>Ga0307517_10004937_pt1 | contig 20318 bp, 19 predicted proteins | sample 23_EM_MG_FD_194515 | JGI IMG/M metagenome (GOLD analysis project Ga0307517, IMG submission 194515) | Populus trichocarpa ectomycorrhiza microbial communities from riparian zone in the Pacific Northwest, United States - 23_EM | ecosystem: Host-associated > Plants > Roots > Unclassified | place...
ACCTTTCCAATAGCCGGATTTGTTTACGGCTGTCTTCCAAAATCTGTCCAGATTCGTGTATGGCCGCTTTTTCTGTCGGATTGTTTTGGCAGAGTGACAAGCAGTGATATCGCCGAAATTGATTGGACATCAAACACGGAAATATTCCGACAGACTGAATTAGTGAACCCTGAAATTATCAGGGAGGAAATAGAGCTGTCGGATGTGTAGCCCAGGGTTAGTATGTAGTACTAGTTGGTCGCAACCGTTTTCGATTAGCAACTTTGGTTTGTAAACGGAGAAAATTAATGGGCGGAGGGTCTCGATCTCCTCAAGGCTGGGCACACTGAGAAGCGCTGGAAGCGATAGGTCAAGTGTCGGACACGTTTTGACATCTTGAAGGGGAAGGTCCCTTGATAGTCGACCGAATGCTTAAACCGCGCTCGGTTTCCGTCATGAGAGCTCTTGCATTGTTCGATTATTACGGTCTGCATGTCGATGTATGTTGTCCACGAAAAGAGCAGGTGGGGCTGGTTTCTTGAAGTGAAAGTGTCTTGCCCCGCTGTGATTGGCAAAGGCTCTGGAGGTGGTGAGGATTCTGCCCGTGCAGGCAGGGAACCCGGAAGACTGCGGGAAGATGGGATAAAACGAGGAAGGTTCGCTGCTCCTTATATTGGCAGATGCCTGCTGCCAAGGCTTGCACATCTTCTTCGTGCAGCTGGACTTAGTCCGGACGTGGTACTTAACATGGCCCCTGGTTCCATTGGATTGGACTTCAGTGAAGCAACACGGGTATGACAGCTGTCGGCCCGAGGAACCCACGCTCCGACGTGTACATGTAACATCTCGTCCAGTTATACGCCTCCTTTTTATAAAAACTCGCTTTTGCGAAGTAGCCGTTTTGATGTATATCTCGTGCCAGCACTCCTTGCCAATAGTAAGTCTACGTACCTGCACTAGGTGCGGGGGAGGAGAGCCTGCTTTCGTTCGGAAAACTTGTTTTCCGGGAGACCGAGACTTCGACATCCTGAAGGAAGAGTTTTGCCAGAGAGTCAAGCAAGATGCGGCCAAATAAACGTCTGTTTTTATTTTATTTTTATTATTATTATTATTATTATTATTTTTTTTCAATTTGAGGCTCTGTGGCCGAGATGCAGTGCCCCATTGAATAAGAAGGGTGACGGTGAGGCAAACGGATGAAACTGCTTGATTAAACATCAGATCCCCTAATACTGCTGGGACCATTGCCCACATGCAGGTACTCTCCCTCTGCAACGCCTGTCGTCAGCACCCCTCGGGAAAAACACGACTCATTCAGACTGAAGTCATTGGACTTGACGATGACGATAGCGACAATGAATGGGAGTCAGACTGAGCACGATGCAGATGGCCACAAGGAAATATACGTTCGTGATGTGAAGGCTTGTCCTTTCTCAAAGCCCCTGGGTTGGCTTGTCTTAAGATGCGCTCCGATATCCTCAAATCTTTCCAGGCGGACAGTGGGATGCATCGATATCGACCTACCATCTAAATCGGAAGCTCTTGGATAAGTCTCGTTCGAGGCGAGCTCGCACAGTCTGGCTTCTAGCCAATCAACCCTGTGCACACGGCTGAACTGCGCATATATAAACTCCCGCTCCCATTGTCCTGACTCTGTGCTGAGCACTTCAAACATGCGGGGGGTGGACGGGCGGGAAATGGCCTGCGGCGTACCTGTGGGGATATCGTTGTTTGACGAGGTCATCGCGGTCGTGTCCCGATCAGTAGTCCGTTCTCTACGAGGTTTGGTTACAATCGCAAGAAAGAAAGAAAAGAAAGAAAAAGAACGCACCAAATACGATCTAGATCTGCAGCAGGCACCCTATAGACCGAAACAAACTGGTCAAAAATGTCTCGTTCGAAATAACCCGTGTGGTTCTCATCCAATTTTCGAAAGTGGAGTTCAGACGTGTTTTTTTTATATCGTGTTGTGAAATTTCCTCCCAATTGTCGTTGTTGTTATTAATGATCTGGTCGATGACGGCCTGGTGATTTGGTGAAGTCGTTATTGTGGTCGTAGAAGATGATGATGCTGGTGGTGGTGGAATGATAATGACTCGGATCAGACAAAGGTGGGCTAGATATCCCGGGCTTCGAAATCCTCGAAGGATGTTATGGGCAAGGTAAAATTGGCCAATACCGACGGCTACCGCCGATAAGTTGGAGGAAGGCGACAACCGCCTTCAAGTTGTTGGCGAAGGAAGAAGAGGCATCCATAAACTGATCGAATATATCTGGAGGGATCGTGGAAGGCAATGAATGGAGTTGAGAGGATTGGAGTGCTTTGACCAGTTGTGTGAAAGATCTGTAAGGCTCCATAAGAAACGTTCGAGGTCATGATTATCATACGCATTCATACTAAAAGAACGATAAACGACACATTAACAATTCTGAAACGCACGGTGCCTGGAGAGATTCTGTCCCGGCGGTTCCGAGTCGGCGGTGACGTAGATGCTACCTTAGGGTGAAACGACGATCAGCACCGTCGAATTGAGCACCTCCGAGTCTCTTTGGTTCGATAAGGTCACCTGTGGAGACGGGCCGCAGGATTCGACCAACAGAATAACAGTCTAGACGTCTATGATTTTCTGTGGATAAGAAACGCCCTGGATACGTGAACAATCTGAGGAACAATGATGTCCTGACACCGGTGGCGAACCATATAGCCTGATGATGAATCCTTCTTCAGTGAGCTAGTAGTAGTCATGTGTGTTGCATAGGAGGAATACCCAATTCACACGGTCTAAAACAATTTGTAGAGCGGACCCAAAGGTAATTTGAAAGATGCATTCATAAGTAATGGTAAGAATCTAGTTCGAATGATTTAGAAATATCCTAGTAAGAATAACGCCGGTCCATTCTGCCTGCCGAGTTGAAAAAACCACCATATGAGCCCCCTGGAATAAGGTATGAGATAGTGCACAAATAGAAATTTGACAAATAATACTTTCTGTACACGTCGAAGAGAAAAAGAAGGAATTCTTCATCATAATTAGTGCTGTAGATCCATAAGGCATGAGGCAGCTCACCTTTGCCGTTTTCCTCGATCAGATTGGTAGGATTCCCAGTCGGATCACCAGCCGGATTTGAGGTGATAGAGGCGCCTTCGACACCTCCAGACGACTCAAAGTCATGATAGACTATGACAACAGTTCTTCAACCTTTTAAGAAATCGGGAATGGGTACTGCTCACCTGTTGGAGTGGAGTGGAATCTGGTGATGCTCTCGACATCCTGGTTGCCTTCAAACGAAGAGGACAAGGGTGGTGGGATGAAAACGCTTGGACCACTGCGCGGGTTCAGGCTGGTCTGACTACTTGCGGTGCTACTGGATTGGGCGTGGCTGGTGTTGCGTCTTCGACGTCGCAAACTTTCGCTCCATGTAGTACCTACGAAATCATGCTTCATTAAAAAAAAAATAGTAAATAATCTCTTATCTTACCCGACGGCGAGGTCGAAGGGGCATGATTGACTATGCAGCCTACCACATTGCCTTGGGGACTGGCTGAATAAACGAAGCCTTGAACGCCTCCATGGAAGATAAAGGTGGGTCCCGACCCGGCGGAGGGCAAGTCAGAAGAATGATTGTGGAAATATGGCTCAGTCATGGGAGAGACTCATGAAACCTGATGAAAGGGGGAGTCCCATTAAGTAGTGCCCCTAAATCCAACTACGCGAGAATGTGACACGATCGAGCCGCCGTAGTTGGATTCGAGCGGGTATTCATCCATATTCAATTGCGCCACGCAACCGACCCTGATATAACTAATCGGGCAAGCAACGCCGTGAAGAAGTGTAATACCATAAATAGTCATTCAAATAGACTCGGATCACTAACCGACGGGGCGAATATCCCCAAACAATCGTTCAAGGTAAAGAGTCACTAGTCTACCCTCGATTATTCTTTTACGATCCCATCAAATGAAGGCGGGTGCTGTCAAGTTCGAAGAGGTTCAAAGTCGGGATTAATTTCTGACTCGTGCCTGAGGTTTTCTGTACTGCTGTCAGCGAGTTTCCCCAGATTGACGTCTCATGACCTTGAGAACGGGCCGATTCTTGACCGAATCTCGATCAGATTAGTCACGTATCATGTGTACATATTCCACTCTAAATATTCTAATAGAATGCCCTCACGAACCTTTTAGATGGGCCGTAGTGCCCACCCCGCTGTCCTTTCGTTGTTAGTTGTCCTTCGTTGTCCCCCCAATGCCCCTTATCGCGTCGTTGTGGCCGCCGCGACGCACCATGGAGGTAGTGGTGGATGGAGAAGGCGACGGTGAGGTTGGAGAGTGAGCTGAGGAGCAATCAAATCAACAAACATCGACATTAGGCGGTACAAGATTGACCGCAGGCCATCGGACCCTCCTCCCGCGAATGTTTGAAGTGTTCAACACAGAGTCAGGACAATGGGAGCGGGAGTAGTTTAGCCGTGTATGCTCTGGCATTAGCGTGCACAGAGTTAAAGCGCTGCAGGTGGAATCGACACTGTTTCAGTGTCCAGACTGCGTGCGAGCTTGCCTCGAACGGGAGCTTATCCCGAAGCTTGGTGGATGCATTCCAACTTCCGCCTGGAAAGATTTGAGGAAATCAGATCGCGGCTTAAGACGAGGTGACCCAGTGGCTTTCAGAAAGGACAAGCCCTCACATTACGAACGTTGTGGCCAACTGCATTGTGCTTCTGGTGAGCCTGACTCCCATTCATTGTCGCGATCGTCGTCATCAAGGCCAATGACTTCAGTCTGAATAAGTCGTGTCTTTTCCCGAGGAAAGTGGGGTGCTGACGACAGGCGTTGCGGGAGAGTCTAGAGAGTGCCGGCATAGGCTGCGGAAGTAAGGGGGCAATGGTCCCAGGATATCGAGACCCTCCCTGCGGAGGGTAAACAAAGATCTCGAGCTCCTCAAGGCTGCGTTGGAAGCGATAGGGCAAGCTTCAAGTGTTACACGAGATATGTTGTCCCCGAAAAGAGTAGGTGGGAATGGTTTCTTGAAGTGAAAGTGACCAGGGGGTGTGATTAGCAAAGGCTCTGGAAGCGGTGAGGATGCTGCCAGTGCGGGAAGACTGCAGGAACAACATGGGATAGAGGGAAAAGGACGAGGAAGGATCGCTACTCATCGTCATTGGCCATTCTGCCCTGGAACACCGTGGGAACGACACTGGCGGAGTTGCGGTGACGAAAGCTCTCATAGCTCTCCCAGGTGTGAACTTTTTAAGCACGAAACTTTCTGACCCCCTTTTGCAATTCATGCAGTTCACCAAAGTGAGACTCTTGCGGAGCGGGAACGTAGATATATCCATGTGAAACGAGATCAGTGCCGTTGAATATGATTTAGCAGGGTTAGGATCAGAACACGGACAATCTGTGGGTTCGAGATAATGCTTCTAAGATAACTCGCGGATAGCAATATACACTGGTCAAGACACGAGTCACTTGCGCGTCCTAGACGGAGTCGAGAGTCCACCATGAGTTTTGCAGACGGACAAAGCGCAGCATACTGGGACAATAGCGCCGAAAAGGATGTTCTCGTGAAATGTCACCATCCAGTGGAAGTAGTGTAGCCTGATCCTTCATCAGCAATGCTAGGTTGGGGATGTGAACCTGCCATGTGTGTTGCATCGACCAACTTAACTATGGACGCGGAGTCGCAGGGAAATCAAATTGGTGAAAACACAACTTGTTTGCAGAATTGCAGAACGCCGCGGAGTAGCAATGTTTTAATCGAGGACCCTATCTGATTCCGTAATGTGTTGCGTCAAGAAGAGGAAGGGTCACGGTCACGGTTGCAGATGGGTACCTGGGCACACATCATCTTGGAATTTGGGACCCAAAGATTATTTGAAAAATGAATTCATAAGTCAGATGACGGTAAGAATCCAGTTCGTATGATTTAGTATTGTAAGAAATATCCTAGTGAGAATAATGATGGTACATTCTGTTTGCCGAGTTGAAAAAACCACCATATGAGCTCCCTGGAATGAGGAATGAGATAGTGCACAAATAGAAAATCGACGAAAAATACCTTCTGTATATATCGAAGAGAAAAAGAAGGAGTTCTTGATCGATATTAGTGTTGTAGATCCATAAGGGGCATAAAGCTTACCTTTGCTTTCATCAATCAGATTGGTGGGATCCCCTGTTGGCAAATCACGATTTGATGTGGTCGAGGCGCCTTCGACCGATTCAAGGTCATGATAGACTGTGACAAAAATTCTTCAACCGTTCAAGAAATTGGGCATGGGTACTGCTCACCTGTTGGGGACCTTGGGGTGGATTGGAAGCTGGTGGTGATGCTTTCGGGACGCAAGTTCAGGCTGGTCTGATTTGAAGTGCTACTGGATTGGGCGCCGTGCGCCGCGTGGCTGGTGTTGCGTCTCCGCAAACCTTCGCTCCAAGGAGTACCTACGAAATCTTCGTTGAAAAGAATAATAAATAATCCTATAGCTTACCCGACGGCGTGGTCGAAGGGGCAGGATTGACTATGCAGCCTACCACATTGCCTTGGGGATTGGCTGAATAAACGAAGCCGTGAACGTCTCCGTGAAATATAAAGATGGGTGCCAACGCGGCGGAAGGCAAGTCAGAAGAATGATTGTGAACATTCGGCCCAGACATGGGTGAGAGTGAATTGTGAGACTCAGGAAGGGTTCTGCAGTGGCCTTAAGTAGTGTTCCCAAGAAACTTTAAATCCAAGTACGCGAAAGTGATGCGAACACTTGTGCAAACACCGCCATTGTGTGCGTGGGGACCCCAGAAAGTCCGGAGTTGGATAAAATTACTCTGAGGTATTACATATCCCATCTGGATAAAAACTAGAAATTTTTGAAAATTTACCCCTCCTCTTTTGGCCGAGGGCTGGATAAGACCACCCAGGTATATTCAGGGTCCTGACATGAGGCTAATCTGTTGTCTGGAATATATTGTTTATTATCGGCTGTGGTGTCAGTCTGTCAGATGTGTCAGGCAACTCGGACACTTATGACTCACCACTGGCAATAGTTTCAATTCAATGCCAAGTTTTGGTATCCAAATTTCCGCCTGATCGTGTAAGTAATGGGCCATTTGCCCGTTCATATCCTTTACATAAAGTTTTGGTATGGACTGGACCTGATCCGCCACCTCAATTTCGACCCAGGAGGAGGAGACTGCCCTCGTTCCATTCAATTCTGACAACAGGAGGAAGGCCGTCCCCTCCTCCCGCCTTCGCCTCGATTTTGACACCAGGAGAAGGCACAAGCCCTCCTCCCCATTTCTCCTTGATTTCGATGCAAGGAGCCTCCATCCCACTTCGTCTCGATTTCAACGCAAGGAGGAGGCGCCAGCTCATCCTTTGACACCAGGAGGAGGGGACGATACTCCTCCGCCCCACTTCACCTCGAACTTGACGCAAGGAGGACGGACGACCCCTCCTCTACCCTTAATCGCCTCTTTTTCGACGAGGAGGGCCACCCTCTTTTGGCTCAATTTCGAACTTGGGAAGCAGGGCAGTCCGCGTTCCCCTCGATTTCGACCACCCCAGGAGGAGGTCTCCCCTCCACTGGCGTTCGTCTCTATTTCGAAAGCAGGATGAGAGCAGTCCCCACCTCCGCCAGGGTTCGATACCAGGAGGGTGGAACGACCCTCCTCCACCTTCTTTTGCCCCGATTTCGAACCCTTAAATCTTTGCAACAAAGCTTTTCTGCCATTGTGATCTTCAAGTGTGACTTCCGAGTCTCTTTCACCACCACCTTTCCTCTTTCCCGACAACGGGCGTACTAAAGGTTTCTTTTTTTCCTTATGTAGTATGTGCTTGTGATATCTACTTCTGCGAAGCCATTGGTGTAATGGTCCTGGAGAACTCTGGGAGAACCAACAAGGCTGGCAACGATGGTATGAAAGTCGGCAGCCTCATCATCAGTGCGAATTTGTGTTTTCATCACCGCCCAAGGCTCCCATCGGAAAAAGCCGAAAGCCAGATCCACTTCCCAAGTCGTCTCCGCCATCGCCGCGCAAATTCTATCCCTTCAGAACACGAGACAATTTCGTCTGGCCGTGAGGCGGAAAACCTTGTTCACTGGCATACCATAAAGGTTGAGGACGGGTAAAAATAGGCCATGTCAATGTTATCCGATGCTCCAGCACAGAACTGAGCATTCACTGACGGCTGCCTTCCGAATTAGGTTCATTAGGACACCGCCACTCCTGCAAATGCCAAGGCTGTGCGGCGGCCGTTTCTTTGCGAAGCCCATGGTTCTTGCTGGGTTATATAGTGTCTATATATAATCAAGAGTTCCGCTTGGACCCATGTCTGAGCCGTATATTCACACTCGTTCTCCTGACTTGCCTTCTGCCAGTCCAGGCTCGGGACCCATCTTTATCTTTCATGGAGCCGTTCACGGCTTTACTTATTCAGCCAATCCCCAGGGTGATCTAGTGAGCTGCATGATGGTCAATCCCGCCAATTCGACCTCGTCGTCGGGTAAGCTAGAGATTCCTCTGCTTATTTTTTAAAACGAAGCATGACTTTCGTAGGTCGTACTCCTTGGAGCGAAAGCTTGCGACAAGATCGACGACATGACGCCAGCCGCGCCCAATTCAGCGGCACCGCAAGTCAGACCAGGAATTTCCGACCCTCCGAATCCAGTGATCCAAGCGTTTACATTCCACCGCCGTTGTCTTCTTCCTTTGAAGGCAACCAGGTGGCAGGGTGAGTGTATCCCAACAGGTGAGCAGTACCCCATGCCCATTTTCTTGAACGGTTGAAGGATTTTTGTTACAGTCTATTATAACTGTGAATCGCGTGGTTCTGGAGGTGAAGGTGCCTCAAATAGTGGGTTGCCGACAGGCGATCTGATTGGTGAAAGTAAACGTCAGCGGCCTTATCGCCCTTCTAAAACACTAACCATGTGATCAAGAATTTCTTCGATCTCTCTTCGATACATACAGATAGACCGGTGACCGGTCCGTATAGAAGACACATGACTTATGGATGGGGGTGTCTGTCGTATACAGACTGGTACAGCTGAGTTTAAATTGGCAGAGCGTTCAGATTACACGATCCTTCCTAATTAAAATTGACCGACCCTGAAGAAAAACCACGTGCCCCTGCTAAATGACCGCGCGTCGGTGGTGATGTCGCAACAGCGCTAGCGCATCCAGAATGCGCTCTGAGGGCGACAGACGCGTCTGTGAACTCGATATGCTGTCAACGGGGGATTCGGGTTCACTTAAGGATGCCTTGGGTAATGAAATGTATATGAAATTTACTGCACAACATATAAAGTAAAAATAAATACCCATTCGTGCCAGTGCAGATCGACCTCATTGTGTTCGTTTCTTGGCATCTCCTTGATTTCGAGAGCAGCTTCGAGGGTTTGGGGTGTTACTGAATCAAGGAAGCGCAGATTACTGATTTGATTAACATTAGTTGGCCCGGACTGAATGCGTGAACACGGTGTAGTGCTTTCGTCGGATAAGGTCGTGTTTAAACTTGAAAATTCAGATAAGCGACCGTGGAATGTGGGGTCAATTTCCGGTGTGCGAGGTCGAAGAATTGGCCGATGAGGTGCCCTCTTAGCTGTAGCTAAGATTTCCGCAAAGGATCTCGGGGGTCTAAGCATAGTAGTGGATCCAAGTTCTTCGATCGCGACGCGTTCAATTTAGCAGGGGCACGTGGTTTTTCTTCAGGGTCGGTCAATTTTAATTAGGAAGGATCGTGAACACTCTGCCAATTTAAACTCAGATGTACCAGCCTGTATAACGACAAAATCCCTCCCAATGATCACGAGTCTTATACAGGCTGGTCACGAGCCTAACATACAGAAGATATTCCAGAGGGCTTCTAAGGTGGTTTTTTCAAATCTGCAGAGATAATGCAATGGGGTTAACCTTAGTACTACTACTAGAATATGTCTTACGATACTAACTGTAGACGGTTCTTACAGTCAACTTTATTCATCTTTCAAATCTCTTACCGTCGATCGTCATAGGGCATTTCGCAAGGATGTGGACGAAAGCCTACTTTCTCGAGACAGAGAACAGATGAGTTCTTGTAGAAAAGCAGTAGAATACAGTATATAATTAAACGAGGTATCTTACAACATAAAATTCTTAAATATCATTCATACATATCATCCTCTACAGGGGCTGGTGCCGCTTTTTTTGACCGTGTACCTGAAAAAAAAATTAGCAACGGAGGAATTGGGAATAATCCTAGCTGACCTTTCCGAGCTGCTCGTTTCTTCGCAGCAGCTTTCTTGCCTTCAACACGTTTCTCGAGTGCCTGGTCTTCCTGCCCTTGCAACCTATTGTCCTCGAGAATCTACAGACTATTTCAGCAAGTTGGTTCATTACGAAATAAATTTGCGTCTTTCACCTTCTCAAACTCATCTAGGTCACCATCTGGCTTATCCTTCGATTTGTTTGCACGAGCCTGCACGACAGGAGACCGTTAGATCTATCATGTCGAAGATTTACACATATACATACCTTGAGTAAAATTTCCGTAAACCTCTCATAGACTTTGGGTTCATGCAATTTGTCGCGATAGAATTGAAGTCCTTCGATCAATTTCTTAACCGAACGCTCCGACTTGAAGGGAAGAAGTGATAGACAGAAAGCAATATCTCGCCATTGTCTGGGATCTTCCGTTAGTCGGAATCGTTGGCAAAGCTTCTCAACGATGTTTTCGGCTTGTTTTTCCTACAAGGCAAGCCATCAGAGAAAAAAATGGTGAGTTAAAGATGTGAAAAGACCAACCTTTTCGATGAAAGTGAATATATACTTGAGAATGCTCTCAAATTTCTCCTCGTCCACTGCGTGCTCGCCTGTAGAGAGATGACTGATAACTGAATAAAGAAAAAAATTAGTGATTAAAAGCTGACAACAAAAAAACCGTACTATCTGGAAGGTTGTTGTAAATTGCATTATCCTTCCCTGACAGTTCTTTGAAGAAGAGCTTAGCCAGATCTGTAATCCTCGTCTCCGGATCCTCTACACATTTCGCCATTTCACCAAGTTGGCCCTTAACTTTGATCATTCCGTTCAGAATAAGGTGTGTAAGCACCATTAGTGTGTTCTTCTTGACGACTAGGTCTTTGTCGGAAAGACCCTTATATAGCTCATTACTATTCTCGTCGATGATCGTGTTGAAGGAGACGGCAACGTCCCCAAGTGCGATGACGACGTTACTTCGAATATTGGCATCCTTCGACGTTTCGAGAATCTTGAAAAGTAGTCGATGGTGTTGATCACAGAAGGCCGAACTCACACAAAGAAACTTGCTGAAAGCGAGGATCGCAGCTGCACGCAATGTCCGGTTCTAGATGTGGGACAACATAAGCTGACGATGTGAAGGTCATCCCAACGGTAATACCTTGAATTTATGAGGACTGCCACATATATGAACAATCATGGGACCATAAACTGCCAGCAGCGAAGTTGGACCATAGAGTAACTCTGTCTCGCGAACAGCGGCGATACGATCTCCAATTTCATCTTCTGCGTTGCCGGCGACTTGATCTAATTCATCAGTTTCCTTCTCCTTGCCATTCTTCGATTTGCCAACTTTTTTCTCGGCTGAAGAGTTCCAAGTCAGGAACCAAATAACGACAAGAAGAATACACCAACCTGCCTGCTTCTCGTCCTTCTGTCTCTTCCATTCTCGTTCCACCAACTCCAGAAACACAATATGTTTAATCGCCACGTGCCCCACAATGAACAACAGCTGTGCAAGCTCGAAAGCATCACCAAGATCCTTATTATTATGATCATCGTCGTCCTCCTGCATCGGTGCTTGCGTCGCCAGAGGTTGCGTAGCGTCCATCATATTAACATCATCTTCGGTTGTAGTATTTCCAGGCTGGTTCTCTACCATCGAAGTGTCTGAGCCGCCCTTCTCGTCGTCTTTCCCTCCTTCCTCATTTTGCTCTTCAGACGCCTTCTTTGGTCTATTGAAGGCTCTGTCCGTCAATTTCTTGATCACTTCGTTACAGAGCACGTCGGGATGTTCTGCAAGAGCATAAATGGCGTTGATCACTTGTTCGGCCATACCAAACCATTCTTTGGTTCGAGAAGGATGAAGAACCGCCCGCTGAAGCTTTGAGAATATTGGATTGTCTGTCTCAATCCGTTGGGATTTGTCGACAAGCGAACCTGAACAAAATTTGAGTGAGGAAACAGAGGCCGATCCTGTCTTGCGTACCTTTCACTTTCTTCACGCTTCCGTTCAGGCGCTGCAGAGCGACGCAGGTATAACGCGCTAGAATGGGGTCGGCCTGGTAATTGGCAACGGTGAGAATATCAGACGAAAATTTCCCGAGGGCTTACCCTTCCAACGGACCCCAGCCCGATTTTCAACATGACATCAACCTTGTCAGTCACGACGCTCCTTCTCGCTACTGCAAGCATTCCAAGGATAATGATTGCTCCACGTCGTTGTGGTTTCGGTAATTGTTTCTCTTTGCCTGTAGGGACAATAAGATGAAGCCTCTTGACGAAGAGTACACTGCATCAACATACTGTATACCTGCCACAATTTGGTAATAAGATCCTGATGAATCTGATTCTCCTCCATCATGATGCGCATCATCTCTTCCAGACTCGTCAGTTCAGCCAAAGTTGCGTCGTATGTACGTCTGGAGAAAAATACTCATAAAAGAATCCATAAACCAACCGAGGAAAAGCTTACTCAATGAGGTTCTTGGTGATTCTGTTTATCTGCTCTTTGGCTTCGAGTCCGATGATCGGTTCGAAGTAAAGAGTTCGATAGCATTCCAAGAGACGTTGACGGATACCTTTCAGTTGCTGTCCATCTTCTGACGTGGAAGTGGTATTGTCTTTCGTCCAAATAAGATGTAGCATCTTCTTCACTCCTTCCTGTACGAAACTCAGGGTCAAATTCAGTAACAGATGTCGTTTGCATTCACCTTGGCACTCTCAAATTGATACTCGTGTGCAACCCGGAAAAACTCCATCACCTCTAAGACCTCCGCCTTATTCGTCGATCCGAGTAGCTTGCACATAGGCTCCATCGAGCTCTCTACTTCGTCAATGAAAGTCAACGCATCACGACAAAACTTCTTTTGCAGCCGGATTTTCGTAATTTCTTGTTCGTCGTACTGAGCCAAGGCTGCTTGTTCCTGACTCAAGGCATTCACATCCAATTGAGATTTCCGAGGTTGTAACTTGTTCGGCTTTGACCTTGACTTCTTTGGAGTAGCATCGCCGTCGTTTTCTTCATCGACAGACATCTGGGAGGCATCGTCCTCTGGTTCAGTGTCACCACCGGCCTCGTCGTCGTCTTCGGTATCTTCCGCTCTGTTCTTTTCGTTTTCATCGTCAACGTCCATTTTCTCAACGCTTTCAGCCTTCTTTGACCTGCCGACAAATCAGAAAGGGAATAACGAAGCGGAAAACTTGCGTACTTTTTTGATTTTTTTCTTCTTGGTTTCTTCTCCCCTTCCTTCTCCCCTTGTCCCTCTGGCTCACCATTGTCCTCGACAGCCTTGCCCATCGCACCCTCAATTTTATCAAGTGCAGAAACGGCCTCCTTATACTCGTTCTCCCATATCTCCCGTTGCAACATTCCCCCATGCAAAATATATGGATGCGTGAACAACAACTGAACCAATAAACTCGCAGCAGCCTTCCTCACGCTCGAGTTTTTGTCATCCAAAGCACTGACAGCCGTTGTGGTGATCTGTAAACGATGTTTGGGGAACTTGTACGTCTTGATATTGACCAATTTGGCAAGGACGGCGAATACTTTCGAGCGGACATAGGATGAATTGTCAAGCACGCGGTCGAGAAGGAGCTGGAAGAGCCCAGATATTTGTTTTTGATTCTGTTTTGGGTCTGTCTGCTCACCGCCATCTACGTTCGCAAGCTCGGTGATGAGCGACCCGATGACTTCGACAATGGCTTGGCGCATTGGATAAGACTATAAGGGGGGTAAGGCGTATGAGCTGTATGACAGGGTTTGAACATGCCTCGGAATCCAGCTGGTCCAATAAAAGGCTCAGTTGTTTCAATACTGATCTCGGGCAGGATTCTGCATACTTGACGAGGAACTTCGCGTAGGACCGGGGGCCTTTATTATCATTCCCACTGAATGACTTCCCAGCAATTTCGCGAATAACCTCATCGCCAAGTTGAGGATAGTCGTATTCAGTGCGTAACTGAGTGAGGCCTTCAGCTAGGGTTTCTGACAAGTGTTCATAGAACGTAAGGAACTGGATGATGCTAATCTGAAGGGCCATGGCCTGCCCATGGTGTTTCACCGCCAGACAAAGGACATCAAACACGCCTTTCTTGATATTTTGGGACTTCATGTATTGTTCGCTTTCCATGACGTGATAAGCAGGGCGAGTTATGCAGCTGTATATAGACCGTCAGCGGCGTAGCAACCAAAGGGTAACAACTCACTTGACAAACGTATCTCTTTCTGCAGTTGATCTCCAAAGCCGTTGCGTTTGAAGTTGTCGAAGGACTTTAGCAGTTAATGCCAACGTATTCGGAATTTGGTCTTCCCAAGTCCATGCCTCATTGACTTTCTTAGCTGCGCTCCTCGACGTTATCCTCCCAGAGCCACCAGCCTTGCCACCCCTCGCTCTTTTCGGCTTCGTCGGAAGTGGAGCATCATCCTCCGAAACTTTCACCTTCTCCGCTGCAGTGACGAACCAGTGCAACAAGAATGCAAACATTTCCAACGGAGATTTGTGTGTTGTGTATGTCTCTTGGTCACCGATTTCGATATCGCGTAATGTTGCATCCAATTCGGATTGAAGACCCGACAAAAGGGAGTCGAGGAGTTTGGTCATTGTCTGACCTGGAACCATGTCGGAATGCTTTAATAGGCTCCTGTAGACATCAAACACCTCAGGATCGTGTATTGCTTCACTGGATTCTGCCACAGCCTCGACAGCGGCTATAAAGATGCAGTAGCTTAAAAAGTGGCTTAAGATTTCCGAACGATGGATTGTACAATACCTTCGAGGAGTGGCTCTGGATCTTCGGATGAAAAGTCATGATCAGATTCAATGCGGTAACTCTCTATGTCTTGTAGGGCTTGCAGCTCGTCTTGGAGCTCGAAGCTGGTCATCGTTGCAGAAAGGATTCAAGGAAATCAACGCGTCGCGATACTCACGTGCTAACTATCTATTTTTGGAAATGATCTAATACTTAGGTTATGAAAAAGAAGTGGACAGCGACACGAATAGTTAAGAGACTAAGACTTCATAACCGATATGTAGCATCATGATTATTTGATTATATCCGCGGTTTTTTAAATATTTTTTCACTGTTCTGTATTTCCAATGATTCTCAATGTAATAATCGGTGGGTCAAAAATTTGGGCTCAAATGAGACAATATGTTGTAGATTGCGGTGAGAATAGGGACCTTATATCGACATTTAAAGGATAAGATCAGCCCACCAGAGAATCCATGCTCCGCCTACTCGGAAGCGATTGACAAACCCCCCCGTTATTTACGATGGAAGTCTGAACAAAATAGAGATTACCCGTGTTCAAACCAATTAGAAGCGTGACCAGGAATGAGAAACTCAGCTTTTGTAATGTCAAGAATATGGGGAACATGAAAGAGATGGGCCGTAATCGCGTCCACGAAGCACATTAAGGTTACATCCGAGAGAGCTGGAACAGCAGGGTGCATGGAAAGAGGCTGTAACGAGGCCCAAGCGCCATACTTAAAGTCGTAGTTCAGAGTCCAAAGTCCGAGTCCTTCCCATCATCAAGAGCAATACCGCGTCCGACCATGCCCTTTCATCATCGCGGTCTCTCTGTGAGTAATCTTGTTTCTCTCTCGGCGGCGATGTGCACGCAACGGCCCAATAACGAATTCAGGTTCCAGCCTTCCAGGGAAATCAGAACTTCAAGTTGAAGTCAGGCACTTTGCGTGACTCAAGACTGCTTTCCTTGGAGGAGGAAGCATATGAATTCTGTTGGGGGGCCTGTGTTGCCGGAGATCGTATCGAACACTAAATCTGACGAATAAAACGACCAACCAATTGATGGTTAAAATAAGGACCATCGGGGAGGGGCACTTTAGAATAAAACTTGATTAAAATTACGCCCAACGGGGTTCAAGGCAACTTCCAGAGTGAGCAGGCTCAGAGGAATAAATATGGCATCTTGCCGACTTTGAGGGTTGACGTTGACTTGGCGGTCCCGACAATATCAATACCAATGGTGGCGTTCGACGCTCGTGGAAGGGCGGCGTTAAGGTCGTTCATATGATACCTGCAAAGCTGAGATGAAGAAGGGACCGGGGATCTTCCGTAAAGGTTTCTCAACATCAGCAGCCTCATGTCAGTGGAACGCGACCGAACGAGACAAGGGGTTAAACCGGTTAACGTTTCAAATTTCAACCATTGTCACGCACAAATGGCAACTGTGAAGAAAAGGCATCCCAGATGTCATGATCATTCATTAATGCAAAAATGAATATCAGAATTGACAGAATGGGAATGCATGGAATACATATAAAAATGAAGCTGAATCGGGTATTACCCAAGTTTGTAGATCCTTGCGATGCAGAAGGATGTAGATCGATATCTTTCGGCGCCCTCCCATTCTCTGTACAGCTCCCCTGTTTTATTAAGTTCAGCGCGTACATTGATAGAATTCAATGTGTCCTCAGGTTGATATCACAATATAGCGGCACTCTCCCAACCCCGTGATTGCCGACGAAGGCTCGACACAGGTTTCCGAGTCAAAGCAAAAGCACAGGTTCATGAGGAGAACGATTTCATACGCTAGGTTCGCAGTTCAATATTCTGGAAATGGACTTCTCTCCCGTGGATCGTAGGCCCTGTGACATTGACCTTGGCAGCTGGCTTCAGCCTGATTCCTGTGTTATTGTATGTAGGAGGCGTTGCGACTGTCATGATCAAAACATATGTGGGAACGACGGCCCGAGGTCTATGACAGTTCTGGAACCTGAATATTATTATACTCCTTGCTGTCTGATTCCAATAGAACCTTCAAACTTGGCAACGCTTTCGCTCATAGCAACAGTCCCGTCTGATTCGAAAGCTCTTATCCAATTTTGATAACTCCGAGTCTGACACATTTTCCAAAAACTCCTTTCTCAGACAATACGGTGGTCACTCTGTCTTCGACATACCTGAGCTCGCCTAGTCACTACCATATCAGATATGCCCTCTTTACAGACCGTATCTTCTTCCCTACAAAAACTTGTCGGATCACCAACCAGACATAAAAAAAGGCTACCGAAATTGTCCCAAACCAGTGTCAGTTGCACCCCGTTCTCCCCGCGTATAACGCTACTCGAACACATCGATACGACCCCACTCAGTATCAATGCTAGCCGCTCGAATAGTCCGAGTATGCTCAGTGCGGTAACGACGACAGGGGTGCATTCCCCGCCCCACTCCTCAGCCAGCGTGCTTTCCTCCCTCTCATTCGCAAAATCAGAAAATTGTCTTCCACGCCTCCCTGCTCTACCTTTTCCTTTGCAACCCAATACCTCCGAATCCATAAGCAAGTCCAACCGCGACCGCCAATCTGAAGCTGTGCCTTCCGCGAATGTACGCGAAGCATTTCCACGAAACCTGGGCATCCCAGCAGAAGATTCTACGCTTTCAGTGGTTGCCGATAAAGAAGTCACAGCGCCAATGCCAGATCCTTCGAACCCGACTGAAAGAGGTGGCAGGAACAGCAACTCCACTGGGCCAATCGCGCTCTCGAAGTATCATGAATTCCCAAATTCAGCTTCAGACTCAAGTGTCCAGAGGGATGAACACGAAACCTACTTGAACAATCTCAGGTTATTCCATTTCGGGGTAACTGTAGAAACCACTAGGGGCGAATTCCTTTCTGAATTCCCTCTCATACAAAGTGACGACGCATCTTGGGTAGAGATCGATCTTCAAAGCTATGGATGGCAAGATTGACCTGGTATGTCACCATCTTCGTATTGAAACTGGGCGCCGACTAATACAGTTCCAGGGGACTTCCAGCTCCTTGGCGCTCTCATGATGTCCGAAGGATAATAATCAATAAGTGTAAAAGAGTTATTTCAATTCGAAATTCGACTGGTAGTTTCCTGTTTCGGCTCCATAATACTCTTGAACTCGGTATGAGTTTCTGGTTTCTTAAAGACCTTCATTCATTCCAACTGTACAAAACTATTCGATTCCTTATCTCAATTGTAATTAACCTTTCTACACAACAACCCGGTCAGCACGGGGAGGTGTACAGCTAAAAAAACTGATGAGAAGGCGTTGCACAGCAGATCTTTTCGTAATGTCCCTCGTGGTTTCTTGTTCAAATTTGACATCAACTGCTTGTTGATCGATCATTCACGTTGGCCCTAAGTAGCCCTAAGTACTAGTAAGCACTTCGTTGATGTGCATTTTTGATCCCCTTACATCAGAAAATAGATGAGCCTGGATCCATGGCAGGCCAAACCTTGGTCCTCTGATCCCGATGAACTTTTCGATCGGACAGCATTTCCCTTTATAAGCCCAGGATTGGGAAGCCGACCTACCACCCACGTTTTGGCATTTCCTCAGAAAACGACGGACTCTGCAGGCTCGAACAATTGACTCTAATCTTCCTCGAGGCGTCAACAATGGCTATCAATTCTACTGACAACTCTAATCGTGTCGGGCAACACCCTTCTGCGGGTGATACCGCTCCACGTCCCTCTTCGAGCTCTGGCTCTGGGTTAACCATCCAAAATGTGAGCTTACTTGTTTGACCCATGTTTCGAAGTCACTGACTCTTGGCAATCTTACAGTTAAGGGGAATGCTAATGGTAGGTCTAATATTCAATATTCAAGCCCTACCGTCTTAACGCATGGGCCCTGACGTCCTGCAGAACGAACCGGTTGGTATTGTGGTAATTTCCAGCCGTGGATGGATTATTGCCACCATTATCGCCATTGCAAAATTCATGGCGAAGGTGCGGAAGATATATATTTATCTGCTTGCGTGACTAACATCTTTCAATAGCTCACCGGGAGCCAATTAGTTATTCATAACTTGGATAACGCACCGTTGCAGCCGGGACTGCGTGTGGCCTAATGCCTTTTGGTAAGCCCGAGGCAATACACTCAGACTGTGACAGCATCTTACCAAATCTTTCAGGCCACCCCTTTGTGTAGAATAAGAAGTGTGCTGTGTTGAGAAGCGTGGTAGCCTTTAATATTTATTGTATTGTGTAATGGAATTGAGATTCGTGGTAAAATCGAAACGTGCCTGATCCTGATCCTGATCTTGATAGGCGCCCAAGCACGTTTTCGGCTTTTGGCTTTGGTTGTCAAATTCCAATCATATAAATCCGTCAACAACCATGTGCTCCATTCATGTCCCCATTCGATTTGAAAAGCTTATGACATATTATTATGGACGGCTCATAGAAGTCCGCCCCTCTGCATAAAGGGGTTGCAGGATTATTGCCGCTCCTTTTCGGAGCTTTACCTATCTCACTTTCAACTTGAATTCGTAACGAATAGAAACACACGTGTCCGCCCTTCTGCTTGATAATATGGGGTTACAAAATTACTGCCGCTCCTTATATCGGGGCTTTACTTTTCGTTCGATAAGTAAGCATTCGTGGTAGGGTATCCATTTCACCAATGGAGTCTACCCATCTGTGGCGCCTATCTATGACTGCTTTGCTCTCATGTAACGAAATTTTACTGAACGGAAAAACTAAATTACATAAAGCTTTGCGGTTGGACCATCACACATGAAAATTACGAGAAACACACGTTACAGGTATCAACACAGCATCCAACATTTCTAGTTGCAATTTCCGCGTGGTTGTGCCTTCCATGCATCAGCTTGGATCGCCTCTCGCCCGAGTCCCAAATTAGACTTTGTCCTTATACCGAACTACAATCTAAAAGAAGATCGGCGGGGTAATTTCTTTGTCCCACACCAATTATCAATGTGAAGTTCTTTTGAGCTCCATGACCGACCAATGACTCGGGGTTTACCAAAATGGCAGACTACTGCGCGTATAATACGTCACTTCTGGCATCCCAAAGAAGCACTGGAGACTTTGGACATGTTTTTGTATTGAAAACAATGGCCTAGGGAACACTGGCTATCCCTGCCACGATTATCGGCTGTGCAAGCAAGCTGGTGTGGACCGGCCTAATTGGGATTTCGAATGGTATGATGCTGAGCTTTGGCTCCTTCGTCCCATTGACGTCGCAACAAAAGTTCAGATTTAGGAAAAAAAGATTGGGAACGCCCTTCAACGAGACAGACAAGTATTGAGAAAATTTTGAGAGATCCCATCTTGAGCGACAATATTGTGCATAAAGTGACAAG
>Ga0307517_10004938_pt1 | contig 20316 bp, 20 predicted proteins | sample 23_EM_MG_FD_194515 | JGI IMG/M metagenome (GOLD analysis project Ga0307517, IMG submission 194515) | Populus trichocarpa ectomycorrhiza microbial communities from riparian zone in the Pacific Northwest, United States - 23_EM | ecosystem: Host-associated > Plants > Roots > Unclassified | place...
GAACTGTTGCGATGTTCTTAGCAGTATTTGCACCAGGCCCGTTCAATAAACGAAAGAGATTAAGTGAATCTCCATCCACTTTTTGAGCAGTTTCATCGAGCAAATCGAGAGCGGACCAAAGGAATGATGTTTTAGAATCGGCTGGCTGGCCATCGGGAGTGGCGTTCGAATTTCGAAAAAGAGCGAGGTAGTCGCTTGCGCGTGCTCCAGACAAAAAGAGCGTGATTAAGGAGTCAAGAGGCGAAAAGCTGTACTTTGGTATTTGCCGAGAAACATGATTTTTCACCAATCGCAGGTAGTCTGTTTTCATCGTCAGAGCATCCTTGAATGGCTTGAAAAGAGAGTTGAATACATGAAGTTGTGCGTTGAATACCTTGTTACTTACTGATCTCCGAAAAATGTTGGCCAAATCTGGAACGGACTCCCAATAGCATCGATCAGGGAATTGGATAAAGCTCTCAAATATCTTTGTTGCAGTGGACGGCTCGAGAAGACTGCGTAGGGAGTTCTGTAAAGCTTTTGTTGTAGCAGACAGGGGGGTGTGACGGTGAAGATACATGATTAGTTGTGACGGAGATTCTTGGCTTCCTAGAGGCAGAAAAAAAATATCAAAATTATAGTTGGGGAAAGTGACTTGTGCGCACCGTCCTTGATGTAATTGAGTGTGTGGGTGGCGATCGTTGCGTGAGCGTTGCCAAGGTTTATGTGATACTCACCTGACCGATTGGGATCTAGTAAAAAGTCGCTAAAGGAGTAGTGCAGGAACTTGACATTCCCGTCGTTCGTGATTGAGATAAGTATGTCCTCCAAGCTCAGCAGATTGGACTTCCAATTTTTGTTTCTGAGGGTCGGAATCGGATTGAAAGTAGACCCCGGCATCGAAAGACGATGAACTCTGTTGGCATCATTCACTGCCAGAGTGAACCCAAAGACGTCCATAGCGGTTGAGCGATGCTCGGCTTCGATTGAATCAAGGATGTTAAGATACAAGGCGTCCAATTGGGCAAAAGGTTTCTCATCATTGCTTTGCTTCGCTAAACCCAGTACGACCTTCAGACCCTCGACTGGATTCTTGTTGAAGATTCGAAGATATTTGATGATCACTGACGGATAGATAAAGTGTCCCGAAGATTTTTTAACTAGGAAATCAATAACTTCATGCCCCGGCCAGTCTGAAGGAAGCTCGAGGACACGGTTATGAGTGGAACGGATGTCTCGAAATTCGGATGAGAGGAAGTGACGAATATCTTGATCAGTATCATATTTCTTGGAAAGGTGCACTTTGATAGCCTCCCGCGTGCCAGGATAACATTGTGGAAGATTGTAGCTTGTGACGGAATTGTGGAGGGCTTCGGCAGCTACATGTTCGAGGAGTTTGTCTATACCTTAGAATTAGCTTCCGTGCGCCTGACGTCGGTGACTGACTCACCATTCCTTACTTTTGGTGCATACATCTCAAGATTTCCACCAAAGATGGTAACATTTCTCACTTGCTCGAATATCGCCGACTCACGTTGACCAGAACTTTTAACCTGAAGTTCACCTTCGGGCATGTTGTCGAAACCGACGGCGTCTCCCTCCACTTTCATGGTCTTGCCGTAGAGCTTTTCAGGCCCTGCCGAATGACTAGGGGGTGGGGTATACCCGCCGTGAACAATAAATCCTTTTCATACGATATATTTCAGTGGTCTTTGTCAAACAGTGGGGAGGCAATTACCGGGACATGCAGCTTGGGTTGGCTCAATGCTTTTTGCGGCGCTTTCGATGGATGGATTGTACACAGTGATGTAGTTATCTTTACGTGCGATATCAACGTCCATAGGCGGAGGGTCTGTTCTGAGATTCTTCGATTCTAACACTGGGGTTGCGTCAATCGGTTGCGAACATTTCGGAGCCTCTGACGTACTTTTCTCCTGGATTATGTGGGTCGCAGAAGGAACCCTAGCACTTCTCGCTCCTTCGTGGGCACCCATATCTTCGGCATTCCCTGCTCTTAAATTAGCACCGCTGTCACTTTTATGTTCAACTAAATACCATGAAGCAAGCCGCTGCTCGACTGCAACTTTGAATCATCCTTCCTGAGTAGATGTATGATACCTGTGGAGTAATATTCTCTTCTATTATGTCCGGCAGAAAGATGATCAGAAATAAATACCAACCCTGATCATTCAGCACATCGTGAGCCTCCAGGATGCGTGCGCAAAGCTCCTCTGGTTCAGGAAAAACTATGTCATCCTGTAGGCCAGTGATTTTCAGCAAGAAAAGATCGTAATACATCCTGGTGTAACATACATGGTTCAACACGGATATCCAGTCCATGTCTTCAGTGATAACCATGTTGGCATCCGGAAACTGTAAACGACAGCTTAGGCATGTTCTTAACTTGAATCCAAACATTCATCACCCTTTTATGCATGTGGTCGTGCAGCGTAGCTGATGGATGATTAACCTGAATCAGGTTCGTAGGAGGTCCATTAAGGAGTAAAGGTAAAGCTGCTTACTCCCAGTTCCACAGGATCAAAGTTTACAAGGCAATACGAAGTCCCCTGCGTTGAACCGGGCTGATGTCCTGAGGATGTACTACCCCTTCCTGAACTGCTCTGTCTTCCCCTTGGTCCCCCTCGGTTGCCGAAAGCCGAACCTCGACGGGAAGATTTGCCTGAACCTTGGACAGGCTGCTGAACGGCTTCCGACGGAAAGTCATTCCATATTTTTCCTGAAAGGGTAAAATTCATCGTGCGGACAAAGACACACTGGTTTTCAAGAACAGCGTTCTCTTCTATGAGATCATGCGTCTCAACTTTCAGCGGCCCCACTCTTCCACTTCCGCCCATACAATCCCACTTATACGCATGAGTTGGGTCGTGCTTGAACACATAGGACGCGGTCTGACCAGCGTTGCATGCGGATGTTGCGATTCCCCAAGAAGAAACCTTATCAATGCCTACGACAACGCGGATATCTCCACTTTTGATGTCTCGCCCACGAGTCTCTGTCGCATACGTGTACCAATACTTTGCGTTACTTGAGATAATAGAACGAACTCCCCGTGTATTCAGTAAATTCTGCGTTGTTGCACCATCAGGCATAACGAGGATTGCAGCTTCCTTTGCCGTACTCTCGAATCTGTAATCAACAGAGGTTTCGCTACTATTTGAAGGTTAGTTAGATCTCAGTGCTACACGGTGGAATCACACTTGCCTGGTCCAGTTCATATTAATCTTTTGAACCGAAGAGCTTGCCAGGTAAGTGTCTGGACCATAGATCGTATTTTCCTGTATATCACAGGAGAGTTCTTCAAGAGAAAGTGGTGAAAAACCTCGAGGGACGATTCCACGGTTGATCGAGTGATCGGCAGGCTGCAAGATATTGAAGAGAAAATCGAATTCTCCAGTGGAGGTGATGATTCCAACGTCGCCGATGCTGACACCCGATCGGCGATATGCGATGGGAAGCCGCTTTCCTGGCCCAGGAACCCATAGTGGATACCCTCGTTTCTTCGTCAGTAGTTGACCCGAATATATCTCATGATCTGCTCTGGCAGTCATGGTAAGGTCATCTAAGCCTTCTGAATCGTATTCAGAGTAAAACTGGGAACGGTATTGAAATCACCCTGCTGAGAATTTGTTGATTGCGGTCTTTCTCCATCTCTGCTATTGACTTTGAGACGAGTGTCAACCAACCTCCAAATTGTGGTTTCGCAAGTTCGTACCATAAACGTTCACGTTACTACCACCAGCAACCGGATTGTTCACGTTTTGTGAATGTGGTATATGGAGAGATCCTATACCATGACCCCACGTCGACGTTAAGCTTTTCAGAATCCGGATCAGTAGTACTTCAACAAACATGATGTAGTACTATACCTTGGATTCGGCTGTGACACGTCAACCTGGGATTCTAATCTGGACGCGCCTGGAGAACTCGGAGGGGCTCGTCCCAATCCGTGGACGTTGGGATCCATTCGCAATTCTTAATGAGTGTAGGATAACGATCACCTCTAATTTGGCAGTGCACCTTCAGTGCAAAAGCTCGGTACCAAGTCCAAATTCAGGCTCGCTATCCGTAAAAGTTCCGAAATCCGACTCTCCGCCCATCCACCTGTCCGCCCCCACATTATGTCAGGCACCGAGGTTGTAAGAAGCCTGTGAGATTGTCTTAGCACATTATAAAATGACGCGTTCAAGTTGGGGTCGAACTCTAGGGTCGTGTGACTCGTTGTGACTTAGTAACTCCTACCCAACTGTCACAAGTTTTGCGGGCATTAATTTGTTCAGCCACGACATTGAGGAACTACCATGGGTTCCTCCTCGGACTGGAAAGCAAATTCTGGCCCACAGCGCATCTATAACTATCTCAACGGTCTCCGAGAAGAATTTGAGCAACTGTCTAATAACTCATCTACGACATGTCAATACTTATCTAGGGGGTCTCAAAGTTGAGTTCGATCTCATGGCGATAGAAATTGCGGAAAAAAGAAACGTAAAAGAGTTTCCGATCGTGGAAATATTTTCCTAATTTATTTTAGTCACTCCGAAGGATGTTCACCGTACCTTCCTTTGGAAACGATGCCGCAGCAAGAGTACAACAAGCTCCCTTGGAAAACAAGCGGCAAGGCCTGATACCCTCACCTGATACAAGGTCTCTGTCTTTGGGAGAATCGAGACCGATGATACTTATAATTATCGGCGAAGTAGACGGCACTTCGCCAGAATGAGAAAAACGGCAATACCACTGGCCTAGACGGTCGAAATTGGTGATCTGCACAGCTTGCATACGAGCCAAAAATTTGATTACCAGTTCTAAAATCCCCCTATACGGGGCCAGGTGTAGTCTCCAGCAGCCTGCTCTCGTATCCTCGTAATCGGTCAATCGTGGCAAAGCAGCACTCTTGCAATGAGTCTGCAATACAATCGAGGACCTTGCAACTATTATGACGAGAATGACGAGGCATGTAACAGTGTTCATGACTTACAGCTGATGGTGGCTGTCATTCCCTACTAGCGCCAGGCGGTACTCCACTTGCTGAACATATCAACTAATCTTCATGACACCAAATCAGCGAGGTAGTTTACATGATGTCCATCGGCTGATCGCATTCAGGAGCAACCCGCAGTTCATCATCCATTCTCCTGGATTTGGGACGGGCGAAGAAAAGCAACCACGGAAAGTCCTGTCATTTATGAACCTGAATGTTCAACCCAAGCTAATTCCTCCGCTTCCGAGTGAATGGACGTTGTGTCCGAGATTCGAATCAACGACCAAACTTGGCTGGCGTCTGGCCGTGTCGCCTTTCCTTGACCAATTTGGACTCGGTCAAGTCTCAAAGACAGAGGACCGCGGGGAGATGATCACCTGAGCATCACGCGTCACGGGTATGGTCACGACCACATGCATGTCACATGAGATTATCTCTCCTGGGCTATGCTACCTGGAGGCTTTTTTTGGGACCCAAACCTGCTTGGAGTCCTGGCATAAACAACGCTCGTATGCCGCCGTCTCTGTTCCTTTGTGAGTATACGTACCTACCCGCTAAGCTATAGCAGTCTCAGATGAGGAAATGGTCGTTCAAATCTTTCACACTTCAATGACCTCTTTCGTGGATTGCCTCCAGACCCTGCGACTCATGTCAACCATCACGCCAAATCCAAGCTTCAATTGTGCAATCACTGTTTCTTGCTCTCTCTACAATGCCGAATCTCTTGACGCGTCAATTCGCTCCGTTGTCCACGTTCTCCCCAGGACCGCAGACATCATGTTAAGGACTCTCACTTCGACGAACCTCGTACTTTTCGGGATATGCTCAAATCGTCTATCACCCATCTTCTCTGGAGAGAATTGTTCATCTTTCATTCAGAACAAGCCACGGATACTACTGCCAGTGTGCGCGTGAGCAAATCAGGCTCTCGAAACTTGAAGATCGTGTCGCAATATACGCGAACTATGAATGCTGTTTACCAGATGTATGACATGTCCGAGTCCCAGTGCGTTGTGGTTTCGAGCCTATGGTACGCAACTTGGTGGGTAATATAACTTGAATTACTTCGATTTCTCTCTTTCCGCCTGACTGGTGCGTACTAGGTCTGAAATCAGGTCAACAATTTCAGAGCATTTCGGAACCGTTCCCCTCATTTCAGCTAACCAAAGCTCTATTCACCTTCTAGCAAATTATCTCATTGAGTTTCGGGGTCTGCTTGATTACTTTAGGGAATCACTATTTCGATTATTCCTGGAGTCGAGCCTCAACTCGAACAACATCGCGCCAGATTAGGGGGTCTGTAACATCAGGCTGAGCAACTGGTTTTTTATTATCTCCTCATTGCCGTGGACCAATTCACATCGCCCACTCCGGTGTTACCTTTCATACGATACAAAGTCCTCCGAGTTTCTGGGTGTTAAGCTCTGCATTCCTTCATACCGATTGTACACTGATGTGCATGCACCCTCCCACAGCGTACGTGGTTCGTGACATGCCTGACGACTCGTCACCAGGTCAAGAAGCTGGTCTTGAATATCGGTTATGTTGACACTTATTATCTACACCGTCGTAAGTCTCGGCACTTGATTTTCACATTTAAAAATCAGCCCGCGAACACTTCAAGGAGGAACTTGAACGACAGCCGCGTCGAATGATACAACGCGGTTTCCAAATATATTTTATAAAAGATAAAGGTTGAAAATTAGTGGCACATGCAAATTTTCAAAGTAAGCGGATTTGTCCATTGCTGCCAAATTCTGCGTTTATCACTTGAAGTAACGGGTCAAGACTGTCCCTCATGTCAATGAACTTATCTGCCACCACTGGTTTTTATTGTTTGCGTCACATATCCAGAGCAGCACCTCGTTGTTGTTTGACAAATCTCCATGAGCCAGGTCCATGCAAAGACCTGTGTATCGATGAGCTATATACATAATGATCGTACAGGCCAGGAGAAACGTACCTTGCCCTGTGCTGATGTGATAATTGTCCGCATGTGTATTCCAGGCAAGGGCATAGTCCGAGTCGCAAGATACTAAACTGAGCTGTTTGCCCTGTTCAAGACCTAGGGGAAAAATCACTGTGAGTCGCAAAGTGGGTTGAACTGGCAAAGCCCGACAACTGACTGATTGAACCAATACAGTTTTTAGTTCCAGAGATGGAGATCCTGCTTTGTCCGTAGGACGTGAAAGAGTTGTGCTTAGAACCGGAATTACAATCATATCTATCAGAAAGGTTGTCAGACTCAATTGAAAAGTGTGAATGAAACCGAAACTCCTACATAACCCCCGATCCGTCACGAATATCCAGACATTTATCGAGCTTGCCTCCAATAGGATAGCCTGATTGAACAATTCTAAACTCTGCAGATGATGATACGATAGTAGAAGCCAAAATGAGAAATGGGAGGAGACGAGAGAACATGTCTGAAGACTGAGGACACAACCTGTGGGTGTCTTTATCTTTATATACTGTGAAACAAGGTAGGATTTCTCCGAGGTCTGAAAAGAAGGTCGGCGACAATTACTCCGCGCATCAATCACATTATCAATTGTCACTGGCAAGATCCAAGATAAGAGCCGAGGTGGCGCCCTTAGAGAAAACGTCAGTAAAAATATGATGGAACATGATACATTTGTGTCACGATGACGCGCAGCTGCACATGCCCAATATGAAAGTTGACGTTGATCGACTATTCGACTATCGGAGTTCTAGGTCATGCCGGCGGTTTATACACGACTACCTTTTATGGGTCTGCTCCCACATCGGCACATCCTAACACGAATGCATTGCTTCCGCCACCAAGTTCATACCCGATTATGGACCGAAAGTGCTTCACGTTCGTTGGCAGATCGAATGAACCATCGTGTCCACATTATTGGTGACCGACTTTACCTCCTCCTCTCTCCTCCGTCAGTGCGTCAGCTCTGAGCATTTTTTGAGTATATGTGTTTGAAATTTACATTTTCTTTTGTCCAACTTGAACACAGGGTTACGAAGGCTCCTCGTCTTCGGCTACTACCTCCTCACGTCAGAACCTTACTGGTGAGCTCAAAATATATAAGCATTGACTGGAAGGCTTTCCTTCAACCATGACAAATGATACCCGGCCGCGGATTGTTTGTCTACCTGATACCGCACATAGTGATCCGAGTGCGGATGTAGCTTTTCCGGAGGCTCTCTTGATACTTGATTTTGGTTTGATATTGCGCGGTCGAAATTCACAGAGCACTTCATTGGTTTGGCAAATGGGCGCAGAAGATCACAACAAGTGCATCAAGTGCGGTATCAAGACGGCTTCCCTATATCTCATCGAAGTCCAACAAATTTAATGATTCCTGCCATTCCATCAGTTCAGCTATGGAATCCAAGAAAGGCACATGTTTCCTTACACAATTCATCAAACATCCCAATCATAACACCGTCTTTCATGGTGTCTATTCCTCCGTGAGAGGTTTTCCCCTGCGCAAGAAACAAGGACAGAAAGTCTTGGACTAGGTCTGCTGCCGCAATTCCGGTCACATCACCTGATGGTAAGCATGTTCATTGTTCATGAGTGACCAAATTCAAGAATAGTGCGAACCACTGTCATATGCAGGAGACACCTCAACAATATCTGCACCACTGGGGATATCTTCAGGAAACGTGTTAAAGAAGTTCAGTTTGCCATGACGCACACAAAATTTAACCCCGTTAGTCCTCTTATGACACGTTTGAGCTCTCTAGTTGTCCACCCTCCTGGCTCTGGTGTCCCGGCTGTATAATGGCATATCAATTACTAAATAGATTTGGTGGTGAGCCGATCACATACTGCCTGGCGCAAGACCCGGATCTAAAGACGCATTAGCAATCTCAAACACACATGCCTGTGGTTCTGCCTTACAGACCTAAAACATCAATATCAAGGCTGGAAATTTTCATTTCATCCAATCAATGATTCAACAATTAATCCATACCTAAGGTACGCTGGGGAGGACCCAATACGTTCTCGTATCCGACGAATGACTTTCGGGGCCCCGAGGTCGTCGATATCATCGGCAGTGATAAGTGTAAAGCCTACTTGTTGATCATTTTCCAAATCTGAAGGACCCTTTACAGATAGCCTTCTTGAGCATTATTGCGAGTCAGGACTCGTCATGGATCTCTCACGGTAAACTTGCATCGAATTCCTGCATGAACGCTGTGGTTCGAAATCAGACCCTCTTCCCAGGCAACGTGGAAAAAGGTGCCGTGTGTTAAGAGAGATTGTTCTGTCGTTTGACCAAGACGTCTAGACCATGTATCCTTGGAAGACCTCAGCAATTTTGGTCGAGATATCATCAGTGGCGTAGCGTAGAAGAGACATACAATATGAGCATCAAAGTGGATAACTGATATCGGCCCATAGACTTTGTATAATGAACGAAGAATCGGCAAGACCTAAAAAGCAAGAAAGTTTCGAACAGTGATCAAGGAATAGGTAGAATCATGTACGATCGTGTGATCCCCTCCCAAGCTGTTAGAGAATAAGCTTCAGTAAAAATATCGTGCAAGGGGCCTGAGGATCATGGATGCACCTCACAATTCGGGGATGACCTTCACCATCTTCTGCGAGAGCTTTCGTCATCTCATAACCTGTGGAATTTTCCGTCCGAACGGGTCTGTTAAGCAATGTCGAATATGCCACTTCTATCTGGTCGATCGCAAGTGCATTGTCAAACGGGCTGACAGGGATCTACAAACCTCATGCATCTCAGCATCGCGACGGAAGTGAATTCAGAGGGCCTACATCTCCACAATCAAGAATCGTCACACCTCGATTGTATGGATTAAAGCGCCATGAAAGAGAATAACCCATATGCTCAGACTGCCTGCGGCTCCCGGAGCGAATCGCGTAAGGTCCAAATCGTGCCCTGTCCAAGTCAACTCAAAGATCAGGTTCGGCACTATAATAACCAGCCACGGGAGGACAAACCCAGGGCGATAAGTTACAGCCGTATCAAAGGGTATCCCCAGAATTGCAATATCAAATGCAGGTTCCTTTTGCTCGAGACACTTGATGTACGACAGGTGAGAGAAGCTCAAGGGGCCGGAAAAGGCTAGGTCATATTGACGGCCATATTTTTCTTCCCAAGTGAGTCCTTTGTTATCAAGATCCTGACGATGGCCAAGAAGACCGGGCGACAGGGAAAGTTGGATGAAAACCACCCCAATCAAGCTGAGTTTCATTGGAGCAGATGTCAAGTCGGGATATGCTACTGCACAGACTCGGAAGGCTTCATGATCAAACATAGAGCTTACAGGCCCGATGATCCCGGTCCAGTCATGTGCCTATTGCATGTTGCGACCCACAATATGACCGACCAGCGACGGAAGAAACACGGTTTTCTCTCAGCACTGTCCCACTCGTTTCGAGCTCTGAAAAGCCGCCCACCATCGCCCAACGATGCAGTCCAAGCTGGGGCGTCAGCTATGCCCACGAGCAGCACAAACATACCATCCAAGGCTCCCACTTCCCCAGAAACTCTCGCGGATTCTTCCAGGATTCTCCCTTGCATTGATCATTCGCAGACCGTGAATGAGAGCGCCAATCAGCGACTAGACCAATATACACCTCATCCACAAAGGTGATCATCGTCGATCCTTGATATCGCCTACTCACTTAGGTCCAACAGATCCGTCGCCATGTTTTCAGGCATTGAACAGATACATATCGGGGTCGGAAACTTTAACCAGAACATCTATAATGTTAATAACCGTAAGTAAATTTCCGTTATTCTGGACGACGTAACTGAGTGTGCTGCTCCCAGGGGATGATAACATTCTGAAGGTAGGGTACTGTTGATAAAGAATGATTCAGTTCTAAGGACCATTATAGCATGTCGCTTTTCAGTCCCTACCTCGTTCTTGTGATGCAGCTTTCAGTGCTGCCATCAACCTCGACAACCTTGCTCGTCGTCAGTGCACAGATGGTACACGTGTCGACATCATTGCACAGATCATGACATGGGTCAACGAGAAGGACCCCACGAAAGCCCCACCAGTATATTGGCTCACCGGATTAGCTGGTCTTGGCAAGACCACCATCGCCTACACGATCTGCAAGCTGCTCAACGAAGCTCACCTACCATTTGCCTCCTTCTTTTGCTCACTCCAGCTCGACAGCAAGAACTCGAAACTTCTTGTCACTACTTTGTGCCGCGACCTTGCAGAACTCTACAACCCGTATGCGGCCAATGTCTTGTCGGTCCTGGAAACAAACCCAAAAGCTGTCAACGCCAGCTTGCGCACCCAAATCGATGAACTGCTGACCAAGCCGTGGCAAGCCTCCATTGCTCAGCGAAATGACCGCGAAATCCCAACACCCATCGTCGTCGTAGATGCCCTTGATGAAAGCGATCGTGGAACCGAATTTCTGGAAGAACTGCTCCGCGTCATTCATGCCGGTCAGCTTGCAGGGATCAAGTTCCTTGTGACAAGTCGACTGGATCCCAAAATCGTCGACATTTGCAAATCATTCCCTCCGAATGCAGTTTGCAGGCTCCACGAGGTCAATACTGCCGATGTCCAAAATGACATCGAAAAATACCTGCGGGAAGCACTTCCAGAATTAAAGGATGAGCCAGAACTGGCGTTACTGTCACAGCAAGCAGGCGGATTCTTCATCTATGCAACGACTGCTGTGAGATTCATATCCCCTCCGCACAGTCGTTCTGCAGTCTCGGAGATGCGTTCCCATCTGCAAGCAATGCTGAACGCTGAGCTATTGACCTCTCATGCTGAGAGTGACGAAAGATTGTTGGTGGACGAGTTGTACGAGCGGATATTGGGTGAAGCATTTCGGGAAGCTAAGGTCCGTGCCAAACGCTTGCGGATCCTTCATACGATTGTCTGTGCAGAGTCCAGGATCGATATGTCCGTATTGGCAGACCTCACGGAGACCGATCCGGAAATAGTAGAGAGAGTTGTCGAGTCCCTACATGCTGTTCTTTTTGTCTCCCCCAAGGATGGCTGTGTCTATTGGTACCATGCTTCGTTTCCTGACTTTGTCTTCTCTCAAGCACGAGCGAGGTTCAACATTTCCCTCCGTCGAAACATTCCTACACTCCATGTCATTGATGTATCCTGCAATGTGCCTGCTCATCATGGGCGCCTCGCCCGACGGTGTTTCTCCGTGATGCAGGAGTCCCTGCATTTCAACATGTGTAACCTTCCTTCGTCATACGTCTTCGATTGCGATCTGCCTGGGCTCAATATTTCCATCGATAGGGCATTCACCCCGACCGTCCGATATGTGTCAAGGCATTGGGCGAGACATCTACTTCGGGCGGTGCCTGCGAAGAATGACACTGACGACCTATTTTGTGGCCTGAAGGATTTCCTGTGCAATAAACTGCTATTCTGGATTGAGGCCATGAATCTGATTGGTGCGAAATCCGAGTGTTCTTCATTACTGATGGACGCTGAATCCTGGGTTGAGAAGGTAAGAATTTACACACCACTACCTCCCAGCGAAATCATCTCAATTTTCAGGGACAACAATGGCCTGATCTCCTGAGGCAATTAACAGATGCGACAAATTTCTCGGCTTTCTTTGCCGGAAGCCCGTCATCGAAATCAACACCACATTTATACATTTCGGCATTGTCTGTGTGGAATCAGGACTCGCCAGTTTGGACAAATTGGAGAGAGCGGTTTGGGTTTATTCCGTCGATTTCACTGCCAAGGGGCGCTATCACGATTCCATTGCTCACGATACCTACGACTGATCGCGTCGCCTGCATTGCAATCTCGCCGGATGGCAACCGAATCATCTCTAGTTTCCACGACAGGTCAGTGCGGATGTGGGATGCAAAGACGGGCGAGCATTTGAAGGAATTTCAAGGACACACCAACGGCGTCACCTCGGTCGCATTTTCGCATGATGGCAACCGAATCGTCTCTGGTTCTTGGGACAAATCAGTGCGGGTGTGGGATGCAAAGTCTGGTGAGCAGCTGAGGGAGCTGCACGGACACACCGTCGGGGTCTCCTCGGTCGCATTTTCGCATGATGGCAACCGAATCATCTCTGGTTCCGAAGACAAATCAGTGCGTGTCTGGGATGCAAAGACAGGTGAGCAGCTGAAGGAGCTGCAAGGACACACCGGCGGGGTCACCTCGGTCGCACTTTCGCCTGATAGCAACCGAATCATCTCTGGTTCCGAAGACAAATCAGTGCGGGTGTGGGATTCAAAGACGGGTGAGCAGTTGAGGGAGCTGCAAGGACACACCGGCGGGGTCACCTCGGTCGCACTTTCGCATGATGGCAACCGAATCGTCTCTGGTTCCTGGGACAAATCAGTGCGAGTGTGGGATGCAAAGACAGGTGAGCAGCTGAGGGAGCTGCAAGGACACACCCACTTTGTCAGCTCGGTCGCATTTTCGCCTGATGGCAACCGAATCGTCTCTGGCTCCTACGACAACTCAGTGCAGGTGTGGGATGCAGAGACGGGCGGGCAATTGAGGGAGCTGCACGGACACACGGACCAGGTCCGCTCGGTCGCCTTTTCCCCTGATGGCAACCGAATCGTCTCTGGTTCCTGGGACAACTCAGTGCGAGTGTGGGATGCAAAGACTGGCGAGCAGCTGAGGGGGCTGCAGGGACACACTGAGTCTGTCCGCTCGGTCGCATTTTCGCCTGATGGCAACCAAATCATCTCTGGTTCCATCGACAAATCGGTGCGGGTGTGGGATGCAAAGACAGGTGAGCAGTTGAGGGAGCTGCATGGACACACCGGCGGGGTCATGTCGGTCGCATTTTCGCCTGATGGCAACCGAATCGTCTCTGGTTCCCTCGACAAATCAATGCAGGTGTGGGATGCAAAGACAGGTGAGCGGTTGAGGGGGCTGCACGGACACACAGATGGGGTCATCTCGGTCGCATTTTCGCCTGATGGCAACCGAATCGTCTCTGGTTCCGAGGACTGCTCCGTGCTGGTGTGGGATGCAAAAACGGGTGAGCAGCTGAGGGAGTTGCAAGGACACATCCACACTGTCAGCTCGGTCGCATTTTCGCCTGATGGCAACCGAATCGTCTCTGGTTCCGAGGACAGCTCCGTGCGGGTGTGGGATGCAAAGACGGGCGAGCAGCTGAGGGAGTTGCAAGAACACTTTGTCAGCTCGGTCGCATTTTTGCCTGATGGCAACCTAATCGTCTCTGGTTCCAACAAATTAGCACGGGTGTGGGATTCAAGCACGGGCGAGCAGTTGAGGGAGCTGCAAGGAAACGCCAAGAGGCTCGCCTCGGTCGCATTTTCGCCTGACGGCAACCGAATCGTCACTGGTTCCGATGACAAATCAGTGCGGGTGTGGGATGCAAAGACGGGCGAGCAATTGAGGGAACTGCACGGACACACCGGCCGCGTCCCCTCAGTCTCATTCTCGCCTGATGAGAACCGAATCGTCTCTGGTTCCTGGGACAAATCAGTGCGAGTGTGGGATAATCTGAACCTTGGTGCTCCGTGGGTCTTATATGAAGATGGCTGGATCCTATCTGGTACAGAACGGCTTGTTTGGGTACCATCGACTATCTGCAATGTCCTGCTTCGTCCACCCAACACGCTCATCATTTCTCGGGAAGGCTCTGCAACAATCTCTTTCACGCAATGCAAATTAGGAACCTTCTGGCACGAATGTTATACGCCTTAGGTGTTGTTATTCACCAGTTCTGAGATGTGTCACTGCAACCGGCCAGTATTCTCCCGGATATAATACACTGTATTCAACGAGATAGTCATATTTATTATAAAGGTGCAGCTATACTCAACAGAGATTGAGCTTGTTGAACAATAAGTGAGAAAATTGATGCAACTAAAAATGTGCTTGCGCCGTGCAACAGGGAAAAAATTTACTCGTCGTGAAGTTAGAAGTTGAATCTGCCTCTGTGAGAGAATTCGCATGACGCTCTCTCTCGGAACTTGAGCGTTGCATATGCCGTTGACTCGGGCGATGAGCGAGATGGCGCCAAGCGAATCAGCTTCCCGCCAAAGCCCTAATCCATCGACAAGAGGACATAATATATGCTCCAGCCACCAGGCTCATCCAGCTGAGTTCCGATCTGAAACAACCGTGTGGTCTTTCCTGATGCCAGAGTTGTGCCAGAGAGCCCACAAGTAGGCAAAAGTCCTGTCTGCCCAACTTGTCCAGACAACTCTGAGTTACGGGTACTTGTCGATTAACTGTTCCAAATACAGATCTAGACCATTGCCTCTCTTCAAGGAAGTCAGCAATGTTTGTTGGTCACTCTTTCGACAGCTGCACTGTAATCCGGCATACATCATAATCGCATAAGTTAAGAAACGTACGCGTGGCGTGTGGTCTTGGGATTGTGTGCACGAAGAGCGGCATTCAAGGAATGTGATCAAATGGGGTGGAACGCCCTCAGGGGGGTAGTTCGGAATGAAGAAAGGTTATTACTTAGTCCCGTATACACAGATGACGATCTAGATCTATTCACTTACCACGCAGTCCCGCATAGCTGGTACTCAGGATTATCTGGAAAGACATCTGACACTTTGTGTATACGCCTGTCCAACTTGACAGAGAAATCGATGATTGGCTTAGGAAGGCGTTGGACGAGTCGGCTCGGGTCAACTGGAATGGGAACCATTAGCTGCGAGGGCATGCATATGTGAGCACGAACATTGACGGTCAGTAGGACGGCCTCAATTTGAGAACTTGAAGGACTATATCAGAGACCAACATTAATAAAAAATGGTAGTTCTTCGTCCGAGTCACCAAAATCGGCGAGATAGCGATTGATCCAAATCCGAATTGGGAATCTCTCTTGATTCCATCCACCATGTCCAAACGTACGTTTGGCTGCGTCCCTCTCATACCATTCTCTCTCAACCTTTCAAATAGGCCTGGAAACAACCTACGATGCCGTGTCTTGGAAAGAAAATATTGTTGACACCGGGAGCACAGTGCTCAAACTCTCAACCGTGGTTTCGGAGAGGAACTTTGAAGGCCCCATGCAGGGTCGCGGGGTGACAGTCTATACTCTCGTGCGTTCTACGTTCGCAATGGATGCACTGAGACTTACAAACAGGGATATAGGTATACCATCCTGCTCCAGCAGACGCGGAAGGCAATGATCACACCCGCAGCGCTTCGTACACTGGTGCGATGTATTTTAGTGGTACTATTCCATCCATCTCCGACAAACCAGGCGAGCTTGTCTTTCTCGCGACTGGTACACACAACCCTGCGGTTCCTGGTGTGGAATCGGATGATGTAGGTGCCAAGGCGGAGTGGGTGGTAGATGAGAAAAGCGGGACTGGTGGACTGAAAGGGGTGAAGGGAAAAGGTGGATATCATGCGAAGGGTATGACCGGAATTCCAGTTTGGCTCGAGCTTTCAGTCTAAAGAAATCATCTGTGGAATTTAGTTACTCAAACTTGGAATTCATTTTCTTAGTGATTGGCTTCTGCACGATGCTCCGTTTCTCCTTTCGATATAATGAGTCTGAAATTGACAGGTTCTTTTGACCGCCTCCCGTCTTTGAGGGGTCTTCGTTTCACCCAGATCCCATCAAAACACAGCGTCAACCCGACCATTTGAATACGTGAACGCACTGCCTCGTCCTGCATGGACGCCTCCGGTGGAACTTACGGAAACGTTTCGCCCTCTGGAATTTGGCTCAGGCGGGATAACTTATCGATCGCCAAGTGTGACCAATATGATGCCGATCGATATCATCCAGCCACCTCCATGGTACCGCCCTCCTCCTGGATTTATGAAGGGACGCCCTCTCATCTTCGACTCCATTGTCAGTGGAAATCTCATTGATTACGAAGAAGGGCGCAGATGGTTCAAAGATACCTACGACTACGAGACGAATTACTATTCTAACGCATACCACTAGCAGTGGAGGAGAGCAGTTTGTATTCGATACGGAGTCATGATCTGAAATTGCTTGAAGCTTCTCGGTTAAGTACTCACTATCATAATTTGAAATAGTACACGATGTTTCGCTTCCCGTGCGGCGAGGCCACCTGAGGTAACTCAGATAGTGAAGAGCTTTAACGGTCTCGATCAAATCGCCTTAGTGTGAACACGATGCAACCTGTCATTTTCGACCTGTGACATAAAAACTGGAAGTAACTATATCGAATGAATAGAATCGTCCGAACCTTATTTTGTCTGAATTCAGTAGGTTGCGAAATTCGGTTCAGGTAGCGCGGCCGTGCCTGCAGGTCTTCATATTATGTCTTGTCATTGAGGTATGGGGTAGATAAGCTATCATACAGTGCCGTGGTTATCAGCATACCATGTTCCTCAGGCTAGCCTACATCTTGCCTATCCTTCTGTCCGGCTACAGTGCTTGCCATGCACTTCCAGTCTACGATAACGCAACCTCTCTTGGTTTGGTGGCAGCAACGCTGGCGGACAACGACACCACAAGCCAAGGGCCGCTGCGACGAACGTTGTTTGGAGTGGCATGGAGCTGTGTATTGACGGTGTTCATCTGCGCGTGGACATCCGTGCACCCGAATGTGCCTCCGCGTGGTGTAATGCATGGACTGTGGGCGAGAGTGAAGTTGATGTTTTGGACAATAGTAGCCCCCGAGCTTGTGCTTGCATGGGCTGTCCGACAATGGTTTGCAGCAAGGGAGATCAAGAATATATACAATAGTCACGTGGGTAAGTGGTGCTTCACAGATAATTAGGAAGTTAATGACACATACGTAGGAGACCGACCATCGAAATTATGGACGACGGCTCATGGCCATTTCCTGCAAATGGGTGGCTTCGCGCTCATAAGCGACAAGATCCATCAAGTTAAAGAGCCAGAACAGCCGGGGTTGTTATCAACAAGCACTGATTGGGATCCCTATGCCGAATACGTTAGGCGAAAGAAACGATATGAGCTCGGAGTACTGACCTTTGATCAATTCAAGACACTGGTCGGTAATGTTCCCTTCCCCGATATCACACCTGCGCAAATCAACGACCGATCAAAGGGAGACGGGTTGTCGAAACTACTGGCGATCCTACAATCATCCTGGTTCATTGCGCAGTGCATTGCGCGAGGAGTGCAGGGATTGGCACTCACAGAACTGGAGCTGGTGACGCTTGCGATGGCGAGTTTGAATGCAATAACGTTCGTGTTCTGGTGGAACAAGCCACTAAGTGTGCAAGAGCCAGTCCATGTGTATGTCGCCGTGCCAGTGGAGGAGGCAGAAAAAAACAATCGAGACAAGGACCCGGGCGAGATTGATGTCGTCTATTACACCGCACGTGAGGTCGTTGCCCCGTTCCAGGAGATATCAGAGGTGTCGTTTGATCCCAGACATCAACTACAGCACATCAGGGACGGGGAGTACAGTGATGTTGCACTCCACCTTGTCCTGTTCCCCGTCATGCTTCTATCGTTAGCCTTTTTGTTTTTTCCACTCGGTATCTTGTTTCTTCTGTGGCTCATCAAATCCGAAAATGTCGACCGAGCTGGAGACGACGATATGGTTGCCATCCGAGTCGAACTGTCCCTTCGGAGGTTACGATACAAACTCACACATCCCATTCGCCAATATTTTGGAAGCCGGAATGGGCCGTTGAGCAGAATTCTGGACAGCGACTTCGGCGATGATCCTGCCTCCTTCGCCATCGCCTGGTTCCTCTTCATCCCCGCCTCCTTCCATCTTCTCGTCCTCCTCCTCATCACCCTCAGCCCACTCTTCGCCATCTTCTCCATTGCCTCTTTCACCTTCACTGCCGCCTTTGGGATCGTCACAACCAACAAAGTTCCTCGAGGCGCCACCCACGTTCCCCCTTTCTACGCCCCACGCACAAACAGCGATAGATTTTCCCGCATGATTGTCTTCGCCATCTTTGGTGTCATTTTCGGCAGCATACACTGCATCGCGTGGAACTTTTCATTCCCTACAAGCACCGAAAGGTCTCTCTGGCGATACACTTCTTTGGTACTCACCGCCATTCCCCTTGTCGTAGCCCCCATCGATTGTGCATTGGAAAATCTGAAAGACATCTTTGGCAAGAAATCGAGGCTCGCTTTCGCCATCCTCATGACCGCCTTGCTCTTTCTGTACGTCCCAGCTCGGATGTCCCTGATTTTCCAGGCCCTTGCTTTGCTGAGGGACCAGCCTGCCTCTGCATATGTTGCTGTAGACTGGACAAAGTACATTCCGCATTTATTTAGCAGCTAGCCAGTCTTTAGGGTTATCGTTGACTCCATTGTGAGTAGGCAGCATATCAACAGGGCCACAATCGGTGCGTGCACGAGAGTGGAAAACCCGTATCGGTTAGGTTGCCATAATTGCGAAACAAAATGATTCCGTGGCCATTGCGACGTTGGTGATCCTTGAAAAAGGATTCCTCAAGTTGGCAGTCCCAATATATATGCCTCAGCCAGATTCGTCCTCATCAACGACACCAGGCGAACCACCAACATAACAATTTAGAAATTGTTTTTGCCGCTTCCTGGTGTCGAACCTGGAGAAAATATGTTCAAAATTTCCACACGCTCGCATGCACTTACTTGGAGAGGTGGTCACCGTGAGAGGCCGATTCGGCCAATACCTCCAGGTCAAGATTTCGAGCACCCCTTATTCACTGCGTTACGTACCCACAAGCACTCTCATAATTTCGGGACACTACCACCAACGCCATCACAGATACACCTCAAGTAGCCTTGCTCACAAAATTCACCTCTGTAATTCTCTGTGCCCTACATCCGCACCCCAACACCTTCAACACCCTCCTCGACATCGAACAAACCAATCGACTCATCCAAAGCAATTCCTCTTCACAATTATCATCACCTTAAGCTTCTAATCCATTCTCCATCGCAACTTCAAAATGTATTATCCTCTCTTCGAGTCGTCCCCAGGATCGAGACCGAAAGGATAAAATTGAGCTTGCCCAATGCCTTTTGCACACCTTACTTAGTCAGTCACAAAAGTATTTAACCCAAGTGACCGAGTCTCATTCTTCATATACACATACATGTCTACTAATATACATTGTTGTTGTTGTTGTTCAAAGAGCATATGGTTCTGCCCAACATTTGGCACTGATTGGGAATTAGATCTGTGTCAACACGATACTTGGTCATACGTACTTTCTCGACGACAGTTTTTTGGATTTAGTTCTCACAATTTGGACAACAATCATCTGTACTTTCCACGACGACATCCTTCTTATTGCTGAAAATTGGGGGATCGTTACGGCATTCGCAAATATTTTTTTGGCATTTCTAGAAAGCAAATTCAGTATATCCACTAGCTAGAGGCGATCAGCAATATACTTACTGCATTTGAAATTTTTACAAGTAATCTATGTCCACACTTTCGGTGCTC
>Ga0307517_10004939_pt1 | contig 20310 bp, 8 predicted proteins | sample 23_EM_MG_FD_194515 | JGI IMG/M metagenome (GOLD analysis project Ga0307517, IMG submission 194515) | Populus trichocarpa ectomycorrhiza microbial communities from riparian zone in the Pacific Northwest, United States - 23_EM | ecosystem: Host-associated > Plants > Roots > Unclassified | place...
GTGTGTGTTTGTGTGTGTGTGTGTGTGTGTGTGAGAGAGAGAGAGAGAGAGAGAGTATTCTCCTACTTTGGTTCTCTAATGAATTGAATCAACTTATCAAAAAACAACTGTCTTCGTGGAGTCATCCTATACTTCTCATTTGCAAATTTCTATTCATTGGGTGGGGATTTTAGATTATAATAGTATTGGTGCTTAGGTTTAAGATAATATCTGTGTCACACTACGAAACCTGATTTCTTAGTGTTCCGAGAGTTGTATCGTTTGTGTGTGGGTTATATAACCGTGTGATTATGAGATTCACATCATATTATCTCTGGAAACATGTCTCCTCTATACCTCCTATTTTATTAATATAGAAATTTACTCCAAAACTATCATAGCAATATATTTATTTTTATGTCTTTGTCTCTATCTCTTCAACCAACCAGATTTTTGTCTTCATTGTCTTCGTCCCTTCTATCCTAAGATAATAACTAAACACTACATTAGAGGTGCCAATGAGACCAATTATAAGGTCAAGGGCTAAAAAGATTAAAGAGACATTCAATTGGCTTTTTCAATATATTTGGGCCAATGAAAGTTGCAAGACTTTCAACAAAGAATGGATAAAGCTTTAATTAATGTGATCTATGTAAAGAAAAGGAGATCCTTATTGGGCTTAAAGTATTCAGTAGTCTTGGCAGCATAGGGAGAAGCAACAATAACTTATGTTTCCTTTTATTTTGAGGATTTTCTTTTTGGCAAGGTTTTCTTATTATTCAATGACATTAAAGACTGTTTTGAGCTTATTTTTATAATGTACAATCGTATGCTAATAAGTAAAAAAAATTATCTGACCATTGAATCAAGCTAAAAATTTATCCACAAATTCTAAAGGCTTTTTTTAGAATTTCAAAGCAATTAGAAACCGAAAATGTCTTAAGGTAAAGCTTAGAAGCTACTATACAAGAGTTGCATTATTTTCCTAGTTGGTCTATGATTATTTTTCTTATTCTATTTAGAACTCTTTTGTTATTTTTCCAGTCTTATTTAGGATCTTTTACCTAGTAGAGTTCTTATATTTTTTTTAGACTTTGTTTTATTTTAGAATAATATTGTGTGTGTAAGAGGTTACCCATACTTTTGATTCTTCAATGAACTTTTTAGGACTTATAAAAAATTAATTGTCTTTATATTGTTATTCCTTATACCTTCAGTTCTTGATTCTTTATAATCCAATGGTAAAGGTCTTTCATCCAATAACTCTAGTTTCTTGGTTCAAGTAATCATTAGATCGAGTTTTTATCAATCTAATTTTAGTTTTATTAGGTTGTTTCTATCTTGTTTGCGGGTTATAAAGTTCTTACCCTTTAGGTTCGTATCATTTTGACTCACTAGTTGTTTAGTGTAACTATTATCCTTTCATCAAGAATGTTTTGAGTTGGATATTTAAGCATGTAGTATGTTTACTATGTCAAATTATATTTGTTTTCAACATCATAATCATTGATTTTTTTAATGAGATTTAAAACTATTTTCAAATCTCTTTACACCTTGTGCAAGAATTTCACAATCAATACTATTTGAGAATAGATGAAACACTTTTTTCTAATTTATCTAGGATGGTGAATCATCTTTTGATCATTTAAAAACTTTCATATAGTTCATGTTATACTCAATATCTGTCTGTTTGTTACCTTTGATTAAAGCAAATTATAGTTAGGATCAAAACATAACATTCCTTATATAAGATAACTTAGTGATCTCAAGTTTGGATTAGTTAAACAACTGTCACATGAGTCTTTCTATAGACACAAATAATCTCTTCATATGACATCCTCATGCGGGTCAGTTCATTGTACATGTCATACGACAATCACTGTTGCGATGTCGTGGTCGCACAAATTAATTACCCTAGCTCCAAACACAACACACAAGATAGTATAAAGCAAGCAAGGGGTCGATCCCACGAGGAAGGTTCAAGTCAGATTTTTATGCTTGATGATATGCAATTTGGGGGGGGGGTTGGACGTTATCTAGGCTAAAGCAATAGAAAATAAAAAACTATCAAACAAAATTTAATAAAATCAGAAAATTATCAAGAGAACAAACTTTGGTCGCAAGCACACATCCACTTACAGAAATCAGAATTGATCATGGAAATGAAACATCAATTTATATTATAAATATTTATCTCTTCTTAACATTGGTTAGTTAACGAATCCGCCGTATAACTAACCCTAGCTATCAAACAACCATAGTGTCCGCACTAGTAATTTAATTCAATGGCAGCCTTAAGAACTAAATAAATTGATTAATCAAGAAAACATAATTGTCCGCAGTCTATGTTTGATTTGATTGAATGTTCTCCCTAAGATTAATAACGTAGATCCGCAAAATTATTAAACTCAGTTGCTTCACAAGTTCATATACCATAACTCTAGTTTTGATATAAAACTTAGTAATAGATTGTCTACAATAATAACTTAGAGTCCGCTCTAGCAATTAAAATAAACAATCATAGGAAAAATAAGCATAGGAGAAAAAACATATTCATCATATAAACTGAAAAGAAAAGGTAAAATAAATCTCATAGTTCTTGAAATCCAAAGGTTTCCATGTCCTTGCAACCAAGAAAAAAGTTTAGCCTTGCATGTTTGTTGAACAACTAATCAAGAAGAAGGAGGAATGCATAATTTCGGGTTTCTTAAAGGAAGGGGGCGTTTTTCTCTTCTTGGCTGGCTACCCCCCTTCTCTTCTCTCATTCTTTTTACATCCTAGGAAACCCTAGTCTCTATTTTACCAAATAGTCCTCCCTTAAGTAGACAGTTTACATTTAAGTAGTTCAATAACTATTTTCCTAAAAAATGAGAAATAGCCTTGCATGAAATCTTCAAGCTTTGACTTAGAGGAGCTAAATTGCTGAAATAAAAACTTGGATGTCGATTTAGATGCTTCGGAACGTAATTTAGACTCGTTTCTTCACGAAACGTGTTTACTGGTAGAATTCAGTTGTCATCTTTGAAAAATCATATCTCCCGCATATGACATCGTTTTGGGCTGAAATTTGGAGCGTTGATAGGCCTTTGAGTCAGGAATCCAAAACAATTGAGTTTGCATCAATTTGACTTCTGTAGCTCCATATATTCAAGTCGGAATGGACGAAGGTCAATATTTACAGATTGCGAGATTTGACTTTGAAGGCTGCGATTTTCATGCTCTTCCTTATTTTATTTTCTTGCCTTAGATGTCCAGAAAGGTATGGATGTTAGCTTTTTAATGCCACTAAAATCACTTCATTTTCGACCTCTAGAACTCATGCTCTGCACAAAACATCGACTGAAAGTCAAATCTGTCAATTACCTCCAATTTACTCATTTTTGCATCTTTCATCCAAAAGTGCCTTCAAAACATAAAACAGAGAATGTCAAGGCATTTTATATATGAAACATAGAAAAAACACTAGTTAAATGTGGGTGAAACTATTGAATAATATTGTTGCATCAATCACTTATATATTAGTTCTAGATATCTTTCATACATTAGTTTATAAGAACAATGACTTCTTTTAATAATAGAAAGGGCATATACCGATCTCAACAATTCTAATTAATATATAGTCTTAATAAAGTATCCACCCAATATTTTTAAAAATAATGCTTTGATGCAATAGAAATCTCATAATTATAACTACTTTATAATTTTCTTTGCAAAACATTTTTATAAGAATGACTTTATCTTTAGTTTATGCTAATTAATTAAAAATAAATGATTAATAAAGATAAATAAATGTTTATTAATAATAAATATAATTTTATATAAACAAAATTATTATCACTTATAACTAATTGATTGACTACAATTAAAAAGTAAATAATTCTTCAAAACGATAAATGTTCAAAGCACTTTATTTTATAGGATGATGATAAGTGTGTAAGACTTATTAACAAAAAACAAAAAAAGTGGTGTTTTTACTCTGCACTACCTCATAAAATATTATTCATTACAATGATGATTATTTTTTGGTTTTTTTTCTTAAATCTATGTTTTTTTTCTAATTTCATCCTTTAATATTTGTTTTTTTGGAGATTGTGCTTCATGATTTGTTGCGGTTTACCTTCTCTATAGTTATCTCAATCTCTAACCTACGTTTTTGGTATGGCAGGTTAACCCGATTAACTCGAGTTTTTTTTTTTTTTTAATTGAAAGTTTTTTCAATTTCATCTTTCAACATTAGTTGATTAGGAATTATGCTTCATGATTTGTTTTAGCTTACTTTCTAAGAGGTTATCCTGATCTCATGACTTAGGTCACTAGTTTCGCCAGTTAACCCGGGTAAACTCGGATAGTTTTATTATGTCCTTTTTTAGATTTAATTTTTTTTTCAATTTGATCATTTAGTATTGGGTTCATTGAGATTAAGCTTTATAATTTATTTCTATTTGTTTTTTATAGAGTTATCATAATCTAATGACTCGAGTCACGGTTTAACAAGTTAACCTAGGTTGAATTTAATTATTTTTTAGTTTACTTTCTATGAGATTATTCTAGTCCTATGACCTAAGTCATGAGTTTGGTGAATTAACCTGAGTTGACTCGGGTTATTTTTTGTCCTTATTTAATTGATTTTTTAATTTTATTATTTAACATTGGGTTCAATGGAAATTAGGCTTCATAATTTGTTTCAATTTATTTTTTGTGTGGTTATCTTGATCTCACGACCTGAATCATGGGTTTGGCAGATTAACTTGGTTGTTTTTTCAAAAAAAAATCCCAATTTCATTTCTTTAATATTGTGTTGTTTGAAAATTGAGCTTCACAATTTGTTTTGATTTACTTTCAATAAGTTATCCAAGTCTAATGACCCAGGTTGTCAATTCAGCAGATTAACCCGAGTTGACTCGGGTCTTTTTTCCAGTTTACTTTCTATGAGATTATCTAAGCCTCGTGGGTTTGGCGAGTTAACCCGAGTTGACTGCGTTTTTTGGTGTTTATTTTGCATTGAATTTTTTTTTGAATTTTATCATTTAACATTAAGTTGATAGGAAAATAGGCTTCATAATTTTTTATTTATTTTTTATAGGGTTATCCTGGTCTTATAACACGAGTCATTTGTTTAGTAAATTAACTCAGGTTGACTTAGGTCATTTTTTAAATTAGTTTTTCTTCTTCAATTTAATCTTTCAATATTGGGTTATTTAGGAATTGAGTTTCAAAATTAGTTTTGATTTACTTTATATAGGGTTATCATGATTTCATAACTTGGATTGCGAATTTGGTAGGTTAATCTAGGTCGATCAAATTTGTTTCCCTCTCAATATCTATAAGAAGATGTTGTCTTGAGTTTTTATAATCAAACTATGTTTTTACCGATCGTTTGAGTTGCCTTCAGAACCACCAGGTCACATTAGGTAAATCTTCGCATAGTTTTTTTTTCTACTAGAAAACATTAGCAATGCTTATATATTTTTTTTACGTTAAAAAAATTAATCTTATCCGTTGCGAAGCCCAACCCAAAGATCTAGTCCATAACTATATATAAGCATCAACTAGTTAAAAACTTAGGATTAACAATTGTACCATCAATACAATACTTAATAATAATATTATAACATATGTTAATATTAATATATAATTCCTAGTTTATATTTAATTAAAACATAACGACTAACATTAATTAAATTGTGAAAAAATATTAATTTTTATAAATCATGATGCGAAACTCGTGATCACATGGTTACGTAACTCACAACGAAGATGATAATTTCCCTAAGAAAGCTGAATAATCAGGTTTGGTTGAACCTTGACTCAAAATTAACATGTAACTAAGAATCAGAGGTATTGGATTATTGCGATTGACACCACAAGAACAATTATACCTTGATAAGTCGAATTTACTCTGTCCCAACAAAGAAAAAGAAGTTTGCTCAAGTAAAACTAAATTTCATTAATGTCTAAAGGCTACCCCAAATTTGCAGCAAAACAAAACATAATATAGTTCTAAGATAATAACCCTAATGGTCCCATATTGGGTTGCAAACCAATGGACCTTAATTAAAATTCAGCTAAGCACAAGCCTAATGCCTAAAACAAATCTAAACAATGATTTTGGGCCAAAACAAACCCAACATAAATAAAAGTCCAAAAATTAAAATCACAAATATTAATTAAAACAATAAATAAACCTTAATAAATATTCAAATTAATACAAGTTATCAAAACAACCTTAAAATCATACCTCCTTGTATCAGATCCTTTGTAGCTGAATCTGAAACTTGTAGATGAAATAATGTTTCTTTGTGTCGTTCATTAATCCTCTTTCCTTGCTTGAAAGAAATTGTCTTGAATACTAAAGTTTTTTTTTCTTTGTCTAGTTGAAAGTATATCCTAAAAAAAATCTTAAATTGTGTAAGGATACCATGTAAAATAAGGAAAAGAATAACAAAAGAATCCCAAGCTTTCTTGCCATCACGTACATTCTGTAATGGATATGGAATTCTTGCAAACTATGGATATAATTGCTTTCATAAATATCTCATTGTTTGACATGAAATCCTTGTAGAATAGTTAAATCAATAGCTGCCACACATGCTTTCAAAAACATTAAACAATCCTTGTATTGACTGGAATCCATAATACACAAGGAAACAATGTTTCTTCAATTTTCGTATATTTTTGGCAGATTTCAGTCCTTACTTCAAACACATTGTTCTCCCCCTATCTATATGAATTTGCATACCTACCATATATTGCCAGAGAAGATATGAGTGTCTGCTTTCTAACCCAATTGGAATCCTAGCAGAATTCTATTTTTAGTTCTAGATATATTCCGAACAATAGATAAAGGTCCAAATAGAAAGATTTGACACGATTCGTCTAGTAACTTCGACAATCTAAAATATCCCCTTCCCAAACTCCGATTAACTTGAAATATTAACCCAATGTAGAAACAATATGTCTATAAAATCCTGTAAGAATCTCATCTCAGTTCAATAGTTGAGTCGAAAGTTATGCTCGATAGCGTAAAACTAGATAGTAGAAAATTTTACGCCAAAATCTAAATTTGACCTTGCTTGGATTGTACCAAATCAAATTAATGTTTTTTCTTCCATTAGTTTCCTATTTATGCATAACATGAAGGGTGTGTATAGTAATGCATTTCAATTCGCTTTTTAAAGTACTTTGCAAACTGCTTCTCATCTGGAAAAACATCAAATTAATTTTCTTAAGTGTTTTCTAATTGTTTTGATGTGCTGATATTAAAAAATATAAAATAATCATTTTAATATATTTTTGAAAATCCACATCTCATTACCAAACACACATGAAAAATTAAATAATATAAAATAAGTTTTTTAAATAGTTCTTAACCCATCATACTTACAAACTAAAAAGATTTAGAGTCATACACATCAATTTTTCTCAATTTCATTCTTAGATTTTTTTTATCAATTGTCTAGATTGTTTTTAAACCAGCCAAGTTGACAGGGTCATGTCAGAGCAAATCCCACAAATTTAATTTTAATCTAGGGTTAGGCAAGAAGTTAGGTTAATAGATTTTTTTCCCTTTCAATTTCTTCATTTTTTCTCACTTTCATCCTTAAAATTTTGTTATTGATCATTTAGGTTTTCTTTGGACTAACCAAGTTGACTGTGTCATATTAGGATAAATCCTACACGTTTAATTTTAAACCTGGGATAGATAAGGGGTTAAGTCAAGAGATTTTAAAGTTGATTTTCGAGACCAAGTTTAATAACAATACAAAATAATTCTATATGGCCTGATTTTTTTTTTTTATTTGACTTGTTAACAAGGGCATGTAAACTAGTACAATACTACATTGACATTTTAGTTTGATTAAAACTTAAAAAATGTTTTAAACAAATCAATAAAATTAAAATAAAAGATACTATAGTTACATAATAATTGATGAAACGATTAACTTTGGCTTCCTTGTTTTTTTAAGAAATATTATCATTGCTTTAGGTTTTTTTTTTTTTACTTCTATAAATGAAAAGATTCAAAAAATCTGACAAATTTTTTTAATTATTTAACAAAATGAATTTTGAAATTTTAATTCATCCTTCTTGATACTTTCATTATCGTCACACAAAACTAAAAACAACTCTACAAAATAAAGAAAATCCAAAAGAATATAATGTTTTTGCTGCTAAAATTTTATAAAGTTCATATGAATTAAAAATAAAAATAAAAATAAAATAATTTTATTCTCCATCACTGGCTGCGTCTCTCTCGCGACCGAATCACCCCCTCGAGGAAACCCCCACCCCCCGCCCTCCCGCTTAACAGATTACTGTACTGTATTTATTGATCTATTTATTTAATTTTAATGCTAATTATCATTAGCAACCTCCTCTAATTTACAAATAATGTACGGAGGATCCTCCAAGCGCGGCGGCCGAGGAGGCGGCGGCTCTGGTCCTAGGCGCTCCTCCTTACCACCTCCTCCGCCTGTCCACCGCCCTACACCAGCCTCCCGCCTCTCCCTTGGTTCCTCCAATAACAACCCCCGCAACAACCGTCCGGGTCCGGGTCCGATCAATGCCAAGTCATCTTCGTCTTCAAACCCGGGTGTCGAAGAGACCTTCTCTTTAATTCCGGGAAATAACCCACTTGCTTTTGCCATGATTATAAGGTTGGCACCTGACTTGGTGGATGAGATCAGAAGAATTGAAGCTCAGGGTGGCACTGCTAGAATTAAGTTTGGTTCCATGGCTAATAACCCTGATGGGAATGTGAGTCACTTACATAAATTTCTCTTCTTTTTCCTTTAGACAATTATTTTTAGTGTTTAATTTAATTTTCTTTGCTACTATTATTATTTGTCTAAAATTGATAGCTTTATTTGGGTTTATATAATTGCATTAGGTTATTGATGTGGGTGGTAAAGAATTCAGATTTACATGGTCGAGGGAATTGGGTGACCTCTGTGACATATATGAAGAACGACAGGGTGGCGTAGATGGAAATGGTTTGCTTGTAGAATCTGGATGTGCCTGGCGGAAGGTCAATGTCCAACGTATCTTGGATGAGTCAACTAAGAACCATGTTAAGATGCTGTCAGAGGAAGCTGAACGCAAATTTAAATCTCGCAAGTATGTCATATGATGCTTTTACGCCCCCTTTATTTCTTGAAATTATTTAATTGCTAGAGCCTAGGTATCTTTAACATGTTTTTTTTTCTTAATCATTGTCACTTGTGTCTGAATATCTCTTTGGATTATATTACTTAGTATTCTTAGCATTATTCACTTGAATGTTAAGCAAATGGATGTGTCCTTGCAGATTGACTATTGTTGATATTACTTGAATCCTGATCTTTTATTGCAGATTAACTCTTGTTGATATTGCTAGAAATGTTGATCTTACATATGTTCCTAAATCTGACTGTTTGTTGTTTGCTGTATTAGGCACGTTGTGTAAAGATTCTTTCGCTAGTTCTTCCAGCATATGCTTTATTTTATAGTCTGTATAGATGATTCAATAATGTGTACTGTGGGTTTTCAATAAAAGGCTCAGCTTAGATGTTTTCAGATCTCAATTAAGTAGGTTATTTTATCCTGACTAGTTGGGCTTTATTATATGTAAATGTGGATGGTCTTTGTAGTTCAACTTCGTATGAAAAGGAAAAAAAATGGATCAGCAAGCCCTCGGTTCAGATTCTTAGCAACATCTTTGTAAAAGACTTTGGCGGATTGTTCTCTGTAGTGATGCTTGATTGGTTTTTATTGACAGTTATTAAATAGTTTTGAGCAGAAGGCATAACATTGAAAGTGATGCCACCACCCATAATGCTAGTTTAACTAATGTTGTAATTTTAATTTTTTTTCCCTGATGATAGAGCTATCGTGTTAGACCATGGAAACCCAGCCGCAAAGAGTCAAATAAAGCAATTAGCAGCTGTTGAGTGTAAGTTGACTTAGATTCTGATCTTTTTTGTTTTGTGCAGTGTGTGGTTTTTCTCCATTCACATGACTTTCACTTAGAGAAGAGAATCCAACAAACGTTTTAGGCATGTGATTGAAATGTTAGGATGAAGTTGATTCTGTTGTCCATTGAGGCTATGTTTCTATATTCAAATTATTTTCTGATGGAAATACATTCCGTCAAACAAATAGAGCTTTATTTGTTAATGTTTCTCTTGTTTCCAGCTAATCCATGGAGAACCTTTAAGCAAAAGAAAGAACCTCCATTTAAAAAGCGGAAAGTTGAGCCTCCCCAAGGTATACTAGTGATTTTCATGTGATTAAAAAATGCACCTTTTCTATATGGTCTCTGCACAGAAGTGTAAGAAGCTTAAAATCCTTATAACATGGTATTTTTCTTTCCTACTGTTGCTGCTCTGCTCATTTTCAATTTCTACTATTCAAATTTGTTTAAACTATGCACCAACTGCAGGTGGAGGCGGCTTCCCTAAATCCACCTATAAACCTGCACTGCCTTCAACTGCTATTGTGAAAGGTAGACTCTCTTCTTCACCTCTACCATCCCCACCAGAACAATCTGGCGCTCCAGCATCTCCATTTGGAACTGGAAGCATCACTAAGCATCATGTGAGCACAGAAGAGTACATTCCTACCCAGATGAAAAATAAAGAGAATGCTGCTAGCTCAGAGAATGAAATCCCAGCCAGGGCTACTAGTTCTTTATGGGAGACAACCGGGCGCAAAGGGAACATGGGGGCCAAACCAATGGATTTGCAGAGTATGCTGGTTAATTTACTGATCCAGAACCCTAAAGGGATGAGCTTGAAGGTAAGGGGCAGATACTTCTATCTGAAATACTTTTCACTAAATATTTGGTTCCATATTTGCTACATGCTGCTTCTTCGGTTTGTTCCATGCTTCCTTGTGCTTAGATGCTTTTCTGCAATGAGATCTTTGTTGGTTTCTCTGGTCCTTGTAAATTTTCTGTGACTAGCTCTTTACTGGTTTCTTGGTCTTTGTAAACTCTACCTCCCATGTTTTGTAGGCTTTGGAGAAAGCTGTTTCGGGTACAATTCCAAACTCTGCTAAGAAGATTGAGCCCATTATAAAAAAGGTAATCAGTTAAAACCTTTGTTTATTGGTTTTAGAATAGCTAGTGATCTTATGTCTTCTCATTCAATCTTGAGTATCAGATAGCAAATTTTCAAGCTCCAGGAAGATATATCTTGAAACCAGGAATGGAGTCAGAAAAATTCAAGAAACCTTCATCCGAAAGTGGAAGGTACATACTAATTTATGTGATAGAAGTTTCTTTCATTTGGCTGATTCTGTGGCCAGGTTGTTACAACTTACAATATCCTGTTTTGTTCTCCTTTCAATTGCTACTAGATCTTAACAATATTTCCTGGAAGAATGAATTAAAATGAGGATATTTGGCAGAATTACCTAATACTAATTGAATCATAATTAATTGGCTGAGGCATGATATCCTGCTCTGTTCTCCTTTCATTGTTACATGGCTGAGAAATTGATCTTGCTAGGGCACAAAGAATTCCTTTATGCCAAACCTCTCAATTCATGAGTGTTGATTTTTTAGTATGCTTTGTTTTCTTTTTTGTGCTTGTCTTTAGCTTGTGGGTTTTGAACCTTTTAATTTCTCCTCTTGCTCTAAACATTTGGGAATTTACAAGTCAGTCTTGGAGGTTTTTTTTACAACGCTTCAATTTTTTTTTTATCTCTGTATTTTGTTGGTTAATCATTCTTATGGGGTATGTGAAATTGAAATGAATCCATAGGATTCCATTGGGTTGGTACTTCTGCTACCTTCTTATAATTGGGCTCTAGTCATATTTTTGCCTTAATCTGCTCTAGTGAATTGTCCCTTGGTGAGAACTGATGAAAATTGAATAAAAACTTTCTTTATGAACACTCTTTGAAGTACATTGCCTTGTGTCTATTTGTGTGTGTATATGCATCACATGGGTTATTAGATGTGTTTTTTTCACTTCCAGTTCTCCTGAAGACAACCATCAGCAAGCACATGCTCCTGAAGATAATTGTGGCCAGAGACCTGATCCAGAACCAAGATTTGCGGGGAAAAATCCTGCTGTTGCATCCAAGGAACTAGTTCAGTCAAACTCTAAACTTGGAGAAGAATCAAATGCATTAGAAAAACGTGACATTGATCAGTCTTCGCCTGATTTGTTTGGTGAGAAGAAGGTTTCTGACAATAGTGAAGGGCAGGCAGGTAGCTCTAGTGATAGTGGAAGTGACAGCGACAGTGAGAGTGATAGCAGTGATAGTGGGAGTGACAGTGGAAGCCGCAGCAGGAGCAGGAGCCCAGTAGGAAGTGGAACTGGGAGTAGCAGTGACAGTGAAAGTGATGCTTCTTCCAACAGTAAGCAGGGTTCTGATGAGGATGTTGATATCATGACAAGTGATGATGACAAAGAACCCGGACATAAGTTGCAGACCGCTGAACCAGGATTATTGGCATCTCCTGATCCTTGGAGGTCTGTGCCGAATGGGATTGATGAGAAGCTAGATGGTAATAAATCTGCTGCAGTTGACATTGAGGGCCACGGATCTGCTGCAGTTGACATCGAGGGCCATGAATCTGATGCTGTTGAAATCGAGGGCCATGAATCTGATGCTGTTGAAATCGATAAAGACTTGGCTGGTGATGAAAAGGACATTAAAATAACTAAAAATGATAGTTTGGTTTCCAGCAGAGAAGGTGAAAAACCTGTGCAAGGAGCAGAATCCACTTTTCATGATCATGATATGATTCAAGAGCGCCAAATGTTCATCGGAAACTTATTTGATGATGATGACAATATGGCTAGGGACAGCTCTAGGCATGAGCAGTCAGACAGCTCAGAGAGAACATCAAAAAGTAAATCAAAAAGGGGCCTTGATGTGAAGCCCTTTGACAGTAAATCTGAGCGTGTCAAAAGATTGAAAGCTGAAAGCTTGTCTCGAGTGCCCACTTCTAAGGGTAGGGACGCCCAGTTCTCAGGGAGTCCTCATGATAAACACAATGAAGACATGTACAAGGGCCCTGCCATTCAAGTGATGGATAGAGCTGATAAACAAGCAAGTGATTTTGGCTCAGAAAAGCTGTATAACCAGGCAATTTCTGGAAAATCTAATCCAGATTTTCAACAATCAGGTCGGAGGTCTTCTGATCAAAATGCAAGGTTGAAAGCTCAGGAAGCTGCAAGCAGATCCAAACATGCTGAGGGCTCAGGAATTAGTTGTAAGTTCCCAGAAAAGGGTTCTTATGTGCATGAAGCGTTTTCTATTCATAGAGAAAAGGCTTCGAGAGATACTCAAAACGAGGATACTTTTTCGAAGGAGAAAAAGGTGCCAAGAAATTCCAAGGAAGGTGGTGCTGGAGGCAGACATTCAGCTCCCTTTGATGCCCATTACAGGAAACAAGGGGAAGCATTTGGAAGACCAAAGGATGCTGGACAAATTTCAAACTCAAATTTTGGGTTTTCACCAAAGGACTCCAACAGAGTTGACATGGAAAAGTACCCAGTTGTTAGTGGAAGAGGTCTCCATAGAGAGCTTTCAGACTTGGAGTTAGGAGAACTCCGTGAGCCATTACTTGAGGAAACACCAGTTAAAAAACGGTTTGAAAGGAAAGGTTCTTTTAAACACTCAGAGAACAAATCAAGCACTTCAGATAACTGTAATTCAGATATAAACAAGGGCAAATCTATTGGAAAGGTATCATTGGACTCAGGAAAGCCCTCACCTAACCTGAGTGCTGGAGTTAAGAGGTCCCCAGAACATCGTGTCGATGATTTAACAAGACCTAACCATAAAGCTATGCAGTCTCAGCCGCAACATGTTTCAAGTGTAGATAATCTTGATGTTGGATCTGGGTTCAGTAAGTTGGCTGACTCAAGTAGTAGATTAACACAGAATGAAACTAGTGCAAAGCTAGGAAATAGTATGGAAGGCTATGGAGAAAGCCACAAGAAAGCCCCTCTCAGTGCACAGAAGCTTCATGAATCTAAATGTGGAACACTTCCCCACTCGATAAAGGAAAGTAAAACACAACCATCTAATTTGATGGCTGACTTGATAAATGGACGGAAAGATACACTTATGACAGAGGATAGCAATAATGTTTCCAAGAAGAGGGAATCTTCTTCAGAGGATGACAGCTCTTCATATTCCAAGTATGAAAAGGATGAACCAGAGCTCAGAGGACCAATTAAGGATTTTTCTCAGTGAGTAATCTTATTTGTTTTGGATTGAGGCTTTGTTGTTGCATAGCTTGCATTGTTCTTTTCATTGTAAGATTAAAATTACTCAATTCCATGACATGAAATTTAAATCATGCGCCATCTGTTATTATGCAGGTACCAAGAATATGTGCAGGAATATCGTGATAAATATGATAGTTACTGCTCCTTGAACAGGATCCTAGAGAGCTACAGGTATCATAAAAATTCTTCTTCATCTTCTTTTTATAAGGAGCCATTTGTTTTGCTGTTTGCTAGGTTTGGTCTAGTGCTGTTAGGTTTGTTGTCTAATTATATTTGTACACTTGATGTTGTATGCAGGAATGAGTTCCATAAACTGGGAAAGGACCTTGAATCTGCAAAAGGCAGGGATATGGATAGATATCATAACATCTTGGTGCAGTTGAAGGATTCTTATAGTCAATGTGGAATGGTATGCTATAAAGTCTTTTTATGATACCTTTTCTGTGGCAGTTTGCATTTATTCATACAAATTAAATTCACTAAAGTGTCTTAGTTATTACTAATTTGTTTTCTGGGTCAATTAAATTCTACTTGTAAACATTATTAGGGGTTAGAGGATGGCTGCACCTGCATATGCTTAAGGAAAAAGAACAGGCACCACCGACTCTAATGATGGAATGAAATTTGATATCTTGATGATTCCAGGGTTTTTTTATGGCTGAAAATTGTAGAAAGAGTTTACAATAATACACGGACAAGGTAGAAACGATTGGGTGAAGTTGTTATTAGTGGTGTGGGAATTAGGATTCTGTTGCTGAATGGAAGACACCAGTTGCTGGAACTTGCGTCCATTTAGACAAACTTTTAGAGTCTAGACACTTGAATTCGGTAGTGATTAGGTAAAAAGATGTGACCAATTAATTCTTTACACATCTATCCATCTCAAGTGGTACAAACCATAACTGAGGTTGGCGTTTCCTTGTCATCTGCTCCGTTAGTTTCTCAGTATTTAAAGAGCATGGACATAGGACTCCTCCCTTTAATGAGGAATAAGAACTATTGCTTCTGTGGGTATTTTAGGTAAGAAAGTGAATTAGGTAGCCTTGTTATGTTATTTTCATCCATCTGCTAGACTAGAATGTTAGCAACCAAAATTTGTTGACTACATAAGTTGTATCTAATAGTAATGAAGATGGTGAAATGCATTGAGTGATATAAGTAGATGTTTTATTATTTTGAGGAAGGTGAGATGAGTGACAAAGACAAGGAGGATAAGTTAAATTACTGATTTGACGAATTCAAGTGAGGGAGTTCGAAGTAACTACATAACCTTTCTCATTTTGAGGAAGGTGAGATGAATGAGTTGTGACCACACCCAGAAAACTAGACTCAACTGAAGTGAGAAAATCTGTCAGTGTTAATGGTAGGATCATTGAATAATAAGATAAACCAATTAATGAATACATGCAGTTTGAAACAATGCAACACGTGGTTCTCTTGAAGCAACTTTGAGCGAGATGATTATCTAGACAGCAAGTAGAAGATCGTTATGATAAGGCCAAAGTTATTTATTTTGATGCATGTTTTTTTTGGTCCTTGTCTACCATGCTTGGTTCCTTGGGTCTATGGTACAGTTTGAGGTCGTAATTTTTATATCTTTGATAATAGAGGGAACAGTATTTGTTAGTTTGGTAGCTGCAAATGTGCTGAAAACATTCAGTTTTGCTGTTATCCTTTGAACTTAATCACTAGGCTGGGATTGATAACTCTTCTTTTTTCAGGAAGCACATTGATATAGCTTTCGTTTTAGATTCTTTTTTCCTTCCTAGACTCTTCTATTTTGACCTGTGATGATATGGCTTGCAGAAACACAGACGACTGAAAAAAATATTCATAGTGCTCCATAAAGAACTAGAGGTGACTCGTAAAACATGCGTTCAACTTTTTGTTCCATTTTTTTTATTTTATTTTTGAGCTTTATTGAATGGGATATCTTTTCTCAATGCAGCAACTTAAGCAGAGGATCAAGGACTTCGTGCCCTCGAATACAAAAGATTGAACATTAATTCAATGCTTTGAGGCAGAATTATCCAATCTTACCTCCATAAACGCAACGTATGCTATTCCCTTGACTGGTACATAGTGAAATACATTCTTTTGTAGAAAAGTAGAATGTTTCTGCGGAGGTATCTTAAACTTCAGCTTCGACATAGGTGTGCTAAGGCCCCTCCTCGTATGTATGGGTGTGAAAGGTACACTTTTCCTGCCAGTCGACCTTTTTATGTATAACCTCTCCATCCATGTGAGTTGCGTTATTTGATATATAATTTTGCTTCATTTTATCATACTTCATATTATGTGAGAGAAGCGACGTCCGTGATAAAATTTTCAAGCTTGCACAACTTGATTGCTTAATCCGGGGATGTCTTTTACCTTGTCTCCTTTAGGAGAACTTTTTCGTTGACTCAATGGATCAAAAGACTAAAGGGTTTGGTACATGTCAATAACACTTTAACTTTAGGGAGAATTTCAAAATATTTTATTTTTATTCATCACGGTTCTTACTTGTCAAAAGGTTTTTACAATCATTTAAATAGAAAAAATATAAAAAAACTTTAATAATACTGAATATGAAAAATAAACTAGAAAAAATATTATTTTTTTTTTGAAATAGAAAAAAAAAACTAGAAAAACATCATAGAATAGAAAAAATAAAATTAACCAAAAAAATATTTATTTAAAAAAAAAAACTCTAGCCTTAGTCCTTGTGAGATGAAAGGAACTCGTATTTAAGTTTAGTTTTTAGTTGGAAATTGGCCTCTATGACTTTTGTGTGTGTTTTTTATTATGAGTTTCTAATATCTTAATGTGAGTATGGGTTTTTAACAACGTGCATGTGTGCAGGGGTGAGTAAAAAAATTGATTAAACTAAGAAATCTGGAAAAAAAATAACTGAAAAAATTGAATCATGAAAAAAAACCGATTAAAATATTTAAAAAAATATTCGGTTTAGTTTTGATTTTATAAACCTGAAACTAAAAAATTTCAATTAAACTAGTTTAGTTAAAAAATATAAAATAACCGAACTGAACTGAAACTAAGTTCATTATAAAACTCATTAGAAAGTAAAAAAAAAAACCTAAAATATAATTTAGTTTTTTTGTTTTTAATATAAAATAACAAAAACTGAACTGAACTAAAATTTGTGGGTTGGGTTTTGGTTTTTAATATAAAATAACCGAACCAAATTGAACTGAAACCGATCGGTTTGAACCGGTTTTGGTTCGGTATCGGTTTTATTTTTTGTATTTTATGAAATTTCAGTTTGGTTATTTTTATACATAAAACTTGAATCGAACTGAAACTGGTCATCTCTATATTTGTGTAGGTCATTTCATTATGGATCCCTAATATAAAACCTTTATGCATGTTATTCTATCGTGGATTCTACCACTAGAATTTCAAATGACAAAACCCGACACAAACAGAAACAACATGTTAGTTCCCGAACATTTTTTTCTGAGGAGAATCTCTGTTTTGCAATTTCTTTTAATCATTATGATTGATCAACAACTCACAACGAAGCGAAATAACCATCAATAATTGTTGGATTCTGATACTAATTAACGCAAATAAAAATGGAGAATAAGAGGTTGTTACAAGTCAAAACCCAAATAGATCAAGAACGACATAACTATGGGGAGACTTTCAATGTACTTAGTTTTTATTCATTGTAGTCTCCACTTGCCAAAAAGTTATTATAATCTTTTATATAAAAAAAATAAAAAATCTAATATTATTGAATATAAAAGTTACACTAGAAAAAAAATATTTTTTCCAAATAAATAGTAAAACTTGAAATGCATTATAATAACAAATAAATAAATTAATTAAAAAATTATCAATTTTTTTTTAAAATTAGCCTCATTATTAATTAAAGAACTGTTGCCTTCCTTTCCATGTTAAGAGGGCTCATTCTTTCTCCTTACTGTCCTTTGAGGGCTAAAACGTGTTGTTTTGATTGGCATCTCATATAAAAAAATTATTTTGAGGTTACTTTGGTAATAATAGAACTAAAGATACTAGAGGCTCATGTGATATCTATTATTTTATTTTGTAATTTTGATAATTGAATGCTTTTTTTTAGTTTGTTGGTTTCAATTTCAAAAAGTGAAAATTATTAAAAAAAATTGAAATAATAAAAATAAATATTATGGTAGTATTGCTAATTTTTTTTCCTCTAGAATTTTTTTATTTACTTCAAAAAAGGTTTTCACTTTACTTTTATTTTGAAAGGTAAAAAAATATATAAAAATGATTAAAGAATTGTTACCTTTTTATTTATTTACGTTGGCCTTTTTTTATAAAAAATTCTACCTAATTTTTATTTAATTACAAGTAAAGAATTAAAAATATTGCTTGTGATAACAAAACTAAGTAAATAATTAAAAATATTAATTATTTTTACTTTTAAAACAAAATATTTTTTTTCTTTGTGATTAAAATGTTCAACAACTATATAAAAAATTGGGAAACTTCTTAATATTTTTTTTGTTCATATTGAATTTTTTATTATTTCTTTTGGAAATCTTAACCTCTTTTTTGTTTCTAAAATTGGAACCAATGGAAATCTAAACGTTCTCTTTCTTTTATTAAAAGTAAAGACTAATTGAAAATTGACCTAACCATAGACAAAAAGTATTTGCTACCGCTGTCCAACAAATTAAACCACAAACATTCAATCATCAGAATTCAAACCATACAAGTGTTTTGTTAAAAATCAATGCCACGTAATCTATATGTAATCGAAGTGGTGATAATAAAATCCAAAGTTGGCATGAATAAACTCACGGTGAATTTGGTGATTCATACCCAATTTGGACACCAGTTTTAGGATTTTTAATGTAAAGCTTTTGAATAAAATTTTTAAGTTTCAAACTTTTAGAGCATCATTGTATCATTCAGGTTTGAATATAAACGATGATCCAGAGATAACCATGTACTTAAAAATTAAAAATATTTGAAAAGAATTTGAACCTATTGTTTATAACAAAACAAAAACTTGAAGTATGCGAAAACGATACAAGGTCAGTTATGCTTTAATAAGTGAATTTTGTTCATTGTTCCAACAAAAAAAAAAGTGATAAGTCAAACTTATTCTTTGTCCCAACAAAGAGCAAAATGTTACAACATGCAAAACACAAGTTTATTAAAAAAAATCATGACTGTTGAGTTTTGCAGTAGAGAAAACAATATATAATTCTCCTAAATAACTCTAATAGACAATTATTGAGTTGCAAATTAATGGATCCAAGATAATAATGATGTCGATCAACTCATAAATACCATCAAGGATTACATGTTCCAATTACACCAATTACAGGGTCCAAATTAAAAACATTAAAGGAAGCATTCAAATGGACTTGCTTTACAGGTTTCAGTTAAGACTAATATAGGAGATCCATTGGAGCATCAAGAGGAGGCTTTAGTCCATTTTATTCAAGTGCATGAAGGGTCCAATCCAACCTTATTTGGGCTTTAAGTTTCAACAACCAGGCTGCCAATTTTCCCTAAGTTTCGGCTAGCCTTGTCTTTTATGATTCCATGTGTTTTATGGATTCTATATTAATTGTGTATTTCCTATAATTTGTGGAAACATCAATTATTTCCTTTATGTATTAGGATTTTATTTTTAAATTAGTTTCCATGTCAGATTGGGAGAGTATACAACAAATGAAAAAAGGAGTGCATGCTTGAAGAGGAAACAGAGTGGCGACAACTTCTCCTCTAAAATAAAGAAGTAAGAGGAGGCAAGTTTTCCTTGTTTTCATAAAGAATAGTGGCGGCAATAAGGCTCTATATAAAGCCTTGTTTCAGATTTATTTTGTTTTCTTTTCTTCTTCTTTCACGACAACAAATATATTTTATTCTCATGAGTTCTACTTTTGTTATAACTTCTATTTGGGCTATCTGATGGGGGAATCCACAAAACACCTAGTTAACCTCTATAAATACCCCTGGAAATTAGAGGAGAAAACAAAAGAAAAAAGAGAGAGGAAAAACATGGAGAAATACTCTATTAATAGACCCTATTGTGAAGGTTCAAGAGTTTAACATAGAAGGTCTAACAAGTTTTTTTTAAAAAAAAGAGTAAAAGGGA
>Ga0307517_10004940_pt1 | contig 20303 bp, 10 predicted proteins | sample 23_EM_MG_FD_194515 | JGI IMG/M metagenome (GOLD analysis project Ga0307517, IMG submission 194515) | Populus trichocarpa ectomycorrhiza microbial communities from riparian zone in the Pacific Northwest, United States - 23_EM | ecosystem: Host-associated > Plants > Roots > Unclassified | place...
GCTTGTGCAACCAATAATCAGCATCCTACTTGACATCCCTATCCATTGGACCTGTATATTAAACACGCATACAACCCAATCCATCTTCTAAACTAACCTTTGGCATAGTTAGTATTGAACTGTATACTGGACCTGTTTATTAAACACGCATACAACCCTATCCATCTTAAAAACTAACCTTTGGCATAGTTAGTATTGAACTAAGAAAAGCTTTGCTCACGCATCAAAGTTTCTAACTTTTCAACATCTTCTGGAATGTCGACACCATGTGCCTCGTGGTCAACTTTTATCACCTGCAAAATTTGTGTACAGTTCTAAATTTTGATATTTTAGCAAGCACAATCTAATTCATTCATATGGAAAAGGAAAACAAAAACCTAATTTTTAGATAATAACATTTGAAAATACATGCAGTTTTCTTAGGAAGTGAACAATATACAGTGGTCCTGAAAAAATAAAGAGAAGAGAAGAAGGCATCTAACATGAGATAATGGATAAGTAGAATAGCAAAAAGATTAGAGAAAATTAATCGACCGTTTTATTTCAAATTTCTCTTCCTATTTTCCTTTGAAAATAACGCTCAATACGATTTAAAAATCAAATTGGCTTCAATTTTCTATCCAAACAAAGTTTTTACAGGAGAAGAATACAAAAAATGGGAAAGATTCTTCCATTTCAAAGGGTAACACCCAAAAGAAATATTTTGCTTTCATTACCGAAACAGCCTAGTCTAGGGCCTAGACCATATTGTAAGAGAAACAAATAACAGCTTTGAGAAAGCCTTGCAATGTTAAAACTATTATGCAAGAAGTTTCAAATAAAACAAGCCAGTCAAGGGGGTAGAGTAACAGTAGAAGTTCTTTATAATACCTTCATTTTGTAACCATTTTCAAGGACCTTAAGCTGTTCCAAATCCTCTTCTAGTTGCAGTGGAGTAGATCGAAGCTCAGGATATATCTTCAGAAACTTTGTATCATAACTCTGATCAAACATCAGATGATATGCAGTGTTATTAAAGTGCAGGATGGCAAACAACGTGGCTGAAAAACAGAACCCGTGCAGACAACCCAGCAATCACTCAAACATGGAGAGAACTTCCAAAAAAGATGCCATCTTCATACCTGAATTCCTAGATGAAGCATATAAGGAAATTGTGTATTGACCTTTCCCGTTCTGTATCAAGTGGGTAAATATATTCATTAACAGTCTGACATGAAGAGTTGTGCGGAAAATTAAGACAGCCAACTAATACTTGATAAACTCACTTGTTGTAAGGAATTAATCCCCTTGAAAAATAGATAGCATAGCCATGATTATCCACCACACATTTCACTCGATTGGGATCGAATGCATCTTCAGGCTTCAAAGCAGTTACAGCAGTGCTAAACACTGCATCTGGGGCTGCCTGCATCCATATGAATAATGATAAACTTCAACTAAAGGTATTAAATAATGACAAGTACTGCAATACGATCAAACCAATGCAGTATAACTTCTGAAACGATTTTAAAGCTGCACAGGTCATTCATTTTCTTCACTTCACAGGATTTTTCAAGTTGCTTAAAACAAACCTTGTGAAAATATAAAAATTTATAAAGATAAAAAATGAACCTTTTGTTCATCAGTTCTCATGGTCATGATTCAAGAGATGTTCATTACAAAGATAAATAAATTCACCTGCAGTGCTTTAACAATTCTATCTATTATCTCAGGTTCAATGAGAGGCTCGTCACCCTGAATATTGACAACAACATCATATTTCTTATCTAGCTTTTGAAGTGCTTCGTTGCATCGTTCAGTACCTGCACAACAACGAAAGATCATTACCCGGCCTTTGGAAAAAAAAAAAGAAATTACGATTTACATTGAACAATAACTGAGATACCTACCATTTCGACAGGACTCTGAAGTCATTATCACATCAGCACCAAATCCTCGACAACATTCTGCAATTTTTTCATCATCCGTAGCCACAACTGCATTGGCAAAGTTTATGAAAGAGATTGTTAAGATCATCAACAAACACATTACACCATTCAAGTCACAGAAAAGAATCTACACCAATACAATTATTGTAGCAAGCAGTTTTTTCCCCTTCTATGGGTCACAATTGAAAAATAAATGAAAGACTACTAACACCGAGCAGTTATCGAACAAGTCTAGCACATAATAGATCACTTTTGATGGCGACCACAACATCAAAGCCAGACTTTAGGCATCTAAATGCATTAAAAGTCTAACCAGATCAAACGAACATAGAGATTCTCAATGCATTTTAGTTTTGATCCATAAATTAATCCAGGAACACCTCTATAGAGATATTCTCAATGACAACATTACACGAAGCAGAACAGCTCCCCATCAAATTAAGGTGGAGCTCGGGCTAGTTACTTACCTATATGATCCAGTGTACTTGCTAGTTTGGCCCTTTCCCAAGTTCTCTGTAGATGATCAACTAAAAGTGTGAGTATAAAGGAACTCTCTTTCGAGGTACTTTATAATTTTTAATTAATTATAAATTAAAAGAACCATTTCTTTCCCCATATCAAACAGTACACTATAATTCAAAAAACTTAGTACAAGATAAAGTAAATAATCTCACTTCAAAAGATTTAGTACAAGATAAACACGTTAATTCTAAAGATGAGAAATTGAGTACAGAAGATCAATCAATGAAAACACCTTTGTTTGCTAATCTTTACTCCTTGTTTCAGTACTGGATCACTTAACATATAGTGCCCCAACAACTATGTTGTAAAAAGGGATAACACTAATTTAAAATAATTTCACACAAGCTCGATTCCGCACAAAACAGCCCTTGAAAAAGTTTTTGGTTGTAAAAAGATCTTAAGAAAAGGTACAAGAAAGTTGACCAAAAAAAAGGGTTAGATGGGCACTTTAGTAAGCTTTTGCTATAAAACAAATTACCAATCACTGAAGGAATCCAAATATACAAAACCCATATCAGATCTCATATCAAATCACTGAATTAACACCTCAAAAAAATCACATGCAAAACTAAAAATCAAGAAATGAAAAAACTTTAAAAGAAGTAATGAATGAAATAAAAGAAAGGGAGGCAAAAGGGTACCTGGATCATGGGTTTACCAAGGATATTAACAAGTGGTTTGCCTTCAAACCGAGAAGAAGCATAACGGGCGGGTATGATACCAACAACTCGGCTCCTGAACTTTCTGTATCGACCCAGATATGCACCAGCGCCAATGGCAGCAGCAATTGCAGCCCCGGCTACAATGCTGTGCACGATCCAAAATTTGCTCGATGAAGACTCAGAAGAACACATCGACATTTTTGTCTATGGTTGTCCTGACTGCTCTTCTCTGGCACTTGTAGATCTCATATCAAATCACTATATCCTTGGCCAGGTCGGATCAATTTTTCTTTCTAAAATAAATAAATACATAAAAATGTTGCTAACGTGCTTTTTATATAAAAAATAATAATTATAAATTCAAAATCTAATAAAAAATGAGCGACATTTTTTTTAAAGATTGAGAAAATAATATTATTTTAAAAAAAAAATTATAAGATAATAATATATTAAATTGATTTTAATCAATATAATTTAATCTATAAAATTTATAATTCAGACATTAGATTTTAATAATTTTATAATAAGCACATCAAAACAAATTATGAAATTCAATTCTCAATCAACCCAAGATAAAAAAAAAATTATAAAAAAAAACATTCAATTTTTAAAAAGTATAAAAATACCGATTCAAGTCAACATTGATAAACCTGTCAAACTCGTGACTCAGATCATAAGAACCGGATAACCTAGTAAAAATCAAACTGAAAAAATTTTGAAATTCATTTTCTAACCAATCAATTATTAAAGGACAAAAATAAAAAAAATCTAGTTTAAAAGAAACGATAAAAAAAGATTCAAGTCAACTCAGGTTAACCCACCAAACCCACGACCGGGTCATGAAACTGGGATAAACTTATAGAAAAAAAATCAAAAAAACAATTACGAAACTCAAATCTCAATTAATCAAATGTTAAAGAAAAAAAACTCAATGAAAAAAAGGACAAAAAAAAAGACTCCACTCAACATGGATTAACCTTTTTAACCTAGAACCCGGGTCATGAAACCAAGATTACCCCGTATAAGATGGATTAAAAAAATATACAAAGTCCAATTCTCAACCAATCCGATATTGAAGAATAAAATTAAAAAAAAATCGTTTCAAAAAAAGAATTCAAAACAAAACAATTAGCAATTAAAATAATGATGATTAAATTTGGCAAAAAAAAACAATCAACAACCCCTTTTTTATATTTTGGAGAGAGTCAGACACAAAATCAATGAGAGAATAGAGAAGAGAGAGGGAGAGAAAGAAGAAAAAAATTATGAGTCGTCAAAACTACACCGAAGCTCTTCCGCTAACATGTGCCACCTTATAAGGCATGCATTATCGAGACGATTCTGATGGGAATCCCTTTAGAGTTTGGAGGACGGCACACACGCCACCATAACGTGGTGGCCTTCCCTCACACATTGGCTTATGTGTTTCATGCACCAACTAAGTTTTCCTTTTAGTCCCTAATTAGTCTAAACGGGGGGCTGGAAATTTGTGTAAGGTTTAATTTTGTCCCTAAAGTTTAGATTATTTTGAATTAACAAAAATTTAATTTGAATTTGAATTTATCAAATCGAGTATCAACCAAGCATTGGATTTGTTTCCTAACACCGTGAGGACTCAATATCAAGCAAACCAAAACAAATCACTAAGGCTAACCCTAAAACATCCTAACATAAAAGGATCAAATTAAAAACAAAAAAGTCAAATGATTAAAAAATAGAAATGAAAAAAAAAATTTACAATGAAATATTACAATCCACAATACGAGTGAGTTTAGAGTAAAACCTCCAGATATATTTAGTTTAGTTGCTAAAATGAAGTTACAAAGTGTGAAAAGGGTTTACTAGTAAAATACTAATTTTATTTTTTTATAAAAAAATAAATTAGATAATTAATTATTTTCTTAGAATTAATTTCATTTTACCTACTAGAAGTATAATTTCTATCAATTTCTTCTCAAATACTTGTTCTTTATCAATTACATTCTTTAACGTTTAATACGTTCATCAATAAGGTTTTTTTTTTTTGTTTTAACAAAATTAAATGAAAAAATCGTTATATTTTATAAATTTCAATTTTTCCTTAAAAAGTTTATTAATTAACTCTTCAGAAAATGTTTTATGTAAAACATCTAAAAGATTTATATGTAGTTTAATTCTCAAAGCAGATTGAATTCAAATTAACATAAAAAATAATAAATATGAAATTCAATAAAAATAGAAAAAGTAAATTCACTAAGAAATAAATAATTTATCATAATGTTTATTTTAAGGATTTACATATAAAATTTGAGTTAGAAAGCAATATTTTTTTTTGTGTGTGTAAAGAGAAAACTGCAAAAAACTCAGTTAGTAATTTTAGTTTTTTGCGTGATAGGGAAAAAAAAGGACATAAAAGAAACAGTTCTAGTGTCTGGCCCTCTAGTAGCATGTGCATGCAAGCCTAGAGTCTAAGCCCACGTGCTTGGAGGCCAGGTCCATGCATCTGGTCTTTGTTTTGTTTTTTTTATTAAAGTGACAGACGACATGTCATCTGTCTTTTATTTTTAAAAATAAAGTATAACAAACAACACGTCATTTTATTAATGTAATGTTGAGATAGACGACGTATCATTCACTTACCTAGTTTCCAGTAGCCCAACTACCTAGAAACCTGGTTTTTGTTATTTGGACCAAATAACCCATTTTCAACCAGTTTTTGACCTGAAAACCCATGAAAAACAACATACATGTGAAACCCTGAGAACAAATCATACAAAAAAAAAATTGATAGAATATATAAATAATATAATTACAAAAAAATTTATTAATTTTGAAAGCCATAAAAGGGTGGTCCAAATTATGAAAAATGATAGAATTGGGGCCAAAGTATAATTAAAAAGAAATGGGGATTATAAATACCCCATTTCTTCCTCCTTTAGAACCTGGCAACACTAAAAAAAGGAGGGAGAATTCTAGATTTTCTATCAAAATTGAGAGAAGGAGAGACCAAAAACATAACAAAAGTTTACCATGTATAGTGTGGGTAGGGCTCTATCGGAGGAGGAAAGGGGTATTGGAGATAATTGGAGATACATTTCACTCATTGATGAAAACTAGATAGATTCGTTATCTTGATTCCCAAAAGGATTCGAGCCTGGAGACAATAGAATTCTGGAAAAGCTTCTTCATAGAAGTTGTAGTCTGAGATGTTAGCTTTCCAACGGGTTTGACCTTATTTAATTTAGAGCTCTAGAGCCCCGGATATAGGTAAAAATCTGAGGGGAGGTCAAGTTGCCATCTCTGCTGGCAGATTCAGCAAAAATGGGGAAATTTACCCACGTCAAAGGTAGAAACCGGTTTCCTTCCTTTCATAAATTTATAGCGTCTTGCCTTGATATTTGTAAAGAAATAAACCATACTCGGAATGGAATTTTGTGATTGTTCGTTAGGATTTGATAATGAACCATAATCTTAAGAGGTGTATCGGGAACGTAAATGTAAGAGAAACAATTATAAAAGAAGAGTAAACGTTGTCGTTATTGTTATTGTTATTGTTATTTTTCAAAATGTGATTTGAATATAGGAAAATGGGTTGTACTTGTGGATTCAGGAGGAATTGCAAGAGGAGTACAACAACAACAAGCGAGTGCAAACTGAGCTTCCGTGGCAGGTATACCATCCCTAAATAATGGTAATTTTAGTAGTTTGTTTTAAATTGTGAATCTTGTGCCTATAAAAGAGACCAACGAGAGAAAAGATAAAATGGAATGAATGGGAAATGAAAAATTAGATTTGAGTTATGGATCTGATCGGGGATGATGAATGGTGTTAATGAATTTCACGAATAACCGCTCATTGGATTTGATTAGTCGGTCCTGAATATAAAAGGCTAATGATGTTAGTAAGATTTGCTAACATCGGCATGACCATTACAGAGGATGAGGAATGCTGAGCTTGATTAACTATTCGGGTTGAGAATAATTAATGATATCGACGGGTGACATTGATATCGGCAAATTCATGAAACTTGATTAGCTTTCCTGAGGTGAAAGCTAATGATATCAAGGATCCTTAACATCAGTATTTTCGAGGATACTCCAAGGTGGTATGGAACATTGATTGATTATTTCAGTTTAGAAATAGTCAATGACATCAACAAGTTACGTTGATGTTGACATTCCCAAGGATTTGATTAATCGATCCTGGAATGGGCGACTAAAGGAACTGATGAGAGTTGTCGCACCCGACATCGCGGCGGCCTTAAAATTATGTTTTTGGAAAAGAATGGATTTCTGGCATCCTATTCTTTGATGAGAATGGTCTTGTTTAAGGAGTCGCCACCTAGTATTATGGTCACTAAGAATCCTAACTGGTCAACATAGATTCTATGGTACGAGATTGGTTATGTAAAAGGAAAGATATTATCACCCCTTAAACATCCTGCTTGAGGCAGGCTGCATTGCTGATTTTTTTTTTGTCATAGATTGTTAACATTTTGTTGGTTTATACTACGATGGTTTGCGTCTAATATTCCTGACTCTGGCGCTAGTGAATATTCAACTACGGATACTTCCAACTCTGGCGTTGATAAATATTACGTAGCTATAAAATAAAAATAAATTTAAATCAATATTTTTTATTCCTGACTCTAGCGTCAGTGAATAAAAAAAATAAATTTATTTTTACACATACAAAAAATATTTATGTAGCTAAAAAGTAAAATACAATAAAATAAAATAAATTTGCATTAGTATTTTTATTTCTGACTCTGGCGTCAGTGAATAAACCAATAAATTTATTTTATTTTATTTTATCTTTTTTTTTTTGCATGCACACTTTTATTTTTATGTAACTAAATAAAATACAATGAAATAAATTTGAATCAGTATTTTTATTCTGACTCTGGCATCAATAAATAAAAAATAATAAATTCATATTTATATTTTTTATTTATACATACACAATTTTTATTATTTTTTATTATTTTTATTTTTTTAGGCTGGGCTGGGCCAGCCAGCCCGGTCACTGGCGCAAGCCAGTGATCGGCTGGGCAGATGGCAGATGCACGCGTGAAGCAATTTCACGCGTGCATCAACAGTGCGAAGGTATTTAAATTACCTTCGCACTGCTCAAATGTTATTGAATCACAGCAAATGAAAGGGAATGGGCGCACCTGTTTCTGGAGATGGCGAAGAAGGCTGCAACACTAGTGGCTACTTTCGTTCGACTGCTTTCCTCTCTCTCCTCGTTGTGCCCACTGTCTTCCCTTCTTTTGATTTCTCAGTTCTTGAGATGAAGAAGATGAGAAGGTAATGGGTATGTCTGTTTTCTCTGAATTTTTTACTGATTCCGGGTTGCTCTTTTTCTGCAGGGACTAAGACAATTGCAGGGATAATTCTCCTCTCTGTGCTACTCTCTTATTCTCTCCTTCTCTCTGTGTATTTTTTTTTCTGGGTTTATGCTCTGTTTTTTTTTAGCTCTGGATCTTCCTCTGTTTTTGCTCTGATTTTCCGTCTCCCCTGTCTGTCTCCTTCTGCTCCCTTTTCTTCTCTGGGTTTTTCCTCTGGTTTTTTTCTGTCTCCCTAGCCTCTGCTCTGCTCTGCCTTTTATAAGGCCCAGAGAGCTTGCCCCTAAACCAGTCCTGCCTTTGCAGGACTGTTATCCCTCCACGAACGGGATTGTGGGCAGAGAACGTGGTCACGATTGGGTCGGCTTTGCTGCTGATTTTCCAGCTTCCCTGTTGAATCGGGATGAAGAAGACGCACGACTGTTCCCCAGCAACGGTGCCGTTTCGGCAGAAATGGAAATTTTCAATTTGATCCCTGCTTCTGGAAATCTAACAATTGGATCCCAAATAATAATAATAAAAAAATTCTTTTAATTTTGCCACTGGATTAATTTCACCTAAATCCCTAAATTATAGCACTATTTACAAAACAGTCCTTAATTCCCGGATTGTTCAATTTGATCCTTAATTAACTTTTCAACTTTTAATTCTTCAATTATCGATCAATTAACTCTTAAATTTAATAATCTCATTGTCAACTATATTCAATTTTTATTATTTATTTAAAAATTAGGTTATGATAAGAGTTATTAGTGTTAGCAATGACCTTTTCAGGTTTGGAAAAAAGCAGTATTGTTGGTATCTTTTATGAAAAAGAGAAGGGGAGATACATTTATGAATGTTTATAAAATGAAAATGTTGAACGGTTTTGAGAATGATGAATAGGAATGTATTGATGTAAAGTTAAATGATAATTTTCAAAGAAGTATGATGGGATACTGTTGAATATATTTATTTAATTATATGTGCTAGTATTGTATAATTTTTCCTTCTCAGCTATATTTATCCTTACTATATTATTTTAAAAACTATGAAATTGTATGTCCTTCCCACCCACATCAGGAGTAGTATTTAGGTCGTTCCCTTTTGTATGAATCATGAATTTAAGAAAACATCTATGTATTTTGGTTTTTTTTTGGGTAATTATGTAACTTAAATTGTAATAATATTCTATTTATATTAGATGTCGTAATACAAGATTGTACTATTTTGTGTTTGAATTCCTGACGTTTGCATGCTCCCTTCACTTATTAAATTATGCATGTTTAAATGTGAAAGAAAATGATGATATAATGATTTTGCTAACGAGGATGTTACAATACACAACTCAACAAACTTATGCTCCTAAAGTTGCCAAAAATTCATCAAAAAATGAAAAATCAATCTAAGATCCCAAATCTTTCCAAGCTCCGATCTATTTTTTTGAGCAATGTGACAGCCAATAACCACCACCATTTAATTCCCCACTCCTTCGTCGAATGAAACATTTAAGCACCAAACTTGATCACTTTTATGGCTTGAGTCACGACAACCAACCACTTTCTCTTTTTATTATCATTTTCATCGAGTCTCTCTATTACTAGGGACAAAAAAAAAACTTATGGATCGAAATAAACATTGGCATAGATTTCAAATTAGACTTATTGTTCTCCATGTTTTAAAGTTTAGTCCCTTTTTTTTTATTTAGTACTTCTACAATAATTGCAACACTAATTCCATCTAATTAGGCAATTGAAAGGTACAATTAAAACCAAAAAAAAAATTGTTTCACTTTCATATGAGCAATGACCATTAAAGACCCCGTTTTTTTTAGAAGTATATTTTTGACATAAAAAATCATAACCGTAAATTAAAAAGTTGATGCATGCATTTAATTAAATAAATAAGAAATCATTTGTGCCTATAAACATACAAAAATCAACAATAACTAAAACCCAAACTGAAAAAATCAAGAGATTGTTATAAATCAAGAAATTTAATCTCACAATATAGATAGGTCCTCGATTGTGTTTAATAATTTTATTTCTTGAAATTAATATTTATTTAATAAAATGATAATAAAAAACACACTTAAGAAAGAGATTGAATAAAAATTAAAGAAAAAAAAATTAAATAGAGCTATACATAAATAACAATGCCTCATAATATCATAAAAAACATAAAAAAAACATTGAAATTTTATTTGTAAATTAAGTAAAAACTAAATGGTATTAAATTAAATTGAATTACATTAAAAAAAAAATGTGTTAGAGTTAAAATTGAAAAGAAAAAAGCCAATACAAAAATTCAATAAAAAACAAACATTAAAGGATAAAATTAGTAAAAAAAAAATAAACCAATAAAAAAAATCAAAGGACAAAAAAACCACCAACCCGGACACTCTGGCCTAGCCTGGATGGCCAAAAACATATAGGCTTAAACTTAATTTTTTTTTAGTTAAGAGATAATATGATAATAAAAAAATAAATGACACATCACTTGCTCCTTTCAATATGCAGTGAATTTTTTCATTTTTTTTACCCAAAACATCTTTATCTACCATTGAAAAAATCAATACAAAAATTCAAAATCAATCTAAAACCAAAACTTTCTTGAGCTGAGATTTATTATCTCAATTGATGAAAAAACCAAAATAACATCTAGAAAAAACTCCTTTTATAAAAAAAAATCCATGAATAGTGGGCTAAATTGACGTCAATCGAGAGTCAGTTGACCATAACCATAAAAAGGACTTAATCAAGGAGAGAAAAACTATTAATAACTAAAATGAAAAAAAAAAATCACTATAGCAATTCATGATGAATTATATATTGGCGAACAATGGTGTGGCGAGGAGCATAGTGATATGTCGACGCCCTTTAGTGTTTTCTACAACTATAATGGCTAAAAGGATGATATTGTAAGTTATTACATCTAATTCATGGTATAAATAAAACTATTTTTTATTTAAAAATATATCAAAATAATTTTTTTTATTTTTGATATTGACACATCAAAATTATCAAAAAAACACTGAAAAAACACTAATTTAATTTTTTATATATATCAAACACTTTTAAAATGCTCAGTAACATAATATTAAACGCAAACAAAGACAGCCTCTCAATCTTCTCTTCTATTATTGATGTGGAAATAGTAGTGTAAGAAAAGGTTTTATAGGCAAAGAGATACCTTCGCATTTCATAGCCGATAGTGAACAGCCAACCTGGTATCGCTGCTGCAGAGTTTGGATTTGAACCAGCGAATCATGGGTCACTATGCGGGAATGTAGCAGAAAACAAGGCTGGAGCTCATAAATCAATCAATTAATAGGGATACAATTAACCACTACTCTGTTAAATAAAAACAAAAATAAAAAAATACAAGCAGCCCTATTGTCATTTATCAGACGGCATGGGTGCTCGGCATTCAAACTTAAACGCCACAAGCAGCTCCTCCCTTCATAGCAAACATGGAGGCTCCAAACGGTGTCAAAATTATTAGATCCATCTGGCCTGTTTTCAAGTTCTGAGACTTTGATGTTGTACGACTCAGGAAATTGGATTCAATTACACATCCACTATTCCTGTTCGTTGAACTTGGCTCTATACTTCTGTATTAGTATAGTACAAAAGTCAAATACTGGCCAATCACAAGACACAATGTTTCAGAGATGGGAGGAGCCGCAACCACCTTAAAGCCAGTAATTTGCTTCAGATGCTACTTTCAATCAGACAGCATGCCATCCCAAGCAGTCTTTAGCAGTCTTGAGGCAGAATGTTAGATGATTGTTGTAGTTGCAGTAAACCATTCATAGGTGAGAAGGAACTGCATCAGCCATGCCTGACTCGTTCATCCAGCCTGCCAAAGATATGTTTATGTTTTTAACAAATCTATGAAGACCCAGCAGCGTGACTGGCAAAACCCTTGGAGCTATCATTTTTTCTCCATCGCTGTTTCTTCTTTGTTGACTTCTCTTTCTTTGAGCCACTTTCATCATGTCTCACCTTCCCAATGTCACCATTTTCTTTCGACTTTTTCTTCCGAGACTTCTCTTTAGAAGAAGCTTTCCTCTTCTTTCCAGAGGAATGTGCACTACCATCTCCAGCATCCCCGCCTCCTCGTGGTAATGCTTCTTCTTCATCATCCAACTGCCAATTGCACAAAATTTCCTGTTGTCCATAATTTGACTGCAAGGGCTCCCCAGCTCCAGGCAGCAAGCTGCTAAAAGTTACCTCTCCATTTTTCCCTCCTTTGCGTTCCAGCAAAACTGGGTCAGGTCTAATTATGGTACCAAGAATGCTCCTGTTGGGTCCTAAGCTTAGGATGGTCTTCGGATTTGTCAAGGTTGTAAAAGCCATTGCAAAAGCAGATCTAATCTGCAATATGGATGGTAAAAGGACTTTCAGTAAAATTTAGAATAGCAAAAGAAATTCAAAGCTTTTTATATTATCAATTTGATTCATTTGATGGAAGCAAAAGGATGGTATGAGTCACACAAGTTTCTCATCCCATCTAATGCAACAACCCGATTAGTTGAAACTTGTTAAGAGAGGTGAAGTGCTACGACCCACCCAGCATAACTCAAAGCTAAAGCAATTCATCTAGGGTACTTGGTAAATCAAACTGAGGATATAAAAAATAGGTAAGTTAGAACTCAAAATGTTATGAAATATATTAAATACAAACAAGATTTTGGAATGCTGCCCCCACATTTAAACTAAAATGAACCTTTCCGTCAAAAACCTTTATTCCTAGTGCAGTGAAAGTGATGAAAAGCAAGCAAAAATAATATTATAACAGTGAACAAACCTGGAAATAATTGAATGAATTCTTGCCAATGTCATTCTCTGGTGCCTATTCATCATAAATAAACAGTTTTAGTTCATCAAACAGAAACAAAATAATGACCGCTTTTTGGGAAAAGGTCTCCAATTTTTATTTTTTTTAATTGTACAGTCTGATCCCAATCTCAATATTCTGGAAAAGGGTTCAGAAATGCATGCCCATAAACCAGAATACAAAGGCAAAACCAAGTGTGAACTTGTAATAGCTAAGACAGGACCCGGTCTTTCCTGGGGAATGCTTGGGAATCCTATATTTAGCTCTAGAGATGCATCCAACACCCACAGAAAGCAGTAAAAGATGTAATTAAAAAATCATATCAATAATTTTTTGAGGCAACAAATCAATCCCACTCTTTGATTTGCTTAATAGTCAATTAATATATGGAAATGTCACATCTTAGTAAAGAAAGTCAACCTGTGGGTCTTCAATTGCAATGAGAAATGGCCGTCCATTGTTCATAAACCTAAAACAGAAAATGAGGTAAGATCAAACGTAATATTTTTAATAACTGCAAGCTAAAAGAAAAAATAAAAATTTTCAATCCTAAAAGCCTTGCTTTTCCTTTACCCTTTGGTACGCTTTGAAAAGAATGTCCCAGTCCCCTTGCAAGATACACCAACATTTGTGGTGTTCAATTTGCGTCCATAAAAATCAAAAAAGTGTATCTGCTTTCCAAAAACAGACTAGTAAGAATATAGAAGTCTACAAACTGTTACCCCCCAAAATTAAAGGGTTCATATATTCTCCAATTAAGTTTACAAGAATAAAAATAAAACAAAGAACATATCAACTGCATCATGAACACCATGCTATCTTGAAGTTACATTGTGCTGAACAAGGGCTTGAAAAAACGTACCAAGAGAAGCCCCAAATTACGTTCTAGAGAAGCCTGGCACTCCCTATGATTCTGTAGCATCAAAAATGTCATGAGGCAGTGGCAATATTGTTTGATGAGAAAAGGAAATGGTAACATGCCAAGGGAAACATCGAGATACTTTAAATTGTTTGTAAGAAGCATGATTCTATCATATCAATAAACCATAGAAAAACTCATTTGCCCTCATACAAGTAGAAAGCTCTCTAGAGGTCAAATGCAAGAAAGCTCTAACAAGAAGGAAGAAATGTCCTATCTTATCTGAAATAAACTCCAGAAAGTGGTCTGTCAAGCATCCAAACCTCAGCTGAGATGAAACATGGTAGCATTTGAGGTATATTTTCTGTCTTATTAGAAATACAATATGTAATCTCTTCATTTTACATTCACAGCTTGACCAAATACAAGATCTTCCTGATCGCCATCATTTCAATAGCTTTGATAAACTCACCATTGTTTTGGCATCTTACAGCATATGAATAGTAGGGAATTAACGGATTAACTGGCAACAATGTGCGCATGCATGCAAGCTAGAATGCAGATGAAGAATTCATTCAAAGGTTTAATTCATTACCTGCAACATTGCCATAAGCATGGCAAGCAGAGCATAAGAACTTATGCCGCCAGAGTATACCTGCATGTTTTAAAGAAAACTTGAATCAGGCAAACAAAAAAATACAATGATTGAGAATAAAGTGTTGACATCTATGAGAATGCTATTAGATGGCTGGTATACAGATATATACCTCGTTGAGTTCTCTTTGTTGTAGGAATACTTTCAAAATCAAACATAATGGTCGTAGTTCAGGCCACTTGGATATTGCATTCTGAAAGAAACAACATTTAGCTTTGACTTCAAACTACTTTTATACACACAAGCAATTAAAAAAAGGGTGCGTGTGTACATGTTTAGAGAAAGTGAGATGATTGTTATACTTGTTACTCACATCATAAAGAACGAAATATCAGAAAGGAAGAACACAGACAACAAACCTTGATAAACTCAGCAGCTATGGGTCCACCGTTCACATCAAAACTGAGATCCACAAAAAACATTGATCAGTTTCCAAAACAAGCAATGCAGAATGTAGTCAGAAATTTAGCTGACAAAGAGATAAAACCTACAGATTGTATATACAGCTCCCGAACCATAATATAAATGAAACACAAAATACAAAGATTTTACAAAATTGATATGTCAAATAAAAAGTTCGGAGAAAAAAAGAAGGGCATCTTTGCTTAATTAAGTGTAGTATAAAATATTCCTTAAAACATTTATTAGCTAAAGTATGTAGAATTTCTTTATGACAATCTCTATATGCACTTACCCGGGCTACAAATTAAGCATCTTATAATGATCAGCCTTCATAGAGCATCTCATAATTTCAGTTTCTCATTTGGCTTCCCCCCATGTGTCATGCAAGTTTAAACCCAAAGCTACTGACTAAAATTCTATCTAGACCAAGTCTCTCAATCATAGTTCAGTATTGGATTTCCTTTATTTATTTATTTATAAAATCACCCAATAATTGAACCAATAAGAAAGCTAATTTACCAAACCCACACTAAAAAAATAACTACATTGTAACTACTAGAACACAGTATAAGCAATCCCCCCTTTACATCTCATCTCCTTTTTTTCTTTGAAATGCATTTGGACAATTATTCAGAGGAATCAATTCAATAAGGATTGAAATGGACTACAAACCTTGAGAAAAAAAATTAATCTCAAAACATTGCAAGGAGAAAATCAAACTAGGAAATGGAAATACAAATGATAAATAGACAGACCTTATATCAAAGGAAACACCACTTCTCTTTTCAACGAATTTAACAATGGGCACACGAGCCCTCGCTATCACCTAAGACAATAAAAGAGAGCACAATAGACCTTTGTTTTTTTGGCAGCAATAGTACTCCAACTGTTGATGGAGGCATACCTGTATCTTCTTTGCAACGCCCTTCTGAGACAAGGCCCTGGAAAGAGCGTTTAAACCAATCTGTGGGCTTTTTAGTCCTGAACCCAGAATCACAACCTACAATCAATAGCATTTAACAAAAGCTTTTGTTTCAGTTGATTAGTCAGCAGTATTCCACAGTAAATTCTTAACAAATGTCACATTATACGTACATCAATGTCACTGGTTGGAAGATAAAGTCCTGTCCTAAACGAACCAAAAACTTCCACCTACAAAGCAAACACAGCAACGCAATTTTACTAGCTTTTATGCTTCTATAAAGAAATTGTGTGGGTGAGTGAGAAAGAGAGAGGGGAACTAAGAATTACCTTACAATTGGGCCATATATATTTAATAACATCAAAAACACATCGTACAGCTTCAGCACGTGAAGCTTGTTCCTCCTGAGTTGGTGACAGAAAATCACAGAAATCCACTATCTCTGCATCACCCACCATCAGATATGAGCTCACTATAAATGCTCGTTGACCAGAATTTCTCAAAAAACTAAAAAGAAGCTAAAACATATTCCAAACATCACATGAAAAGTTCACAAATTTAAACATTCCAAGTAAGCTACACATAAAAATTTAGCATACCCACATTGTCACCCACACTGGACTTCCATAATTAAGGCCAACAAATTCTTGAAGAGATTATAGTTTTCGCTCTGTTTTATTTTATTTTATTTTTTGCTCAAGAGGGAATCGAAATTAACCAATATTGTGGTACCATCCAGATTTTAAGATACTACTAGAGTCAAATTAAATCAATGAATATGAAAAGTACTCATATTTCCTCCATAACCACAATATATCTAAAGAATTAATGTGCAAGAAATCAACTTTTCACACACAATAACAAGAATTAGTAGGACGAACCCACAAATTAAATCAACAAAAAGAAAGAAAAAACTAAAAAGCACTCCTTTGTCCAATATCATCAAGGTATACCTTTATGTAACTGTAACATCGGACTCCTAAATTTACTATCCCCTCTAAACCACACGCTCTCCGTCATTGGTTCCGGCAAGTTCTCCGTCTCCACCTCCGCTTTCCTCTTCCCCTTAGCCTCTCCATTAACAGGCGTCTTCAGCTCCAACTCCTCCTCATCACCGCTTCCAACATCAAGAGAGAAGAAATCAGGTGCAGCAGATTCCGCAGCAGCAGCAGAATTGAAGGCGGAGAGAGAAATCTCATTGCGGAATACAGAGTAGGGTTGGAGAGGATCGGACAGCGGCGATCGAATTGGAGTGGCAGTGGGTGAAGGAGAAAGTGGGGTTAGGGTTAGGGTTTCGTAAAGAGGAATTGCTTGGGCTTGAACTGGGGATTCCATAGCTGGGAATAACTTTATTGAAAAATAAAAACAGGGGAGAAGAGTTTTGGAGTTGGGTTTTGTTGTGGCAGTGAAAGGGAAAACAATGATAGGGTTTTTGTTTGCTGGGGTTTTGAATAGTTTTGTAGGGTTATATATGGGGAAGGTAGAAAGTAGAGATGGACACCAACATGGGTGCTGTTCTTGTTCTGGAACTAACTAGGGTTTTACCGTGCATGAAGTAGTAGTAGTCATCTGAATTTTACTTCTTTCCTTTTTCTAGTTAATGAGCAATTTTTGTTCGTAGGCACTGATCCAGTGTTTTAGACTGAAATATTGTTTTTTTTTTTTATAAATATATTAAAATAAAAATTTTAATAAAAATTATTTTTAATATTACTATGCTAAAATGATATAAAAAAATAAATAATAATAATAATAATTATTCTTTAAAGGATATGGTACACTACAAAAATAAACACTAACTACATAGTTTAGAGAATTATATAGTGGATAAGAAAATAACATATTTCTCTAACCTCTTTATTTATATTTACAACAGTCTTCTGAATCTTTTTTAATATTATTGTTAAACTTCCTACTTCACAGTGAAATGCCTAATTATAAAGTAATAAAAAATGCATTCATAAACCAATATGCATTAATTAGTAAAATCTAGTGGCTATAATCTTCTCTTATTAGTCATTGTTTTATATTTTTTACTATTATTTATGTGTTACTTTTCTATAACTTCTATAAATCATGCAAGATACAAAATGCCTAATATATTTGTGTATGATAAGAATTCATCATATGTCAAAAAAAAAATTACACCTCTAACTACATTTCTTGCATAGACATATTATTCACATGTAAGAAAATATTTGATATAGTGCATAGATTTGCACAAGGAATGGCAAAGGCAACAAAATATTAGATGATGCTTCGACCTTACAGGTATTTTATATGCATAAAGGTAAAGATAAGATGCATTTATATGATGATGTTGATCTAACAACTGATCTCTAACAATGAAAATGTCGAGATGCTATTTAGACAATCCTGAAAATGGCAGGCCACCCATAACCAAATATTTTGATGCACATGATGATGATGTTGATAAAGTGGTATGCTTATTGGGGGAAGAAAGTCCTAATTTAGATGTTGGTGGTGATGGAGAGAAAAATCTTAATATGGGTGCTAAAATGGGTATTGAAATAGGTGATGATGTTAGTGGTAGTGATGTTTGATGTTCTGGTATTGATCTAATATGGGTGTTGAAATAGATGTGATGCTAAAGTTGGTGATGAAATGGAGAATAAAATGAGTGCTAAAATGGGCACTTAAATGAGTGTTGGGATGAAAGAAGGAATGAATTCTAAAATGAGCACTGATACTGATGTTATGTTAATGTTAGAGTTTACATGGATTCTAATGATGATAATGAAGTAGATAATTATTATATTCATTCCGATGATAAAGGATTTGAATTTTATAATGTAGCTACGGATGAATGGATTGATAGCTTACAAGTTGATTTTTTTATTGGTCAAATCTTGTATGGTGCCTCTGATTCTGATAACGAAAGAAGGATAAGTAGTGATGAAGATGATATTGACGTATAAGTCAGCGAATAATCTGATAGTATTGATGAGGAGGAAAGTGGCAAGAAGAGGGGAAAAAGATTATTAATGGATCCAATTACTGATTTCAAATGTAAGAGATTTAAAGTTGCAGTTGATGGTTCAATAAATTTTGAAGAATATCAAATTTTTAGTAATATAAACACACTTTAAAGATATTTTGTGAGAGTACGAGGTGAAGCATGAATGTCATGTTAAAAGATATATTAATCATAAAAAGAAGGTTGAAACCATACGTATGGCTTATGGTTTTAATTGACGGATATAAGGTTGTCTCGTTCTTGGTAGTAAAACATTCATGATTAAGTTTTTAAGAGACAAGCATAAGTGAATTTGACCTACAAGTATAAAAATTGTAAATTCAACATTGATAACAAAGTAAATTGCTACTGATAGTTAATGTTGACCCAAACATCTCCAATGAAGCACTTGAAACAATTTTAGATGATAAATTTAGGATTAAACCATATAAAATGCAATGATTGAGAGCTAGGACAAAGGCTAAAGAGTTTGTGGATGGAAGTCAAAATGAGTCTTTTAAAAGACTCTTTAGGTACATTTAACTATTGAAGCAATATAATCCGGGTTTTAATATATTTTTAGGGTTTAACCTATAAAACAAAATAAATGTGCATTCACCATAAAAATTTAAACATGTGTATGTTTATTTGAAAACGATGAAGAAAGACTTTTTTTTTTTTTTAATGTAGGCCTTTCATTAGGATTGATATATACCATCTCAAAAGTCCATATGAAGGTGTATTGTTATCAGTAATTGGTTTGGGTGGAAACAATAGACTGTTTTTCTATTGTCTATGCTATTGTTATTGTTGAGTGTGAAAATAACAAAATATAACATTAATTCTTAAAATGTTTTATATGGATCCACAAAGCATGAAATACATCAGAGATGATTTTACATAATGTCTAAAAAGGTAAATTTCAATTAAAACTTGATTTTGTTTTTCAAACTTGCATTTTTTTTTCTTTATATTCTCTAACTGTATTAATTCACTTGGTAGAGTCTACCAAAAACGAGTTTTTTTATTTACTGTGAAATTATATAAAAAAAAATATTTTTTATTGAATGTAAAATAAGTTTTGGTAATGGTCCCAAACAATTTTCAAGGGATTTTTATTTACTGATGGAATGAGATACACAAATATTTTTATATTGATTTTTAAATAATTATTGTTTTGTTTTATATTTTGGATTTTGTTAGAATTTCTACAGGTCTAATCAAGGCTT
>Ga0307517_10004941_pt1 | contig 20303 bp, 11 predicted proteins | sample 23_EM_MG_FD_194515 | JGI IMG/M metagenome (GOLD analysis project Ga0307517, IMG submission 194515) | Populus trichocarpa ectomycorrhiza microbial communities from riparian zone in the Pacific Northwest, United States - 23_EM | ecosystem: Host-associated > Plants > Roots > Unclassified | place...
TAAATAAAAAAAAAAAAAATATTATTTTAATATATTTTTAAAAAAATATTTTAAAAAATAATAATTATTATAATCTCAAATAAGACATCGATGACTGGCTACCTCGATAAAAATATATATAAAAAAGTTGCTTATATCATAGTCAACATGAAGGGAATGCAGCATTAAAGGGTGGCAGACCTAGAGGGCAAGCACTTAAGGGAGGTTGTATGCCTTATTTACGAGGAGCACACAAGAAGCGAGACTAAATTTATGTTAAGCAGAAAAGGGAACGAAACGCTTAAATTCCAGGCCAGCTAATGGTTTTATTTTATCGGTTGCTTAGGGCAAGATATTGATGCGAAGAGGCAGAGGTAGGCAGCCATTTAGTAGCTAGCTCATCAGACTAATTAAGTGAAGCTTGAGCTTTCTTCACCTTTACGAATGACAGTATTAGATGCCAGATTAAGTACACATTCATCCAGTCGATTGATATTTGAGTGATGATTAGCAGCAGAATGAGTCTTCAACAGAATTTAGTTTATATAGCCAAATACAGGCAATTCAATGAAGCATACACGAAACAGCTTGCAATTGCCCAATAATATGATACAATTTGCAGAATTTGAAGGATTTCTTACAGCCTTGAATAACCACTGCGGTCATCATATTGCTCCATGAACTCATTGTTGAACTTCTTGAAACTGGCCATGATTTCTGGCATTTCTTCCTCTGCTGGTAAAATGGTTGTCCTTAAATGAAAGACCCTGCAAGAAAGCATAACAATCAGACACTAGCATTTAATTACAGTTTAGGAACAGACTCATCTAGAGACGTGCTTTTGCACACCCACAAAAGAAAAGGATAAAGGGGGGGAAATGCAAAACCCCCTTCAGAAACAAAAGGAGAGAAGTGAGAAAAATAACTCTCCATATACCTGTCAGAAGCATATGCGTAGTCTTCATAAATACATGATTCAAATTATGATGCGAATATAAAAAAAATTCAGTATGTGGCAAGAAATCAATCCGCATGAAGAGAAACATAGCCAAGAGAATTGGCTGAACTTTTCAAGACAGTTTTCTTTTGTTTTGTCTCATATGTGTCTGTGTGCATGCATGCTTGTGTGTTCAAGCCCTGTAAAACTATTAAAAAGAATGCAATAGGAAAATGGCATTTAGCTACAGCTAAATCCAGAGTTTAAATCAAAAAAGAAAAATCAGAAGTTACCCTTCTTTTTGTCCAAATCCTGAACCAGGGACTGTGGAAATGCCAGTGGCTTCCAAAAGCTTGAGACAGTAGAAAACATCAGGAACTTTTCCAGCCTTTTTGGCAGCCTCTATTGCTTTAGGTGGCAATCGTATTTGAGGAAATGAATACATAGCACCTAAAACCAAATTCTACAATGTCATACAACGTCCAGGTACAGATTGGGAGTGAGATCACAAAATGCAAGATGTTAAAATAGCTAAGAAACAACAATTTACCTTCTGTGAAATTGCATATCACATTTTTGCAGCTGTTGAATCCATCAGTCATCATCCTTGCTCTTCTCCTTAATGATTCAATGATTCCTTTGCTGCGTTGTTTTGATCATAAAACATTGTTATTCCTTGCTCAATGTAGACAATTCTTTGACTTGACAATGGACATTAATAGTATCCATTAACTAGTTTGGAAATCAGATTGACAGTTTAGCAAAGTACTAAATCAAAGGGGAATGTCCTTGGTTCAATTTCATTTATCATCGTGAATACTGAATTAACTCCTTAGAAACTAAATCTTAGCAGGCGTACCTTTCCCTAATGAACTGCTCATATGAAATATTTCCAGGTTTAAGCGGGTTGACCATCAGCCCCATCTGTAAATAGCTTGAGTTTGTTTTAACAGGAACTGGAGCACTAACGAGAAACAAGCACTGGATCTCCCAGCTAAATAGATAAAATTACCACAGCAGAAAGTATGCAGGTCTACTTACAAATATCTGCGCAGGGACATTTGGACTGAGTGATACTGATGCAACCTTATAAATCTCATCAACAGTCTGCAGCATAAATCATTATAAACAAAGATGACTTTTGAATGTTTGTAGTTCAAATGCTGCTCGAATTGAAAGATTCTTCTAACGTTTAATTTCCATATTGCATGTCATAAAACACATGAGATTAAAAACATTGAACAATTATTATGAAAAAAAGAAATATGTTTTATCAATAGATAGAATAAAGCTAAGAGAATTTGTGAATCATATGAAATGATATAAGCTAAGAGAATTCTAGTCAACCACATCTTTTTTTTTTTTTTTGCCCAGCTTTCTGTAAATTTTATATTGTTCTGTAGTTCTTTTATATTTTGTTTGGTTATGAATGCCTAATTGTTTTTATTGTATGAATGCCTAAATTAATATTTGCAAGAAACACATAACTTGCAACTCAAAGAAGGATGCAAATATCTATATGATAAAAAGCAAACCTTTGGAGGAATGTTTGTCATCTCAAAGTATCCACCCCGCTGCCCACATTCACCCCAATATCCTTTGGACACAGTGTGGAAAGAAACAAGCTGGACTTCCTTGCTTATGGGTGGGCCCATGCCCATCAAAACCTTTCAAAGTCACGGCAAAAATATTATTAATAATTTAATACCAGTTGTAACTCCAGGTAACATATACTTGAATTTAGAGGCAAAACAATAATTACCTTTCTAGAACTAATAAATGGACGTTCATCCTGGTAAATGTTCTGCTGATAAACTTCATCTCCAAGAAGAGCCAAGTTTTCTTGGTAACAGAAGCGCAATATTTCCCTTAAATTAGCTTCACTAAGACACTGACCAGTGGGGTTGCCTGGGTTAATAATCACCATTGCTTTTACCTGACCATATATCAAATATATTAAAGATTTAGTTTGCAGTAATGAGCATTATAAGACACATTGGGTCAGCAGCTGATGCATGCACATATAATATTAAGATAGAAGCGGACAATAGACCAATCTTCACGAGTAGATAGAATTTCCGAGAGTAATCGTCGAAATAACTGGCCAATACAAGTAAAATCCAGACAGTTAAAATTGATACCCTATCCATTCTGTTCTTCCAGTTTTCTGTTAAATTCCAAGGTTCCAATTTCCAAATAGATATCAAGCAATTGCATGTATACGAGGTATATACAAGGATGAGTCAAAGCATACTAACAGTTATTCCTTTATAGCGAGCTTGTGCAACCGATTGTCTAAGGTCATTAACATCAAGACCCCAGTTTTCTGTCTCTTCTAGATAATATGGAACGAGGGAACCACCAAATAGAGAAATTGCAGCAGAGTAAAGCGGGTACTGTGGCACTGGAACCAAAACCTGACAAATACATGATTTTTTTATTAACAGGCATTGTCTGGTAAATGGTATGATAATAACACTAAGATAAAGAAAACCTCTATCATTACCAACAAGAAAGAAGGGGCTGGGAAAAGATTTAGAAGAAGCCTACATTAAATCAAAGAAGGAGACAGTAGTACTTCCATTCATTGCAGGGAAGTATACTTACCCCATCACTTTCACCACGGATAATAGTACTCAAGATCTGCATGACACCTTTACTGGCACCATCAGTGAGAAATATGAGTTCTGGGTCACTGTCAACAAAGTGAGCAGCAATGTGAACTTCAGCTTAACACTTGCAGACCAAAGACAACAGCTATTTATTCAAAACACAACTGCACACGGAGAGATAGAGAGAGCAGAAAATGACCATTGTATATAACAACATCACCTTGGATATCCATCACGCCTTTCAATGAAATCTGCTACCTCCTTCCTAACTCCAGGCATACCTCGAGAGTCACTGTAAGCACCTAAACATGTGAACAAGAGTAACTTTAATTTGCATTGCAGGTTCTCATGGCTGTGTCACAGTGGACCTACTCTTTAACTAGCTAGAGCAGCAAGATATTGAAAACCATAAAGTTCTCAAGGCAGGAACATCTAAGAAAGGAATATGGGAGACAATGAAATGACAATTAGGAAAGGAACGTGTGGAGTAGGCATAAGGTGAAGCATCTAGAATACAACCACCTAAAAAAAATTCTTAATGTTTCAGTACTTGTGTGATTTAATAACCCTCCACTGACCAACCTGTAAATGCAAGATACCCCAATGCACTTGATAATGTTTCAACCCTTTTCCAAAACTTATGCAAGGAAAGGCAGGTAAAAAGAAGATACCTAGACCACCAGTAGTCATAGCAAGATAATGCTTAGCTTTTGCAATAGCATCCGCAGGGAATAGCAACCCCACATTTGGATCATCTAGTAGAAATGGTGCTTGGCAGAGAGCAACCACCTACAATAGACATTGTTCAACTCAACTATATAGATAAGAATCCATAAGCAACTCAAAACAGTTCATTTAAGCAGTAAATACAAAAGATACATATACAGAGATTTAAGATACTGCAACTTTACCTGGCGAGGAAAGGTAAGTGGCTTCTGTCCAAGAGCATGAGGATTGCCGACATTTGTGAAAATAATCTACAGAATAAAATTGAAGCAGTGAGACTCGAAGAAATAGGCAAAGGCTAATGACATTTAATACATACATAAAATAGACACACACACACACACACATATATGTATATATACATACATCTATATATATATGTATTAAATGTTTTGTACTGGTCGATTTAAAGCCAAAATACAGACGTCTTCCCATGGTTTTACAAGGAATTAAATCACATGTGAATTAAGGTTTTACACATAAAGTAACAGGTTAAGGCACTAGAATCATATTAGAAGGTCTAACATTCAAGATTATCGTTGATTGCCTAGTGCAAGATCATGGAGCATATATCGCTATTGCATGGCTCATGGCTGTGCTACAAAATATGCAAGTACATGTAATGGCAAAACATGCTGTACTTTAACATACAAATTATATGGAATACAAAATATAATTGAATATGCATCTCCTATAGGACTAGGTTTTCACAATTGATGAGAGAAAAAGCCTCCCTCTAATGAAAAGCGTGCATTACATTTGACAAATTCCTTCATGAATTCAAAAGGGAAAAAATATAGAACACAAACAAGAGGTGCATCCAACAAATGAATTGGCAGTGACGTATACGAACACTTGGAAGACAATGAATCAGCAACCGGAACTAGAAGCAGTGATGGCAGTGCTAGTAATAAAATTGGCCAGCTGATATGTGTGAAAAATCGACTAAAAATCTCTAGTTGTTGCATCCACATAAATTCAGTAGAATTTCAACACATTTATTTAAGTTAACTTTCAAATCCGCCAAACATCATAAGCTAAATTAACGAACAACAATATTTCTGAAGAAAATTTGATCAGACTTAATATAATATAATATAATTCAATATAAATACCTTCTTCCCTTCCTTTTGAAGCTCAGAAGCTCGAAGATATAACTCGCCTCTTACAGCATACTGAACCTTCTTGACATTTTCATTCAACGATTCATAGTCTAATGCTCTAGGTGCCATGATGGTTAGTCTAGCTTCTCACTCAGTCTGAAAAATCAGGCAAGAGAGCAAATTCAGTTTCTAGTCAACAATTTTCATCGGTAAACATTGGAATGAAAACAAAACAAAGCATTAAATGAAACACCAACATGGCCACTCAAATCATAAGAAAAAAATACACCCAATTGTCAGAATTTTAATCTAACAATAACATTTCCACATACGAATTTACAGCAACCAATGAATATTCAGCAAATGCGTCAGAAATTTCAATAACAAGCATCAAATTAAGATTCTAGAATCAGACAAAGAATATATTAACACAACTTCAAAAGGGACAAAAAAAAAGAAATCAAACCCAAGATTGTGAAAGAAAAAACCAAATTACAATGGTGACGCATGCGAAGCACTGAAACTGGGCAAAACTCCAAAAGAAGCACACTGTTGTTTTGCTAAACAAAAGTAATCAAACAACAAATAAATGGATCTAAGAGGTGAAATGGGCCAACGATTGAATTCATTTCCAACGAGATTTTCCTTCAAGGGATTAAAAAAAAAACATCAAATAGTTTAGTGAAATTACCTGTCTGTGACACTGGCGGCTTGGGATGGGAGACTGACGTGTGTGTTTTCTGCTGGGGCTGGGCTGCACGCACAAGGGAAGAATTTTTCCTTTTTTGTGTCAGAAATAAATTGGGTGTGAGGATATATTTATATATATTTACAACTATGTGGCAGCACATGCACATAATATTGGCAAGCACCAGAGCCACTGAAATTTTTTTATTTATTTAACACGAAGGGATAAAGTTATCAGGATTCAACAAGTGTGGTGTAGCTTCGAACTGTGAGTTCTTGGTAGATAAGTAAGGAGACAGTCTTTTGTTGTTATATCTCTTTGTTTTATTTTGGCACGAGTTAGAGAGTGTATGGTAGACTGGTAGTGAAGTAGTTTTCATATAAAAATATATAAAAATAATATTTTTTTTATTTTTTTAAATTTATTTTTAATACCAACTCATTAAAATAATCTAAAAAAATTAAAAAATATATCAGATTTTTTTAAAAAAAAAATCGGTTTAAACGTCTTTATAAACACCATCTCTAAGTACTAAGTAGTGGTCCCTCTCGACTCCTGTAGTGGTTCATATTTATTCCTTGATTGAACTCTCTCTTGTGGATATGATTGATATTTTGCACCTTTTTTATAAAAAATAAAAAACAAGTTGGTGGGCACTTTTTATTTTATTTTAAATTAAATTAATTTTTTATATTTTTACATCATTTTTACATGTTAATATCAAAAATAAATTTTAAAAAATAAAAAAATATATTATTTTAATATATTTTTAAATAAAAAATAATTTAAAAATCAATTATTATAACAATATCAACCATATGTGATACCATTTAATTAAACTCGAAACAAATTGCGTGAAAATCTGATCAAATTTCACTTGGATTTGATGCATAAATAATGGATTAACCAGGGAGTAATTAGTAATGTGGTGATAATATAAATAATATGATCACGGGGTGCTTAAAGGCCTAACAAGGACAAAATGAAAAGCAAGTAAGCCTTCCAGCCTTTGAATGAGTGCAAAAGCCATCATAAATTATAGAGTTCATGGCCAAATTGGAGGCATGCAAGGAAAAAGTCAGAGAAGAACACGTGGACGAGGAGGAGTTGGGCGAGGCCTTGCAGTGTAGTCCATGGGATGCGTCGAGCTACTCTCCTGTTTAGGTGGGCTGTCTAGCATAGTTTGAGCCCGGTATAGAATCTGGACCAGTAGACAATGGGCCTCCGTAGAGGCCCATGGACCTAAATTTGTTCTTTAAAAAATCTCTTGACAAGAGATTTATTTTTGTAAAATATTGATTAAGAAAGTAAAATATGATGCATATAAATTCTCACAACTTCTCGAATGAGATAATCTTCTTTTTAAGCCGCTTGTCGTGTGATTTAAATCGCTTATGTTGGCCTAAAAATCCCTCTTTTATCTCTGGTTTTTTGTTTTGCACAAAAAAATTTATTAGTGAAAAGAATTATAATATTTGATAAATAATTATATATAAAAAATATGGTAATGTGTTATGATGATAGAAGTTGATGGGTGAAGGTGGAGTGATGGGGGTGTGGTATAATAACTTGAACAATTATCATTATCTCTTATTGTTTGGTGTGAAGTGTGTCTATATCTATTTTGTGAGGCAATATTTCATATATAATTTATAAAAAAAAAAAATTTGTTAATTTATAAAAGAAATTATTAAATTCATTAAAATATACTAGGATGATAATGATATGGGAGGTGTGTTATTGAAATTACTTGAGGGGAGACTTAATCTCGATTGACATATAAAGTGGTTTGAAGATACTCTAATCATCATTTAAAAAGAAAATATTAGTGTTTTTGTAGGAATAAAATCAATTGTAATTTCAGTTGTAGATATGAAGACATAGGTTGTTATTTTTTTTTTAATTATTTTTTAATTGAGAATTAACCTTTTACAATGTGTTGTGATTTTTAAATGTCGCATGGAAGTATTACTTTTGATTCAATAACTTGGAGTATCACAGTGTTTTTTTATAGCAGTAGCATATTGGCTCTAACAAATTTATAAAATAAATTATACAAATAAAAAAAAATTTACAATTAAGTTATATTGTATATAAATGAAAAATCATGCTTGAATGAGGCAATGTTTATTTTTACAGTATAATTATGCTTTTGAAAAATTTTAAATTTTTTTACTTAGGCGCGGGTTTGGCATGGTTGTCAGGGCCAGACATCTAGATTTGACAGTCATGCCAAACCCAGGATACTTGAATATGATAAACATGTCTGATTTGACAAACAACAAATAAGAAGGACAATTATGTACTTTAGTTGTCATGAGATAAAAAATAAAGAAAAAACACAAACAATTGATCATCGGCAGCAATCCAGCCATTATTTGTCTACACGCGCCACACCATGTGGAAAAAGACATGACTGCGCATCCAGTGAAATTGTGAATGACCATATTTGGCCACAAAGAAGCGTCACATGCGTCTCCTTAATGGCGTGAGCGCCACCCACTCGATGAGGGAAAAAAAAGTCAAAGAAACGTCTCGCAAAAGGATAAAAAATTAAAAGTAAAGTTACTATTACAATTCACAGTAAAAGATCTCTTGATCTAAAATAATTTTCTCACACCATTTAGCTTTTGTTATAATTGATATACAGAACAAGATTGTTGAATTCAAAAATGGATGTGAATGGCTGTGGTACTGATTTAGGCATAGCCTCTAATGTGTTGGAATTTCATTCTAAATGATATTTAAAAAAAAAAATTATTTTTTATATATTTTTGTTTAGCTTTAATGTGATGATATCAAAATTATTTTTTTAAAAATAAAAAATATATGATTTTAATATATTTCTAAATGAATTTTTTTAAAAACAACCACTATCACACTATTAAACACTTCGAAGATGACAATGTTATTAGTATTTAGTGTAAGAAGGGGGTGCGAGTCTTGCACATTTATGGCCCGTCATTTTTTTAGGGGATGTTTAAGAGTGTTGTGGTGACTACTTTTTAAAGTGTTTTTTTAATTAAAAATACATTAAAATAATGAAATAATATTTTTTTCTATTTTAAAAATTATTTTTGATATCAATACATCAAAACTTTTTTAAAACATTAAAAAAATCAAATAAATTTAAATTTAAAAAACTTGAGAAATGATGGTTGCACCGCGAAGCTAAAGACATTCTAAGAGTGTATTTGTTTTTGAGGTAACTTTTGTAGTTGTGGTTTTAAAAAAATAAGTTTTAAAAAAATACAGTTAGCTGTGGTTAGTTGGATTTAAATACTTGTCTGGTAAAAATTATGATTGAAGTTTATGTGTAGCAAAAAAACATGTATAAAATGTTTGGTGAAAGTGTGGTGGCTTTTTAAAATGTTTTTTACTTGGAAATGCATCAAAGTAATATTTTTTTTATTTTTTAAAAATTATTTTTTATAGTAGTGCATCAAAATAATTTGAAAACACAAAAAAAATATCAATTTGAAGCAAAAAATAAAATAAAAAATTTTCAAATTTTTTCAAAAGCGCTTTTGAAACGTAAAAATAAACAAGATTTTACGAAACTCAATTATGACAATATTAATATTATTAAAAAAAACATGTATAAAATGTTTGGTGAAAATGTGGTGGCTTTTAAAAATGTTTTTTACTTGGAAATGCATCAAAGTAATATTTTTTTATTTTTTTAAAATTATTTTTGATAGTAGTGCATCAAAATAATTTGAAAACACAAAAAAAATATCAATTTGAAGCAAAAAATAAAATAAAAAATTTTCAAATTTTTTCAAAAGCGCTTTTGAAACGTAAAAATAAACAAGATTTTACAAAACTCAATTATGACAATATTATTATTATTTAGTGTAAGAAGGGGGTGCGAGTCTTGCGCATTTATGGCCCGTCATTTTTTTAGGGGATGTTTAGGGGTGTTGTGGTGACTATTTTTTAAAGTGTTTTTTTCTTGAAAATACATTAAAATAATGAAATAATATTTTTTTTATTTTAGAAATTATTTTTGATATCAATACGTCAAAATGTTTTAAAAACATTAAAAAATCAAATAAAAATAAATTTAAAAACTTTGAGAAATGATGGTTGCACCGCGAAGCTAAAGACATTCTAAGAGTGTATTTGTTTTTGAGGTAGTTTTTGTGGTTGTGGTTTAAAAAAATAAGTTTTTAAAAAATACGGTTAGCTGTGGTTAGTTGAATTTAAATACGTGTTTGGTAAAAATTATGATTGAAGTTTATATGTAGCAAAAAACATGTATAAAATATTTGGTGAAAGTGTGGTTGCTTTTCAAAATGTTTTTTTTTACTTGTAAATGCATTAAAGTAATATTTTTTTATTTTTTTAAAATTATTTTTGATATTAGCGCATCAAAATGATTTAAAAACACAAAAAATATATGAATTTGAAGCAATAAAATAAAATAAAAAATTTTAAAATGTTTTTGAAACGCAAAAATAATAAACATTTTATAAAATTCAGTTAAAAAAATATATAAAAACTACTGTATAAAAATTATATTTCAAGCTCAATATTTTAATAAATTATATAATATAAAATATAATTTAATTTGTTACTAAATATTTTACTGTGTTTATTTCACCGTAAATACAAAACAAAAGTAGATGAAAAACGCCTAAATTGCATAGGAGTTCATGATTTTAAAAGTACAGATAAAAAAAGCCCATGATTTTAAAAGTAAAGATAAAAAAGGCCAACACAGAATAGCATCAGCAGGAAACTGTGGTAGGTAGAGAGAGGAGAGAGAGAGAATCTAACTAGTTGTTAATTAACCATGTCTGAAATTTGAGAGATCAATTCAACGTAAAACAAAATCAATAACTGAGATATGGCGGCAACACCACCACTCCAATCCTCCTCCTCCTCCTCCACCGCTTCACGCAAAAATCTTTCTTACTATAGTTACATCTATAACAACAAATGTCCCAAATTCCCTTCTCTCCTCTTCAAAACCAAATCACAGACTACTATTAGTATTAGGATTAGGTGCGACGCCCAAAATTGGAGTGCTGGGTATGTATCTGCGGCAACCAATCACCATCTTCACTCGATCCAAAACTCTTCTCCTTCTCCTTCCTCCTTTTCAATTCCCTCCGCCTCCTCCTCCTCATCGGAGTCCTCTCCTTCCAAAAGGGTTTGCCTTTTCTACTGCGCTGAAACCAAACCCTTAGCTCAACGAATCGCTGCCGAGTCCGATTCAATCGAGCTCCGCTCCATCTCTTGGAGGTCATTTTGCCACCCCTTTTTTTGTTTTTCGTTTGATAAATTCTATTACTATTATTATTATTAATTGCTATTGCAGGACATTTGATGATGGGTTTCCGAATTTATTTATACCAAATGCACAAGGAATTAGGGGTCAGCATGTAGCCTTTCTGGCTTCTTTTAGTTCCCCCAAAGTAATATTTGAGCAGCTTTCAATTATATACGCTTTGCCCAAATTGTTCATTTCTTCCTTCACCCTCGTCCTTCCCTTTTTTCCCACTGGAACTTCGGAGCGTATGGAGGACGAAGGAGATGTTGCCACTGCCTTCACTCTTGCTAGGATCTTGTCCAATATACCAACTTCCAGGGGAGGTCCTACTAGCTTGGTCACTTTTGATATCCATGCTCTTCAGGTTCCTTTCCTTTCCTTCCCTTTCTCTTGAGTTTGTGTTAGTCAGCAAGGATTTGGCTTTTGATCGAGGCTAAAGGATTTACATAGCCTGCCCCGGGCTTTGCTGCTGCTATTGTTTGGTAGCAAGTCAATAAGCTCCGATTCTTTTTTTTTTTTTTTGAAAGAGTTAATTTTGTGACTCAATTAATTTGTTTTTCTTGTTTATTATTGCATCTAATTAGGAGAGGTTCTACTTCGGAGATAATATTTTACCATGCTTTGAGAGTGGAATACCTTTGCTTAAAAATAGGCTTCAGGAGCTCCCTGATTCTGACAAAGTAAGACTTTGATGTTTTTTCTGGTTATTTATTTATTTAAAGCAATCATCATTCTGAGGGTGTGTATGCTATTTTTTTTCACTTTTCAGATAGCAATTGCTTTTCCTGATGATGGTGCATGGAAACGATTTCATAAACAACTGCATCATTTCCCTACGGTAATACCTTGTCTGTGTTACTCAGACACTATGATTTGCTCATGAATGTGTTTCTCATGCATCTGGGCATCCAAACGAGTGTCAGCATAGATATCCATGTCGCTTCTCCTTGTCTGTTTTCCTTATTTGCTCCATTATAATTGATCGATGGAACTGGAATTTGGAAACTGGTTGCTTTTCTTGGTAGAAATCTTTGGGCATCTTACAGTCTTGTTGAAAATCGTGATCCACTTTTGCTTAGTAATAAATATGAGATTTCATGTAAGAATGTACACCCCTCTTCTTGCATTTGTTCCCCATAAAGGAGCTCCATAAAGTAGGTGTATACTGGAATTTAGTTTTTGAACGTCCATAACGACATAAAGAATTCTACTATACAACCTAAAATAATGCCACTGGAGTTCACCAAGAATGTTGAAATTGTTGCTACTGCTTTATCTTAACTGTATAAGCTTCTGTAGCACTTTCCAACTGTGGGTAAGCTCAGCGAACCGAACAAACGGAGTCAGGCCCAACCACTGACTGAGTCAAAACCATGTAAAAGAAACACTGCTATTACAGATTAGACATACTGAGCTGTCGACAAGCAGTGGCTTAGTTTTCGGAGTTATATTGGGCTGAGCATGTTTTTGTAGTAAATGTTTTTGGAGAACTTGTGTAGAAAATAATTAAAATGGATGGGTATGCTCCATTTGCTTTATCTCTAGAGATGACAATATACGAGTCATTTAATTGAATCTTATACATTTTACAAGCAATATCAGCTTAAGGTGTGCATCTAAGTACTATTCAATGCATCACACCATCTGTATGTCAGGGATTCTCATGTCTTCCACTTTCTTATTTCACCATACTTGCTTTTAATGTGCATTGAGCTGCCTGCATAATTTTTGCTCTCCGATATGTAGATCATTTGTGCTAAAGTTCGGGAAGGTGACCAAAGAATTGTGCGTATCAAGGAGGGAGACCCTCGAGGACGTCATGTTGTTATTGTTGATGATTTGGTTCAGTCGGGTGGCACTCTGGTAGAATGTCAGGTGCCTAATAATTTTACACAATCCCCTTTTCTCCATGTTGATTTTCATCAGCTACTTTGTTTGATACTCATTTTTCATTTTAGTATTCTCTTCATTTAAATTTGCATCCCAAAGGATCAGTGGTGAGCCGAGTTTGGAGATCAAGGATTTTGTAAGGAAATCAGGAATTTACAGAGTTAAAAAACTGAGGGAGGGAGGATGCCCTAGGGTGTAGCCTTCAAATTAAACCAAAATCCTTACAATTGCATTATCAAAAGTTCTCCTGAATTTCATGGATTAGCTGCTACTTTTATAGGCACCAAAAGCCCTAATAGTTCTAAACTAAATAGAAAATAGAAATCCAAATATGAAAAAGGAAAACACACATAAGAGAAACCTCTTAATTAATATCCTGATTTCTTAATTAAATAAAAAGGTCTTAAAAAATAATAATATTTCCAAGTAAATAGATTAGGTTTACCAAAAAAACTAAAATATTTAGAACTAAAAATCAAACGAGGTAATTCAGAAACTTCTTTTTCTACAGCTGCATCTATATGTACTGACATGCTATAACGGGGTGTTCTTGAATCCTTTAAAAAGCATATAAACATGTTGCATTTTTTATATGTTTCCACCAGGTGTTGGTAAATTGTAGAAACATCTCTTGATATTTCTATTATGTCTTGAAACTGGAAAGATCTTCTAACATCTCTACTAAGTTCTGAAACGAATGTGTTGGTTGAGATATTGCTTTTAACATATCATTGAGTTTATTTATGCACTTTTTAGTTCTATTATTAGATGCTTAAGATCTTTAATTGTATTTAATATCCCATAAAGATTCATTTTCAGGTTTGGAATATTTCATACAACACAGTTTGTTGAGTTTTCTTAAACCTACAAATATGAGTAGATATAAAGTATCATTTTTATCTAAAATTTAACCGCTTTATTCATATGGATTAAACTGGAAAATGAATTTATATGAACTTGGGTTTGGATGGTCATGAGAATTCTTAGGGTGATCGACAATTTTACCTAATCATATATGCCTTTTTATTTTAAAGTTCATTGCACAGTCCCCAGCATCTCTAAAAAGTATGTTTCATACCTTTTCCTTTTCATTTATTACTGTATATATAGCTTCAAAGAAAATATTTGCTGATCCATTCTCATGGTCCTCATGTATTGTAGAAAATATTGGCTAACCATGGAGCGGCAAAAATAAGTGCCTACGTGACTCATGGGATTTTTCCAAATAGATCGTGGGAGCGCTTTGAATCTGATAATGGAGGTACAGCATGCATGTAGTCATTTATATTTTAAATTTTACTGACTTGTTTTTTCCTTTTCCTTTTGTTGGCAAGCTGACATGATGTTTTATAGATGTGTTGAAAATGAAAACAAAATTATTTCTCCACGGTTACCTTTTTCTTGTGGCAATAAAACTGGAAATGGTAGATCTTCATTTTAAATTTAATAAACATACCAGTGTTCTCAAAATAATCTCTTTTTTTAAAAAAGAAATTCTTATAATCTATTGCTATATCTTCTCATAATTGATTTCTGCATTTATATATATTAGCCATTTGACACTTGCTTTGCTGTGGGATAGATATTTTTTTTTTGCTACCAAAAACATTATAAATAAAGATATTTGACCTTACAACACAGGCTTCAATTCGGTTGTGTATAATGACTTTGTTTATCAAAATCTAATTTCTATTTAATCAAATGATAATAGAAATAGACACATAAAATTAATTGAATAAAATAAAATAAAAATATTATGTAAGGTTACACATGTTATAAATATTATTAAAAATAAATAATTTATGTTTTTTAGGCACTTTCAAGGTAAAATAAACACTTAAGTGGAACTTCCCTTATCATATGGAAATTTGACATAAAGATCGATCGTTTTGATGGTTAGGATTGATATCAACGTCATTTTTCTCTCTACTACTGGAATTCAGTAATGTTCTCTCTTCTCTCTCAAACTAGGGACAAAAAATAAAATTTTAGATGAAAATTGATTTTTGCTGAAACTTAAAAAATTGAAGGGATCCAATTCATATAATTAGTAAAGAATTAGGACTAAGGTGAACATTTCACAAAAAAATTATAACACCACTTATCTTCCCAACATGTTTCATTTTAGTCTTTTGTCTATTGATTTTACTTTTTCCTGAGAATTTTTGCCAAATTGGCCTTCAATCAATCATTCAATGGGCAACATTAAAAAAAATGGATGAAAAAAACACTCACGGGCACAGTTAATTCATATTGCCCATAAGTCTTATACCACAACATGAGGGGACAATATTTCCCCACACTATTTAGAGTATTTGTAAGGTAATATTTGGTTACTGTTCCGGGACAAAAAAGACAAACAATAGAGACAAGACAAAAAAATGAGACGAGAACAAAATTGTGGTTGCTAGTAGTGTACAAGACAAAATGATTGTCTTTGTATTGTGTTTGGTTATGGTTGATAAGATTAAATAAAATTGATTAGATATATTTTTTTTACTTTAATTTTATATTGAGTGTTGAAATTAATAATATTATAGTAACTCTAGTTATAAAATTAGGACTAGCCTGGCGGGTTGACTTAGGGATCGGAATTTGGACCAATCTGGGTTTAAGAAAAAACAAAGGAAGAATTGACCTGATCTGGCTTGGTTAAAAGCTTTGGTTGATTTGAGATAAAACACAGGTAAAAAATCCTTTGATTTTTTTTGAAATCTTTTTTTTGGTCAAAACAAGATTACTTTGATTCCTTTTTTTTATAAAAATAAGTCAACCTTGACCTATGACTCAAGCCTTACCCGAAATCGAGTTTTAAAACTATGATAACAATCATTTTTATTTTACGTTGACTCGGATCAACCCGGGTTTACCATTCCAAACCATACTCGGGTCTTGTCATGGATCAATTCCCGAGTTGGATTTTAAAATTGCGAAAATAATTATTTTTATCTTTATATGTGTTGGACAATTTTAGAATTATAAGTTTTTTAGAATGATATTTTAATAATAAGAAACAATAATTATTGTCTCTCGAAACATGTTTCTTCTGCACTTTTGTTCTCAAAGAATAAAAATTCACTCAAAGTATAAAAATTCACACAAATGTTGCCCTTGAGGCATTTATTTTTATATCTATTTTTTTATTTTTTTAACAAATACATTTCTGTTTTTACTATCTCTTATCTTTTCTGTTCCGAAACCTTAACTAAAAGCTACCTCTTGTTTATGTAAATGAAACGGCTTTTAATTGATTCCGGGTCCAACTGCAACTACTCTGGGATTATTGAACCGAAGATTAGGTCCTCTTTCTGATGCTGTGGGAATGCCAGTCCAAATTTGCAAGTCTCTTGGGGCAGTGACACTGGTGTGTTGCCATAAAGCCGATGTGGCCGTTGTTTTTACCCTTGGTTCTTCTGATAATTTCTCCATTAAGAACTTGTATCTTACGCATCATCATCTTTCTATAGACAATAAGCATGTGGGTTTTCAAAGAGTAATTTTGCACAAGCAGAAATTTTGTGTGCAAACTTTGTAGTGCTATTCGGCACTGCATGATACCACTCCAGGACACCAAATTGCAGGTGGGTCTGGGCTACTGACACTGATGCGCCCGCCCCATCATGAAGTGAGAAACCTTCGTAAGAACTATGTAGGATTTTTCTTTTCCGAAATACCATTCTAACTAACTTTCATGGTGATTTGCCTTTCTAATTTCATCGATGCCTTTGAACTTGTGTATCCTTCCTGTTTGCTTTTGAGAATTGAGATGGAACTGATCAAATGATATTTCTTCCAAAGTTCGATCGTCTAATCCTTCTCTCTATGCTTTTTTCCTCTTCCCTTTTCGACTGTTTCTCTTGTTTTTATGCAGGCCACCCAGGGGCAGGGCTAACCTACTTCTGGATTACAGACTCATGCCCATTGACGGTGAAGGAAGTGATGAACAAACCGCCATTTGAAGTTCTAAGTCTTGCCGGTTCAATAGCAGCTGCCCTTCAAATCGGGCAGTTGTTCTAATTCCCCTGATCATCTTGATGGTGTCTGTCAAAGCAGTGAGAACTGCTGATAATGAGAGTTTCGATTTTGTTTTCACCTCTTTTCTCTTTTCATTTTTCAATTCTTTTTTCTCCTCCAGTTTTACTAATGTTTCATTCATCTTGACATGTGGGATTGATGTCAAGTTTTTGGTCTTTGAAAAACTATGAGAACAGGAACTTCCAGGCAGAATAAAGTTTTCAAGTAGGATTTTCACCTCAATAAGCAATTTGTAAATTTCACTTGTTGATCACCATCAGTCTTTTAAGTTTTATGTTTGGACTTCGGAGGGAAAAGTTAAGTCTGCTATGGGGAACACTTGTGTTATTTCTAGAGGAGCACTGTTTTTAGCCTTTTGAGCTGTGCAATAAAGATGTTTTTTTAATTTTATTGAATAATTTTACTGTGTTTACACTAGTGTTATTTTATTAGTTTTATTATAAATGTATTTTTTTATAAAAAAAATAAATACTAGTAAGAAAGATATTTAGATGAAGATATTTTTACTACTTTATATTAGTCATAATTTTCTCTCTTTAATATATGTATTTTTTCATAAAAATTAGATGAAAAAATAATTAATATGATACCATTTATCATTCTTTAAGCATTATAAAATTTTTCGAGTTTCATCACTACTATGATAAATCATTTTTCCAAATAGCTGTAATTTCCCATCACCGAGAGTTAAAAAACTAAAAACACAACTTTATTAATCCGATGTTCATGTTACAAGAAAATAAGAAGAAAAAACAAATGAAATATGCTTGGGTGACTTGACCAGTTTATTCCAGAAGCATGCTTCGTTTTCCTCTGGCCACAGCAAGGTTTATACAAGGTAAAGATAAATGAAGGGAAAGGAAAAGAAAAGAAAATAACAAGGTCAAGATAGATGAAGGGAAAAACGCATGGAAACAGGAAATCCTGTAATGTGTTTTTCATTTCTTCTCAAGCCAGTAATTATTGCTTTCCCATGTTCATCAGATGCACCAGCTGGTCATCCTTCACCTCATTTTCTGCGAGACCTTTATGTAATTTAACAGCTTTTTAAGAGCTTTACCACTATCAATGGCCTCCCTGGCTCTATCCAGTGCTGTAGATACATCTTCTGCACCATCACATCCTAGCAGGTGATCCACCATTCCAGCATTTAAGACAATTCGATCATATGCTGGTCCTTTCTGGCCATGGAGAGCTCCTAAACCCAACTCTATATTCTTGGAGACCTATTATCAGGAAAAAAAAAAACAAAATGTATCATAATGCAAGGCTTGTGAGAAAGGAAAAAAAAAAGGCTACAGGAGTTTGGAAGAGAGAGAAGCCAGCGTGCATCAGTCAATCATGTGGTGACGTTTCGTTTGTTGAACTTGAAATGAGGATTTGTGCGTTTGATTCAGTGCTGCCGCGGCAGGAATTGGATTGCCATGTCAAGGAGCGGTTTGGTGGGCAGACTCTCTCTCTATACATGTAGAGAGAGAGAGAGACACATATAGGATCATAAAACCTGGACTGATGCAATTCTTTTCCTAAAGTAAAGGCATCATAAATACTTGAAAGCAGAAAGCAAAATAAAAAAGATCTGCACTCGAAAACAGTACCCAAAGGCTATATGGTTCGTATGTTATAATTTAGGTATTTTCTTGCATACAGCCTGTGTGTGAGAGAATGTAAACTCTTTTCTTTTTGTGGGTTTTTTAACGAAATTTGTAATCCATAAATAAATAGTTCTCATGAGACATGATTAGTGAAATCCCTTGAACCATCCAGTTCTTCCTCTGGTGAAAAAAAGATCAATAGTTTTAAACAATGCGCTACTGGACAAGCGGTGTGCATTAGCAATACCATCAATCACAATCTCGGAGGATAAGACAACCAAAGAAGATATAAGAAAATAATCACAAACTTAACTTACAGATCTATCAGTTCTTGGAGTATCAGTGGGTTCAAAACCGAAGTCCTTGGCATTAACTTCAGTTTTGAAATTCTGACGTGACACCCCTGAAAAATCATAAGTAAACGCTTCAATTTTAATGCTTGAAGATTGACACGCTCAGTCCACTAGTACTGACATATGAGCACTTGCTAAGATCACGGCATTAGTTATTATCTTAGCCACATCATCATCACCAAAACTTGAAGGTCAAATATAAATAAGTAAAAACACTATTTCTATGGAAAATACAATTTAAAGGTATTTCAGTCAAGATATTTGAGTGGGGCATTAGTTCTTTTTCTTGTGTGTGCAACCAAAGCATACACATTCTATTATGAGACTGTAAATAAATGAGCACGTGAACAAACTAACAAGACCACAATCATTCATAGGAAGTAAGAAAGACACATGAACAAATACCATCAAGTTCAAAAGCAGAATCCATGCCCAATGAACGAAAGCCTGAACAGTAGTTCACAGGAAGTCCTTTTGATGCATTCGCAGATCGGAATTTTGTTGTCATTGAGAGGGCCCCTTCCTCGCCCTAAATTAAACACCCCACAGTGAGAAAGTACAAGTAGTTCCTTTTGATTACTCAGTTGATGATACTCCAAAGATAAATAACAAATTCACGCAAACCATTTCAGAAAACTGTACTCCTTGTTTTCAAATCAAAAGTCTCTCTTAAGACAGATTTATTATGGTAAATATATGGGAAACCTATGAGTTCAATGGCAAATGCATAGTCCATACCTTCACCACCAAACCAGAATGAACACCTCTTCTTTTCATAAGCATTAAAAGAGGCTCCTCATAGCCTTCATGATAAAACCCAGTAACAATTGCTTCTCTCCCCCGAGCCTATTCAGAAAAACACAATTGAAAAGTTACACACCAAAATAAACACCACTTTTGTTGAGGAAGAAAAGTAGAGGCTGTAATTATACAGATGACATACATAATATAAGTATTCCCTGCATATTAATTACTATAGAAATTAAAATGCCTGAACAACTGTTGTTAGGAGCGTTTATTATTTATAGTGAGAGTCAAGGGTAGTAAAATAATTTTATACTCTTTCCACACAGTGTGTGTGTGGGGGGGGGGGGTGATGTAAACTCT
>Ga0307517_10004942_pt1 | contig 20302 bp, 24 predicted proteins | sample 23_EM_MG_FD_194515 | JGI IMG/M metagenome (GOLD analysis project Ga0307517, IMG submission 194515) | Populus trichocarpa ectomycorrhiza microbial communities from riparian zone in the Pacific Northwest, United States - 23_EM | ecosystem: Host-associated > Plants > Roots > Unclassified | place...
AGAATTTGTCTCTCATTCCACCCAGGAATTAGAAGTTCCATACTTTGTGTCTCTGAAGCTGGGCATTTCTGCGGGAATGAATAAGTCCCAAACAAGAATTATTATTGTAAATGCTGCGAGTCTCTACGACAAGCCAACAAAATCGGATTCATACTTTTAACTGGCACCTCGCCTAACGAGATCAGCTTCAAGGTGACCAAGCGGTGTCTTCTAAGTTCAGAATCAGACTCAGGACCTTGTCTTCCCTAGGGTCAGCGTTGGAAGGGGCGATCCTGACCATGACACGATTTTGCATGTTGTTGCACTCGTACGTTATAGCGATGTGCCATAAAGTGTTTGATCAACCGTGACTGTCGTCATGGGCTAATTTATAAGATCCAAAACACTTATTTTGCTCAGCGCGCATGTCTCACATTGAATTCCCGGATTTTATGAAAAATGGAGACCATGGTAAAATGGCTGTATTTGTCAGGTCGTCATGTAAGACATGATAAATCGGGTGGGGTTATCAAATCAGTCACACTTGATGTCAATCAATCAGTGTCGGCGTCTACTTGATTTCAGCAACGTACATATACGATCTGCTCATCATGCCAGACGTCTCAGCACTAGGACCGATAGACCCTGCATCTGTGCCTGTTGGCGAAGAAGAGAAGGCGGCTCCTTGGATCGTCAGGAAAGTGGTGGGGGTGAGTCTTGACTAGCTTGACTGACGAACTGCTCTTTTTTTGACTGATTCAACGAATGTAGTCCTTAACGGGCCGTATTGTGTTGTCATCCTACGAAACTCTACGGGCAACAGGAAAGAATGTCATTTGTCTCTCTCCGGTAAGACCAAAGGCAATCGCATCAGAGAGATAATAGCTTTGTCCAGTGGGGTGACTCGTCGCCTTTTCTCTTGCCTTGCATACGGTTCCGTGACCTTGTTGTTCACTCTGTCGTTGCTGCAACGGTATGTAATTGGGCCCGTCAGTTTTGAAACTTAATCTTGATAACGTCTATTCTTAGGGAGGACTGGCAGCGGTGGCAGCTCCTGTGTAAGTGCCAGTTTTTTTATTATTTTTTTAAAAAAGTTACTCTCAAGTCCTGTGTTAGAGGGCATAGGCTAATACCACATGTAGAATGGATCCTGTCACGGATGTTGTCACTACCACCATAGGCGATAGCATTCTCGTGGAATTAGGAACGCAAGCCGGCTTCGAGCTGTCAGTGAAGCTAGTAACGAAAGGTGCAATCAAAGCCGTTGTACCTATTCATTCGAAACGCTTCGAGACAACTGCGGTCAAGGTGTTGCTTATCACGTTGAAGCATAAGCAGACGATGAAGGAAGCAGCGTTGGGCTTTTATAGAAGCTCCTTGCATAAGTGGGTGGTTACTAGTGACATGGAACGCTTCTAAACAGTTCATTCAAAAAGGGATGCGTCTTTATTCACAGCTGTAAAGGATTACATTGCCATAGAGAAGGGTTGGTTTTCCCCTTACCTCTTTGCGAGTTCCCGTCGACCAGGCATACCAAGGAGTATGAAACCGGATGTCATTTTTTGCCATGGACCGTTCCTCTCAGGTATGTGATTTCGTGTATCAAGGGAAGATGGATTATCGGATATGGACAGGTGATTATCGGATTGGTGAGACCCTATTAGCCGAGTCAGCATCGCTCATCACGTTCTGCGATGCGCCGAAGTTAGATAGTGAACAATCAGGCTTTGGATCCCCTACTGGAAAGGACGAGGTCAAGGGAGGATTGTCGTTATCTTCCCTGACGAATGCGTTTAATCGATCACGAGCCCCATCCCCGGAACCCGCATCGCTTACCACTGTCGTGGTGCCAAGAAGGATGGTGATCCTTGTGGTGGGGCTAAAACCACACCGGAAGCTGTGGACGCTTAGTGCACGTCCTGGGGAGAGCGTCATAAATTACATGATTCTCAATGGGTGCCCAGCGATTGTGGTGCCAGTGAAAATAGGTTCTCCATTGTTGGCATGGGATACGCTGACAATCGAACAACTATGGAAAATCGAACTGCCCGAGCATGATGGAGAAAAGTCGAGATCTGGAAAATTCGAAGGAGTGGTGGAAGTCGTTTTTGAATTTTTGGATCAGTGTGTAGAATGGGAGAGAACCAGGACACCGGATGACGAGGGAGGTATGAGCCCAGGTGAAGTCGAGTCGCTGGATTCCAAGAAGAGAACTGTGAAAAATGCGGTGACTTTGCTTGTTGGTGCTGCGATCAGAAGTAAAGATAGCAAGGAAGCCAGAAAGGAACTGGAGGCCGACAGATGCGGGATCGCAATGTGGAGAATTCCATGAAGAATTCTTTGTCTGGGAATTGGATATTTTGAAACAGTAATTAGCATTGCCAGGTTTAACGGAGGCTTCAGGCTTTACAATGTGTTTGATAGGGGAAATAAGTGGGATTCGAGCGCGGTTACAAGGCAATGTATACGGGCGTAGATCTGTAACGAAGGTCGAATCTCTATTCTCCAAAACACGGATGGGGAAACGGAGTAGTTATGATCATCAACGCTTCTTGCCCAACCGACGGCTGTCCGCTAGAATGGAAGAATGTTATCAGGATGCGAGCAGACGACAAGTGAAGGCAATGACCTTCGGTTTTGGCTTTCTTGGGCGGGCCTTTTCCTCTCTTTCTCCTATCCATGACGTCTTGCAATCGCTCTTCCTCGTCGTCGTTTACAATCTCCAAGTCAGGATGCTCAGCCGCAATACGAGGAATGTTAAACGACTGAGGGTAATATGACAGCATTGAGGGACCACGAAGGCGGGCGCGAAAGTATTTTGCGCCTGTGCGCAGACTTTTGGGGTTGTATGATGTTTGGAAGAGGCTGCATCGCAGCTGCTTGAGCGCCGCCAAACGAGATGGCGACACAGCAATGGCGGACATTTTTATTTCTTCGTCGTCTACGACGGCGAGCCCAGAGTTGTGTATTACCAGGGTAATAGTCCCTATCTATAATATACACAAACAAATATCAATCGGCATTCCAACCAAGTTGCATTTGATGAGTTGAATATCATCCATCATATCAGCTACAGGAGAATGACAGATCCTGTAGGTACCATGGCAAATATCCTTCAGCCGGAGTGTCGTGTCGCAGAAATTCTTCAACACACTTGTAAAGTCGACATAGATAATTCGGGAAATCGGGTAATTCATTGTTTCCCTGTGCCACGAGTATTTCTTCTGTAAGCTAACTGTTTTGTGTTTACCTGGTTTCTTTTTGACGATCCGTACACAGCTGTCCGAAAAAACCAGCCTTGGAAATGACAAGCCATATTAATATCAATGTAAAAACTGGCCAGGTCGAATTACCTCAAAAATTGAGGTATGCTATTTAATCTCTGAAAGGTATTATATTACTGATAAAACATTGCAGTATCACGGATTTCAATACCCGTCCATATTCGAAAACACCGGCCGAGTAGAAAAACGTTTCATTACATAAACATTGTAACGACTCGTCAAGTTTTCGGCAAGTTTCACCATGGCGGTCGGTTGCGACGTAACGGGCAATTGGCGCCCTGGGCCGGTAACGTTGATTTTAGGTGCACAGCCGCGGCATCAACACTTATCATCGTTATGTAGCTTCCTGTGTCTTCACCACGATGTTAGGCGCTACTCCGTTCTTGCAACGCTCGAACATGGACCCTCGTAGCGCAGAGTATTCTGCTTTTCACCAGCAGCCTATTAAACAGGAGGTTCTTGACCGCCGGTTATCATCAAACTCCTACTCTTCGCGTTCAAAAAGTAAAATACGAGGTGTCAAAAATTCTGCGGATCCAATGTCTCCTTCATACTCTTCGTGGGGCTCCAGTGGACGCCGGCCAGACCATGGGTCGTCAGGAGACGAGGCTTTCGGAATACCCCAACAGTACATGAACGTAAGCAACTCCTGTATCGATGGGCCTTATTGCCTGACTCACAGAAAATAGGACCCTTATCTGGCAAATATGCCCGGTCCTTCGAGTTCGAGCCTAAGCTCCTGGAATACTCCATCTCAAAACATGTCCATTACAATGAATTGCAGTATGCACCCAGGCTCTTCAGGACATGGTGGCATGTCCTACCCTGGAAACGGGGACATGCAGATCTACAATTCAAGTCACGGACAAGACACAGCCATGGCATATTCTGGGCACCACGTGTCGACATATCCAAATCTTCCACAATCGTCATCCTCAGGCAGCAGAGACGAGGAGATTCACCGCTTACATAGACGCATCCAGCAATTAGAACGCGAGCTCAGTCAATCAAAACACACCAATTCATCTCACCATCCTGCTTTTCAATCGTCGTGGCGTGTTCGGACGGAGGCAAGAAAGCGGATCTATTGCTCCCTGAACCGCGCTGGGAACGCACTTTGTGCTTGGCACGACTCTCGTCGGGAAAGAAGAGCCTTTCCCCCCAGAAACGCTCCTCCAGGATACCTAAATTGCGGATGCACATACGAGGAAGCTTTATTCGAGGAAAGTTTGGCACGTCATGGGGTGGGAAGTTATCTTCCTGGTGATACCGTACGGATGGACCCCGCCCTCCGTAACCCGTTATTAAAACTGCTCGAGAGAAGGTACAAATACAAGGATGGCGACTTTGAACTCGACCCCACATCGCTGACTTGGACAGATGGAGAGTCACCAGCCGTCTGGGAGAAGAAGGCCCAGAGTGGCGCCGTTGTTAAAAGACGAACCGACTCAGGCCAGTGATCGCATTTTGGAGGTGGATTGTCCCTTCTCACTCCGATCGTTCATCGAGGTATTTTCTATCATTTTATTTATTCCATAACTCAAGATTAGAAGACCAACGTCCAATTGTAGCCTTAGCTTTCCGTCTCCTGCTCATCTTGCATTCGGCTGTCTATTTATTGAGTCATTCGTTCGTTTTCCATGCTATATACATGTCGCTATAATATGTTCTGTCCGCCAATGGCTTCTTTGTAGAATATCTTTGGCTAATAATCATACAAGCTCAAGGTCGTGCCAATCCCAAAAGTATTCATTGACGATCCCCGATTGATTGTGTACATAGTGGAAAGCAACTTACGATTTGCGACGATCGCAGAAGTTTATTTGAGCTTGTTTGGGTTCATAAATTACTTTGGCTTTCATCGCAACTATGATTACTTGCTCACTGGTTCTAGGTCTTCTGCTTCTTTTCTTGTCGGACTGCACAGTTGCAATCTCTTGGCTAAGCAGACTGAAGACAAGGGGTGCCCCTGCCTCGAAATACGGTGTCCAACATGACTCTGAACACTTTCTAAGTGAACTCGATCGCTTGCCCAACCTGCGTCTAAATCTTGGTACGAGATGTCTAGATCCTGAATAAAAATAATTCAAAAACCACACCTGTCAATTGCCTAGAGGCTTTGAACGCATATTCTTTCAAACCAGACTGTTTCAAGCAAGCTGCTCACAAAATCACTGCGAGATGTCAAGACCTAGAGTTGGATGAAGAAGCCAGGGTAAACGGTATTTGTCGTCGTCCTATCACCTCCTTCGTGGCCTCAATCGACTATACAACACATTTATTGACTCTGCCTGTTCTGGCCATTGTTTAGCTGCCATCGTTATGACCTTGTGCGAGGTCGCAACAGGACAGCAATACTCTCTTCCGTTAGAATGCATGCTATACTCAGCGGGAAAGGGAGACTCCAGGCCTGATCATGCGATTGAAATAAACTCGCAGACGAGGGGTAAATGTGTGGAGTAAGGAGGAACATTCACGTTTAGATTCATTCTTCAATGCTCAATTTGATAGTGCCCTTGCAAGAAGTCCTCAGTTTTGGTCCAGTTATTCTGGGTATCTCAGAGAGATTCGTGCGTAACTTCTTTGATAATGCCCCCGCATATACTCATGGACACATCAAGCACAACTTTGCCACGCGTTTCGCCGTTGGAATGATATTGGTATGTTGTATTTCGCTTTGGTAACAAATTGTTGTCGACTTTTTTCCCAAATGCTAGACTTGGCTAGAAACATCTACTATAACGTTACCATAGAGAAGATCAAATTTTTGAATCTGTTATTTGATCATGAGAAGAAGACGGAGCGTCATTTGCAAGACCTCGTCCAGCAATCTGAAGTAAGATCTAGACAACCTTTTTTTTTCGATTGATTGATCCGTCTAGATCTTGCGCTATACAATAAACAAAATAAAAAACTTTGCAGAAGAGCGTGAATCTTACGCCGAACGATTTTTAATGGAAATTGAGGGTGGTCTTCATCATGTATGACTTTAAATGGTTTCAACGAGGAATCGTTCACTTGGCTCCCGAACAGGCTCTCGATAAGTTTAAAACGCAGGCTTTGGAGGATCTGAACAACAGAGAGAAGGTCGGAGCGTTGTCAATTGCTAAGGTCACCATGATCCTTCATTCTGTTCCGCATATCTTTGATCATGAATTGCAGTTTGATGCATCACTAGAAGATATTCTTGTTAGGGTTCGTTCTCTAGCCAAAAGTCCCAACAATGTTTTCAATGATACCCTTTCGTGGTTACAGAATTCTGCCCATTTGAACGAAATCGTAGTTTCGTTGAACAAGATCGTTCGCTCGCATATCGACGAGCTGGTTGTCAGCCATAACTCATTCTATGAGCAGTTATTCGGCGATCTGGTCAGCCTATGTACCGATTTAGCACCCGTTACTGACTACCTCACAGATCAATGCTCGCCATAGTTTTATGGAATTTCATCAAGGTTTCACCTTCCTTAAACAGGTACAAAGACGGAGAGTCTCTTATTGTGCAAGTCTCACATATGTTGAAAGGAGGTCGAAGTGCTTTTGGGGCAAACCAATAATATCTCAGAGGTTGTCGCCACCTCGTTGCAAGACGCCTCCAACCTTCAAACCATTCAGGCGGAGACCTCCCGATCAGCTGTTGATCTGATTCGGACACTAGAAAACCTGACAGATAGTACATATGCAGAACTGGGAAAGATCAACGCATCTGCATTTGAGATTCAACGGCGGCTCTCGATTCAACAGAATCCAGTTGTATCATGGGTACCCTTTGTGGTGGAGATTTTCTCAAAATTTGGTCAAGGTGGGTTCTATGTGAATCTTAGGTCGATGTTACCTATGCAAATGCAGGCTATGATTTATCGACCGTACAGCAGTTGGCCTCGTTTCGATTCCTCCTATCAGCCATCTCCTGTTTGTGGGTGATATTCCGGGTTTTAGTTTCCTCCCTTATTGCGAGCCGTATTTCGTGTTTCCTCTTTACAGGTTCTAATTTCGATGTAGGGTTCAGCTTTGTCACTACTGCTTTCGCAGAGCCGTGTGTCAAAAATTTTTTGGTATGTTTTGTTTTTCGTGGTTAATACAAGTACTCAATGAAATGATAGGAAGGGAGCACCAACCCATCCGCATCCTGCTCCTGTGTTGCAGCCTGCGGTTCACGGCGGTACAACTATCGGCAGTCACACAGACAGGAGCTTGATCTTCGTTTCCAGAATACCTCGTCGGCTCTATCAATCTGTCTAAGAATTTCGTCCTGCATCGGACGATGGAGGAACACGATTGGACTTGGATAATTGATTGCTTCTATGTAGTCAGCCTTTGTGGTATGAGGTCTGATTGTGATAGATCTGCATAACGTAAAGCCGTCATACCGCAAAAGGGACTCTTCGTTTACGTAAACTCCTGTTTCTAACAGCACAGATGCTGCCCTTGTGATGTGTACTATTTTCTTGTAATCACCGCAGCTGAGCCTGGCCACGGAGCTACATGAGATTCTCAATGGAAAAGTCATATCTAGAAGGACTCTGCCGCAACCCGTACAAATGTTAAGCATGTATGTTATGTTGTTTGTTCATTTTTCTTTCACAGTCGGCTGTATCGGTGCCATAAAAGGCAACTGATATATATTTATCGTGTGTGACCTCGGATGTCACCAACTTGGGTCTCCTTCAACCTTCTGGATCTGTGCGTGTGACCCTTCCTGACTCTCCGAGAGCGCTGCCTCTTCCTTATGTCGTAAACATCCATCAGTGGACGGAGACAGAGACGCGCGATGTCGACAGCTCATGTAATGCAGGCAGGGCCTTCTTTGGCTCATGATCGGAAGCAGCCTCAAGGTCACAATCGCGAACACCACACGCATTTATCGACAACTGTTCATGTAAGTCCTCTACTTTGATTGATCCAAGTCCACGAATCGTATCGTAATTACTTTCTGAATCCTTCATTTTCTAGTCCGACGCAGTGGAATTTGACCCGAAAACAATTCTGCCGACTACAAAATCTGCAAAGAATCTTGGTCACCAAAAACATTCGGTGGCATGTTAATTCTCCATATTTTTGCTTGTCTCATTATTTACCTTCCACTTTGTAGGATGCTGCGTCATCTGCTGAAATGTCATCTGAACGTATAGATGGATGTACGCTACAGCGAACAGCCTCACAATCAAGTCGGCCTCCGCATTCCAAGGCTAATCAGGCACCATTCATTGCCTTCGGTGTTGAGGTCAGGCGTATTATGCCATTTTGCCAGGTGTTGGCTTAGACGAAACCCCACTAGGCATATCCAACACGCGCCGTCTTCGACGACATTTGTTACGATTTTGTACGGAATGGGCGGCATTGTCGCAATGGAAGGAAATGCCCTCGTATACACCCCATCAGGAAGGATGAGTATTTGGCTACCGTAATTCGCGAAAGCATAATCTATTCGCATATGAGGGCTAAAAGAAAAGCAGAACAAGCTTTGACGCCTTCTGGGACAATTCTAAACCCCGAAATGGATGCTCCTTGCTTAAAGTCGTCACGCGAAGCATCTCCTAACCCGGCGTCGCTGCAGACGCCTATCCACGACCCGATTCGAGTTGATCTCCCCTCCGCCGTTCCGAATTTATTCAATATTTTCTCGGATCATGCAAACACGCAGGAAAAAATGCTTTCGATGGGCCCGCGTTCTCAACCGGATGGGCCACAAGCGAAATCATTATATACCCTTACAAAATTCAATACTTATGCCAAGCAACGGGATCAAATGACGAGACTCGAGGATGTTACATCCGTTTCTGATTCAACCAGTAGCAGCGGCGATTCACAGCTATCAAAGGAGTATCATGACCTGCACGAGGAATATGACAACCCATGGAAGGCTTTACGTCCAAAATGGCATACCAATGGTGATGAGGATGATTTACAAAGCGACAGGGAGAGTGGATATTGGAGTAACGAAACAACGACTTCCTGTCGTGAAATACCCTCCCCTTCAAACACAAACCCTTTAGAAACCCCGAGGCTAGCCCAAGGCTCGCTGCCAAGCGATCGTTTTCAACTTAGGAGAAATTACTGTCATCCAAGACCGAAATTCAATGAGCTCTGTCGAAAGTGGTTGCGTGGGCAATGCGACAGGGGTCATAGCTGTAGGTACATCCATGAAGACTTGGAATACGATGACGATTCTGTGGGTTTCTTGTCTCTATTCCCTGTTCTCTTTGTTCACTTTGTTGTAGACTTCCGTCCAGAAGGATATGTCTGGCAATAAGACGACTGTTGTGGTCTTCAGGCGTGGTCCGGAAACCATGTTTAGGAACCTTCAGCATCATATCCGTATAACTTTTGCTGCAGGTTTCCGTGTGGCAGAGTTGTCGACTGGTTTTGAGTCGTTTTGCATTCTGATTGGGGGTCTCCTCAACATTTCAGACTCGGAAATCCTAGAACTCGTCAAGCCTTTTGGAAAAGTAACAGAATTGCATAGGCCGATCGACTCCACATCGCAGACGATGACCAGGGTACACTTTGAAAAGACCTCCGAAGCATTTGGGGCGTTGATTGGACTCCATGGAAAGAAGTTCTTGGGTAACACTCTGGAGGTAAAACCAGGTAACGAAAAAAACGGAAATCGCCTTGTTTTCAAGGGAACTTCCGTTCGATTCGAGTGGGATGCACCATGTCGAACAGTGTATATGGGTTACTCAACACGACGACTAGCAGAGCAAGCCATTGACGATGCGCGGTCGAAACCTTGTGGAGGTTTTATGGCAGTCGCGAATATCCACATCGGCATTCCGGCGGTTGGTGCTGTAACAGTCAGATTCCGATTCCTCCCTGTGGATGTCGATCAGGACAGCATGAAAACTTTTGGCCCACACGAGGGAATGGTGACAGGAAAACCTAACGTCACCTTCACCATGCAGGATATGATACGAGGTCTCAAACACATGCTCAAATCGCGACGAGGCAAGATTACGGATATGGATATCAGAGGCCCTCCATATACGAATGGGAAGATGACAGCCTGGGTTACGTTCTCGAACGCGCGAGATGCTCAGGAGGCAGCATCAAGCCTCAATTTATCCCCGGACTTTATGGGCGGAAGGACCATATCTGCATTTCATGTCAAAACGATTTCATTTTCACTTACGCCAGTCAGGTACAAAACGGTAGCGGCTGAAATTCGTGCGTTTCAGGATAGGTTGGCAAGGGACGACAAGGGATATTGGATAACGGTCCTTACACGAAAAGAGTTCATTAATATTCGGTTTTCGGGAGACGAGGTAAAGGTGCTAGGGAGACTGAAGGCAGAATTCGAAAGGATATTGAATGGGGAGCAGTTGTACGACAACGGGAGGGTGGTGTGGCACCCATTTTTGGCCGGACCTGATGGCCGTGAGTTCCTGGACAATCTGCAGGACGACTCAGGGATTACCATCGTCGCATCGCCCGCCAGAAGCAGTATACGTCTTCTTGGTGATGTCGAAAAGAGGTCGTCTGTTCGTAAAATGATCATCACCTTTGTCAAAGAGCGACGCGCGCAAACACAGCACTCTCTTCCCCTCGGCCCCGATGTCGCAAAAATCTTTCAGCGAGATGGACTTGCTGCCCTAGAGGCCCAGCTGGGTCAGAGAAATATCTCCCTCGATACGTGGCACAACAGACTGGTCGTTTCTGGTGACCTCGATGCGTATACTGTCGCCAAAGATGCCATATTTTCTATCCGGCAAAAATACCACCTCAATGGACCCCATTGGAGAGGCGAAACTTGTCCCGCCTGCACTGCAGTTGCTTCGTCACCCGTGAAACTTCCTTGTGGACATTCTTGGTGTCGCTCATGTCTGCGGCATTACTTGAAGAGTGCAGCGGAACGTGAATCATTATTCCCTCTGACATGTCATGGTATCGGAAAGAGATGTGGGGAGCCGATTCCTTTGTTCACTGCTCGCGAAATTCTGGTTCCTGAAGACTTTGAGGCTATATTCCAGTCCGCTTTCTCTGCCCACGTCCTGACCCATCCTGAAGAACTTCATTATTGTCCAACACCGGACTGTCCCCAAATATATCGTTCTACCCCGGAAGGGATTTCCATGCAATGCCCAGAATGCCTATCCCAAATCTGCACTCACTGTCATTGCGAAGCTCACGAGGGTCTGACCTGCGACGAAGTGCACGACGGTGATGGCTTATTCCGAGAATGGGCGGCCGAGAATAACGTAAAGCAGTGTCCAAAGTGCAAGATGGCGATCGAGAAGGCGGAAGGGTGCAATCATATGACATGCAGCATGTGTCGGACACATATCTGTTGGGTGTGTATGCAAACATTTGAGGATGGGTTAAAAATCTATGGTCATATGCAATCTGAACATGGTGGATCGGGAATATAATAATCAGGTCTAATTGTTTCTTTTTCTGTCCTCTTTGCATTTCTGGTTGGTTTCTGTATTCTTATTTGTGTCACTGGGTTATCCACCATATTCGCATTACTACTGTATGTCACTGTAATATTAGATGTATCAACCATCTCACTGTACTGCATTACTTTGTATTAGACCCTTCACATTGCCAGCCTTCTTAGATCACCCTATTTATTCCACTCATCAATTATCATATATTGCTACAAAATTGATTCAAACGTATTGGGATATTTGAAAAACAATGTTACAGATGACAATGCATAAATTATTAGAGAAGGTATAGTGACGCATAATAGTGGTATTTTGGAGGTGATATGTAATTGAACAAGCATGATAACAAAACGACCTTGAATTGTGATGATAAAGCAAAGGAGAGACGAGACAACAGGGAATGCAAGAAGCAGTTTTGGAGCTGGAAATCAACTTCAACTGGCCAACATTAGTTGAATTAAATGAACGGTGCATGGATGTTGTCGAGAGTTGTTTGTTAGTGATTTTTGAATGGCCCGCATTTCTCAATTAGAACGCAAGATTATCGCGATTGATAGACAACAAACTAGGTTTCATTGTTAGCTAGATTACACATTGAGATGTGGGTATCACCTACATGTTCGTACGGAACCTCCGCGGGCTTTCCATTCTTCGGTATGCTTTCTGGTAAATCGGGTCTTAGGATAAAAGATGTGAATATGCCATCATGATTCTCGTATCCTTCATCTTCTGCAGGATAATTCCTGAGTTCAGGAGGAAATAATTTGTGGGGAGGTGCATGGACAATGTAACCGGAGTCGGTAAGGTGATCGCCCCGTCTGTTCCAATACCCACGTCGCCGACGATTATCATAGGTTTGGACAGAGGGAGGGCGGATAGGAACATAATTGCCTTGAAGCGAAGGAGGTGGAGGGAGAGGAATTTTAGAGAGAACGAGCGTGCTTGAATCAGAGGGCTTAGGGGCTTGCGGTGATTGGGCTTGGAGTTGAGCCTTGTATTGAATATCTTCAGGCGGACTACTTTTCGGTTTACGCTGCGGGGGAGACGGGCGAGGGGAGTAGCTCGAAGGAGGTGTTGCATGACTCGAGGAATAAGTCGGTGAAGGAAGAGATGATGTAGAATGTCGAGAGGATGGAGTGCTATGGGAAGATGGGCTTGCAGGAGAAGAAGGATGGTTATGGTTGTACGTATTCGGTGCAATGGAACGGGGTTCGATAAAGGCGGCAGTAGTATACTTCGAACCAATTCCAGAGCGCTTTTCCTTGTCTCTCCTATCGCGCTCCTTCTCGTAACCCTCCCGATGCGGACTTGGGTGAGAACCACCATAGGTTTGTGAACTAGTCATGGTAGGAAGACTGCTTGAATGAGTTACGGGCGCGGGACGGCGGTCCTTTGGCTTCAGTTTATTTTCATTCTGGATGTTCGTTGCCTCAGGTATGGGCTCCAAATTTGAACCGATGAGGGGGTGAGTTACATGACTCCGCAGGCTTCTCAGAGGTGATGAACCAGGTTTGGGTGTATGGGACATGATGAGTGGGGACAACATACTGGCGGGCTCGTCGGAAAGTTGGTCTCCTAATATTGGGCCTGGGATTGACAAACCCGAAGAATCGGGGGAGCCACCCACGGAATCTCGGGATCCACCATTAATGCCGTTGTTACTGGAGGACATCGAGTTCCAAGGAGAGGGACCATCGGAAGAATTCGTACGCGATTCACGGGAGGAATTACGGGACGGAGTTGGAGGATTCGAGCCAGACGAATGACGACGATAGTGTTCAGGAGTTCGGACTATATTGATAGAGAAGGTAGGCTGGAGTTCACGTTTTGCAGTGAAATATTCAGAATTTGTGGCACTGGTGCTTTCTGAACTTCTGCGAGTGTGGTTTAGTGGGTCGTTAGAAGTGTGTTCTTGCGATGGACTTTCTTGATCGTCTTCTTCGAGATCGCGGGGTCTCCAGACCCAAGGCGTGTGGACATGGTCATAATTTTTACTTTAAAAAAAATGGTGGTTAGAAAGCCGGGTTAAGATCTGTGGAAATAATGATACTCACTTGGGCTCGTCAAGGCCACTTAAACCTAGGGGGTTGTCGGACAGTTGGGTGGCCAGATATTCGGCGCTTGGGGGTCGTGGAACCCTTTTGTAAGGATTATGCGATACCTGTTGCTGCGATGCTGAAGAACTAGGTTGCTGGTTATGTTGTGGCATCCAGTGATGGCTCGGTATCCATGGAACGTGCTGCTGTTTCGAATTCTGGTTTTTATTCCACAATGGGTTATACTGCCAGTAGCCTGCCTGCCATTGCTGAGGATTTACCGACATGCCTGGTGGTACAGGAGGCGGGGCCCCCGCATATGGGGGTGGTGGCTTTGTCCAGCTCGAGCCGTTTTGCTGGCCACCCAAATATTGAGCATTAGATGATGGTTGCTGGTACGACTGGTATGCAGGCGGCTGGTACGCAGGCATGGCTTGGGTGGGCTTTGGATGTGTAACAATCATCGTAGAGAAATGGGATCTGGCTGGTGAGCACTTGGCTTATTATACGGCGGCCTGCGAGCTTGAAGGCATGCACACAGCCTCATTGTCCATGTTTAATTCAATCTCCGAAGGTGACTCGGCAACGTCGGGACACCTTGTTCTTGCTATTTTTCGACATACCACAGCACATTGTATCCTGGAGACCATTAGAAATCCATTTCGAGTCACAAGAGTCGGATTTGACTTGGTTTTCTGTGGGCACACCAAGCATATAACGATGGCGGAAATCAGACTCAGGTTCGGCGTTTTGCGTAAATACACAGGTATCGGTTAACTACGGCGCAAAAATGTTCTCCGAGCATTATTCCGTTCATGCGAAGGTCTGCGGACCTTTGTCTACCATACCAACTATGACCGAATTATTTTTAAGATATTCAAACTGATGCACAACTTACCTTTGAGGCATGACTCTTCTTGGATGAACTGATCCGTGACGAAACCATTCCGCGGGTAATACACCAAGAAAATAGTGTGCTCCCGAAAGGAGTGTCAGAGACCCAGTACACGGTTTTGAAGTGGGGTTGCGACAGTGAGGGTAGTCCATATGAATCGAAGTCCTTGAGATTTCAAAAATATATTAATGAGCAAAATGAACTGGAAAAAGTGCCATGACATTGATTGGAGGATTGTGCTGCGCCATGGCAAGAACGGTTCGTCACAGAATCGGGGCTATGACCCACATCATTGAGATTCGCATAATGGATAAGCAATGCCCTTTGCACATCATTCACAATCCATCGCTTCGAGATAGAGATTGCCTGATTTGTGAACTTGAGATCAAAGAACAATTGTCCACCTCCAGAAGTTAATCGATCAACGTTTTGTTAATATAAAGATGTCACCACCAAGAGGTCGAGAAGTAAGACAAGGTCGCCAGCATTCATCTCAAGCAACCCTTCAATGGTGTGGCACCGAAGCAATGCAACTCCATTACTCCGAAAAACAATGCATCCAAATGATTGTAGAGGACAATGGGAATACACGGGCATTGACCCGAAGCAACTTGCCGTCCAGACCATGGATTGGATCCTCCGATTCCAACGAATGGCACAATCCTTTAAAAAGTGCGGCCCAAATGCAAAACAAGATCGCCTGAGAAGAAAAAGCCAGCAGAGTGATTGTGAAAGCTAGATTTCACGAAGCAAAATAGGTCCATCTCATCACTATTGGTCAAGGTTTCTATCCGCTGGACATTTCTAGACTTTTGAACAATGAATATGATCAACATATCGCGTTATTTGTCATTATTTATTGTTGATCACATTCCGAATTCGGCTGCTCATCCATTGTTGTCGTTATAATATTCCGCCGTTGGCCAGGACCACCTCCGTTCCTTTTGTCCAAGTCATGTCTCCGGACGCCCTTGACCGCTCCATGTCTTCTTTCTCTCTAAACTCTGTCGAATCACAATCAGAGGACGATTGGGATTGCTCACTCCTCCTTGATGGTGGATCCACTTCCATAGCCCTCCCAGTCGAGGCTCCAGTTGCCGACTCTGGTACACCAGCAGCACCTCAATTGTCGCGCACCACTCCACGTAACTCCATTGTTTTTCCTGGTGGAACTCCTGGACGTGCCACACATTACAATTCTAGCCAAGGCACACACAGCAGAAGTGGGAGTGTCGAGGGTCTGGAGGTTGGTAACAAAAAGAGGACGTTGAGCGACCTCTTTAAACTCCACTCGGAGAAGGGCTCAAATGGCGAATTTAGCGTAGAGGAGGCAAAGCGGATTGCCGATTTACTGGGACAATGGGTCCGTTTTGACACTTGGCATAAGTTTCGCAACGAATAACGAACCTTGGCAGATCAACGCGTCGTCATCACCTTACGAAGGTGAAGACGACTTTTTTGTGCGACAGACACAGGATGATATTACCCTGAACACGTCGCGCTCGTTCAGAAGGGTGTCAGGTGTTCCCGTGGATGCTGGTCGGCCAAGAGGGAAGAGTGAGAGTCTCAACGCAAGCACTGGGTCCCGTCCACCTAGCGTATTAGGCGTCGCACATGCCTGATCGAGGGTGATTTAACTTAGCCCGTTTCTGTCTGTCGGGATTCACTTCCACATTTTCATATTTATGCCCTTTTCTAGCACCAGACGATTGGTGTGCAACAACCTTCGGAATTCCACACTCATGCTTCACCATTCCCTGTCTTCCATCCTTTTTCTTATCATCTTACGATACGACATTTTACGACTGTTACGACCTTTACACGTCTCTTCACGTTTCCCCTTAATAATTTTCTGCAGCTGTCATCGTTGTCCCAAATCCGAAAGTATCATAGTATATATGCGGCCTACATCCCTTCAAGATTTGTCATCCTTTTGGGGTAGACAATTCGTGTTGTAGTTAATAATTCTTATATTGTTGTCATGTCGAACGCGGTCACGTGGTTAGTTGGTTGATTTGACTTTGGTTAAACGGTTTTCATCAAGTGATATCACCTCCAAACGAGCGATGGGCATTTTCGACGAGCAAGATAGTGTGACGGTACAGATGGACAGGGTCCAGCTGATCAGTCCTCCCCCAGAAGAAATCTTGAATCTGCAGAGGGTGGTACGCATGTTCCTTCGAATAATTTCCATATGCCAATCTGATATCTCAACACAGCGGATTCGCACAAATTCGACTCCTATGGTGTCTGAAAGTACGACTAAAACACAAGCTAGCGTCAAGAGCAAAAGGAAACGAGCCCCAGTCACCCCTACCAAACCATCTACGGCAGACAAAGCCCCTCAAATTCCAGAAACCACTCCCAACCCTAAGCCTCGAAAGCAAAGACATGCCAGAAGGAGTGCCACACCAATTCCCCCGTACGAACCGCCTACGGATATTTTTTCACCTCCCAGAGAGATATTCATGAGCCCCGCTCCGACGAAGAATGCTTCGAAACGAAAGGGACCAGTGGCCCGTCAAACGCGACCGAGGACAAAAGCAAAGGAACTCAGGGTGAATACGAATGTGCGGGTGAAGCAGGAGATACCAGACGACATTGATCTCCTTGCCCCCATGCCCCCTCCGAGTCCAACGGATGATCCATTGCTTCTAAGTGGGCCACCCGAGTCGGGATCTGTATCGGCACCCATATCGGTCAGAGAGACGAGTTTGGCACTAGTTGGCGAATATAACGAGTCGGTGCAGACAGGAGGGAACACAGAAGACCTACCCCTTTCGTCTCCTGTGGATGGTACATGGGGTGGTGGCTGGTCGGACAGCGACGATGGGGAGGAACGTGAAGGTGAAGGTGAATATACGGGCAAATGGAAAATGGTGAACATACGAACAATGCAGGATCCACCGAGTAGTGCGACGCGACTTCGACAGGAACGTTGGGGACGCCCTATTACCCCACACCCGAAGGCATTGGTCAGTGAAGACGACGACAGTGATACGGCTGAACCTGAACTGGTTAAGATCACGAGTGTCGATCCTAGGGCAGCGGCAAGGGCGGTCGCCATTCTCAAGCAGGTGAGTATGATTAAGTTATGGTGGGGCTTTACTTATTTCGTCCTTCAGCACGACTACGATTGTTACACGAAGTTGGCCAAGAAGCATCGCGCCTCCCAGTCCCCAATGATTGACTTCGCCAAGGAGTGCAGGAGAAAGAGTATCTCTAACGCGGGCATTCTGAAAATCGCTGATCGACGCCGTCGTCGTTTTACTATGGGTGTCATTGGCGATCAAGTGATCATCCCTGGGAGCCCTGTCACAACATTGCCAGAACTTCTCCAGCAGGCCGAAGAAGAAGTCTCTTGTTTTGCTAACTCAAGTGTACGCACGCCCGTTAGGAAACAAGCGACTCGGGATCCTTTCAAGACCCCGACACCTGCCAAGTTCGCCGATAGAGAAGGGGGAACGACACCAAAATGTCACCCAGCCGGCCCAAGAGAATGGACAAAGGAAGATTGGAAGGTCCTCGATGCTTGCTTCACCGATCAAAGGATCAACCTCCCCGGGGACTCTCATCAGGTGCTGGCACCTGTCGATGCCGTCAAACTGGAAGATGTCGTTGCCAGATTCATAGATATGGTGGGTGGGCAATCATTGGTTAACACACTCGGAGAGACCTGGTCAAGGTCTGTGTCTCTGACTATATCCGAAACGAAGGGCTCAGAATTTCCGTGTAGGAATAATCTATTGGAGAGGACTAAAGCCTTGCTAAAGAAACAACGTTCCGGAAGTGTCGCTCCACCAACAACACCGATGTCGTCCTTCCCCTCCCCTTGGAATTTCTCGGTTCCGGATTTTACCCCCAATCCCCGCCTCAATGAAGTGGCCTTTGACCAATCAATAACTTCCGATGTCGACGATTTTTCATTCTACGAAAGGAACCAGGCAGGTGGGCTACCGCCGACTTTGCTTGCACCCAGATATTCCCATCTCTTGGAAGAGGCCAGAGCAATAAATGACACCAGCCCCTCATCAGATCATTCGGCCTCTCGGAACCAAGGCCCAAGTTCTGTAAATCAAGACCCTTCGCCCCAACAGCTTGACTCTGTTCCAATCGCAAACAACCTTGGCAGTCGTTTCAGAGGATTTTTTTCTTCATACCTTCCCATATTATCAAAATCATCGAAACAGACACGGGTTCAAGAACAACCATGTCTTCCTCTTCCCCCTCCATCCGTACTTCAGAAGCCCCGTGGTCCTGTAGAAACCCCAGTACGGCCTTTGGTTCCTCGCGCTCCTCACCCAAAGGATATAGTTCATCTCAATCATATATTGTTGAAACCATCGAACATCCCGCGACCTAAACCCATTCCGAAGCGACTTGTTGAACTGGTTCCCGTCCCTCACACCAAAGCGGAAACATCAACTTCTCGAGGTGGTGTGATGCCACGTCCAAGGAGGAGTAGTGGAAGCAGTGTGAAAGATCTTGTGAGGGGGTTTGAACAGATGGAAAAATCGACTGATCGAAGCTCTGGAACTACCCTAAAAGGTCAACTGGATTTGAGACCAATATGGAAGCCGTAGTATGTCATAAATGTTGCAGATAGCCAACTATCGTTAGTAGTTACAGTAGGATTATGTGGAATTATCGAGGTTCAGGCAGAACTGAGTGACGCGCGACAGAAGCGGAAGCGGGTGTATTTCGTTTGGGCCCGTTGAGCTCGTTGGCAAACGAATGAGAACTACAGTTAGTGTTGCGTGGATTAGGCCGTCGAAATTCACGGCTGCTAATTAGCCCTGCAAATTTGCAGAGGTTGCCGGAGGGTAGAAATTTTGGTGTGAATTTCGGCAAATTAGCCATCCCTATAATGTCAACTTTTGGACGATATTGACCACATTTCTCTAACACAAATGTGTTTACATCTGATCTCTGATATCCAATGTTTCCAAATCATGCTGATAAGCTTGCTGTTTGCTTGCTGTGGAAGTAGCTCTAGAAATATAGTAGATATATTCCTATACAATAAATCTCTGAGTTAGACTCAATAGATACTAGTGCTGTTCTGGCCCGGCTTGGCCTGAAAGCCGCGGCTTTGGCCTGGCCTGACCCGGCTTTGGCTTCACCAAACCTCAGGCCAGGCCGTGGGCAACGGCTTTGGCTTGGCTTGGCCCAGGCCACGGCCTGGATAGATTAATTAATTAAATTATAGAACAGTCTTTGTTGTACAATTGTATGCTACTCTGAGTCTGATTCAAGTTCTGAACAATACATAGCCTCCGCATCTTCATCTTCAATCAGCAGCTCATCCCACGTGAATCCTTCATTGTCCTCCAATCTCTTCATCTTCCTCTGAATCAGTTGCCTCCTCTGCCTCCTGTATAGAGGAAGGTGCAGGCTCCTGAAAGAGCAGATCATGTCAAATTGCACATTTGATACACTGCAGTGCCTCGACAATATCACCCTTGAGGCAACTGCGACGCTTTGATATTGTAATACCACCTTGTGAAAAGGCGCGCTCACTTGACACCGATGATGACATAATTGCGAGCAAGTCGCACGCAAGTGATATCCAAGCAGGATGATAACGTGGTGAATTGACCTGTTGAATCATATTAGTCCAAATCAAGATTAGTACGACTCAAATCTTTACCCTCCACCACTGGACTATTATCCAGCCCTCTGGCACTTGCTCGAGAACATCCATATAGGCACGGAAATCTA
>Ga0307517_10004943_pt1 | contig 20300 bp, 7 predicted proteins | sample 23_EM_MG_FD_194515 | JGI IMG/M metagenome (GOLD analysis project Ga0307517, IMG submission 194515) | Populus trichocarpa ectomycorrhiza microbial communities from riparian zone in the Pacific Northwest, United States - 23_EM | ecosystem: Host-associated > Plants > Roots > Unclassified | place...
GTACATATAGCTGTGGGGTTTTTTTTTATTATTATTATTATTGTAATAATCCAAGACAGAATGTGGTTGTTGTGACGAATGGTCACGTGCAGTCTCTTTATACGAGACATTAGTTCATTGTTCCATATATAATTAATCACGCTTATCCATACAATTGCATAAGAGTAGTCAACTGGACAGGTAATTAGTACTATTATTTTATAAAAATATAAAATAGTGGTTAAACCCAGCAGGTTTACCCTCATAATATAAGATCTAGAGTCTAGTTTAAATTGAATTAAAAAATGATATTTATTTGCATGTAATTAAAAAGGATGGCATTTCATATCATGTGATAGAGGGTCATGATTTAAACATGCAGGTAGTGGTGTAGTTATGAGGTACAAACACCAAGAAATAAAAAAAAAACAAGATGATCATTAACTAACACAACTTGGTTTGGTTTGATTTCTAAAAGGAATCTGCTACCAAATCGACTTGTATTATAAGATAAACTGAAAACCTCCATTCCCTTTTCTTGAAGGAAAAAAAAACTAAGTGTAGAAGTTGATAATAATCAGGGTGTTATAGGTAGGGTGATCGATCAAGGGCATGCTTGATAGTATTGGTGGAAACAAAGCTTATTTTCATTAATTAACGAGTATCCTACCCTTTGAGAACTCATTAACTAAGAAATTTAGGGCACCGAACAATGTAAAAGGGCAAAAGGTCAACTAAACTATCAACTTCATGAGATAGGCATAACCTCTTATTACCATTTGCACTGTATTGATTTATTATGTTTGGTGTCTTTCTATTATTAGTTCTTAATTACTTTATTTTCTTCTGTTACTGATATGATTAACGAAATCCTTAACTTAGTTGATCTCTAGAACCAAGAGGCGGTAGGTATGCCAAATTTTGGCGGTAGCCAAGACAAAATCAAACATTTTTGAATGAAGATTTCTTGCTCAAAACAATCTGCCGATTGGCAAATGTTCATTAATGCATGGAAGATCTCAAATCCTTAACAACGTGGTTAAGTAACACTAATTAATTAAACATAAGATGACTTAACATGATTAAATAACATTAGATAATGTTGTTTTAGTGAGAGGGCACATGGGATCATGCTACTAGCAGTTGAAACAATGTTCATCCCTTTTACTAAGCATAGCATCATCAATGCCCTTTGTCTTCAAGCGTGCTTCTCTTCTTAATTAATGCCACTCCATTACCCCCTCAATTTCATCCCTTTTACTCAATCCATCCATTGTGATTATAACTATAAAGCAAAAAAAAAAAAAACACTTTAATTATGTCATCTTTTGTCTACATGGCTCCTTAGTATTCACTCTTTAAAATCCATTTTATTTAATTTGAACATTATCTTGCACGTACGATAGCAACCCCCCAAGGTCTTGAAATCAAAAGAAAAAAAAATCATGATTGGTTATTAATAAATTCGATGGTTAATATATAGAGTACAAATCTTTTTCTCTCCTATCGCATATTCTACCATGATGTATTCCAATTTCCAAGGGACGATAGTGCTAGAGAAATAAATTAGGTCCATGGAAGAATGGAGATAAGATGGACATCAACTCAACTATCTAATTCTTGGGAAAGCATTGAAGAAACGAACGGATCGAGCCCAACATTGACACAATGTACTTGATTATAACAAAAGGAATTATGATGAAAATATGAAAAAACCTTTGAAAACCAGTTTCAACAAAATTTGCTTCTAGAGGTATTAAGTCCTTGTATTGTTTTTTAAAAATAAAAAGACTAAAGAGCTCATATATGTCAGTTAAATTTTTTTTTCAAGGATAAATAAGTTATTTTACTGTGAAAAAATATTAAAAAACCGATTTATCTCATCTTATTTAATAATATCAAATAAATCTTGTAAAAAGATCATTTTGCCCCTCAATATTCACTTCATTAGTTGTTATCATGGAGGGAAAAATCATAATTATAATATTTCTTAGCCACAATAAAACATTAATCTCTTTTAGTTTTTTCTTTAATTTAATGTGCGACAGTTATTATGTGATTTTTGTTGGAATGAAATTTTATAAATATGTTTTATAGACTTAGTTTTTTTGGATTAGCAAGCTAACATCAATTGAGATCAAGATTATGTTTAAATTAGGTTTAGAAGTTTTTATTCATTTATTCATTTTTCTTATTTAGTTTATAAATCCTAATGATAATTGAAATATTCTAGCTATAAAGATTCATTTTATTATAAGGATTTAGGTTTAAAACTAGTATAAATAAGTTTGTTTAGATTATTTCCAAAAGAGATTATTCATGAAGTTAAGAATTTTTTACATTCAAATTTATCAAATCAAAAATGTTTCTACCTTTTAGATGTAATTTTAGAATTTTAGGGTTTACCATAATGGGTTTGATTGGGTCAACCAAAATAATAAATCTTGATGAGGTATATTAGATTTTACCAAGTCGATGTTTGGTTTAATTTAACTAAAATCCTACTTCTAATCAAGCTTTGGATCCCAGATTTCTCGGATCAACCTGTCAAGTCTAGATTTTTTTTAGATGTTTTCAATGTAAAAACAAAACTTAATTGTAACCCCCGTTATCATATGGAACCATCTGACATAAAAACGACTATTTTGGTGGTTGGAATCATCATCAATGACAACTTTCTCTCTCTATTGGGAAATCCGGCGACTCCCTCCCTCTTTTCCAACAAAAAAAGACTGAAAAATAACGAAAATAAAGTTTAGTACCAAAATAGAATTTGTAAAAACTACAGGACCAGTAACCTAGTATCTCAAAAGGATGGGGAACGAAAATGAAATTCCACAAAAAACTTCAAGCACGCCCCCTATTGTACCTGCATTTTTCACTTTAGTCCCCTTACTTTCAATTAAACCCTCCTCCTTAAAAGATATGCAATTAGGGGCTATTAATTTTGGCTCAAAAATACTAAATCGGGCAAGATAAAAGTTTAAGGATCAAATTAAAAATTAAAAAAAAAAAACACTGCTCCAATCCATAGTGTTTTGTGAGTGAATAGTAAAAAAAGTTGATCTCTTTTAATATATTGTATAAAAAATATAATGTGTTAGATTTTTTTATTCTTTATTTCAAAATAAATAGTTTCAGTTTTCAGTTTTTTTGATATTTTAATTTTAAAAAAACACTCAAAAATCTTTTTAGTGACTTTTCAATTGAAAGAACTTTGAGTAAAAAAAAAAAAAAACTTTCAACCGCTTTACCATGTCAATCCTGCGACACGTTCATCCACAAGTAACTTTTTGTAATGCACAGCTTGTTTTAGTTTGGACCCACTCCCGGATTGAGTAAAGAGAAATGGCTTTAGCTCCACGAATGCCTCAAAAGCATGGCCCCTCCCATCATATCCACTCGAGCATTTGCTTACTTCAACGGGGGAGGGGGGACCAAATGTCTTTTATCTTAAAAAAACTTGAGCCTTCTACTCCACCATCATGGCTTTATATAAATCTTGCTTTTTTGGGTGGCTGTAATTGTATTTGTTGGCCTTTGAGAGCATAGCATCATGGAAGTTTTCTTGCCCTTTTTTGGATTCACCACTCACACACACCATAGTTGGTTTGCATGCTCTGGCCATGCTGATCGATCCTCCTCTTCTTCCAAGAAATTAAAAAAAATGGCCTAGTCAAGGAATGATATTGTCACCTAGAACTTCATGTGGAACTCTCTTTACCCTTTTCAAGGATCCATCAAACAGGGGAGTATCCGAGTATGGCACAGTCAAGGTGGAGGAAAGAAGGTGGCATATTTTTTTACCCAATTGATGATCGAAGATACAAGGTGGCATATACTCATCCAAGTTTAGCTCTATGTGCCAAAAAACGAGGAGTTAGGGTTTAATTTTAAGATCTTTCCCCGTAAATTGATATTTGAAAAGCAAATCTCGGTTCAAATTCTCAGTTTCTTTGCATATTTGCATGAACTGTATAATCATTTGAATCCCCATGTACGATATTACGACATAATGAGATGTTGGTTTATGTAAGAAGTGGATTCGTTCTCCAAATTGTTATATCACTTCTAAGTTCTAATAAAAAGTGAATGCTGCAATAAGAGTATTTATTATAAGCCTGAAGAAAACCATAATCTTGATAAATAATCAAAAGATAGTTCTACGATTGTCTAATTTTTATTTTTCCAATTATCAAAGTAAACCTAAATAAATGGATCCATCTAATAATAACATGTAAATTTAAATTTTAGTTCTGATTGAATTTACTTTTGAAATCAGATTGTGAATTAAACAGATAAAATTAATCTCTATAACTCAGCAAGTCAACTCATAATTTGATTGACCTGATAAATTTGAGTGAGATTTTATCGAGTTAATTTCAAGAATTTCTTTATTTTTTTTTGTCCAAAATAAAATTATTTTAATTTTAAAAAATTAAAAAAACTTGTTTTTAGTTGTTTTGGGTTTACCAAACTAACCCACAACCTGTAACTGGACCATGTCCAACAACTATGTAAAGCTTTTTTTCTCTCTGGATTTGCCATGACGTCCATACCTCTTTTTGTTAAATTTGGAACTTTGCAAAAACAAATTCTTGTAAAGCCGCTGGTTACGACTCATGCAGATGACTAAAGTTAACAGAGGTCCAAAGAGAATGGATGGGCATTGGGCATCTGATTCCAGGCCGTATTAAAAGTAGCCCATCGTTGTTGGTGAGCTGCAATTTTGCAACAGAAAACGTGTGCAGGAAAAACTATCTAAAAAGAACGAACAGCCAGCAAAACAAATTGGTGAAAATTTGCAAGACTTGAAAGAACAAAATATCATAGTTATAAGAATTGATTAGGAGGTCAATCGGCTCAAGATCCGAGTCATGGATAAGTGAGTAGACCCGAGTTGATGTAAACTTTAAAAAATAAAAACAAAAACAAAAACAAAAACAACTCAAAACAATATTGTTTTAATAAAAAAAACCCAAGTTATTTTATTGATTTGAACCGACAGATTATAAGGTTTATTTATCGAGTCGACCAAATCTTATAACACTAGAAAATAGTAAGATCACCAAAGTATAGCCTTTTTGGTTTTTATAATTAGCGTATTTTTATTAAAAGAAGAGGTAATGGTCAACAGGTGCCTAAAAGTGTTGGACAAACCCCAATAGCATAACCAATTAGATCAAGAGCTATTACCTAAAACAACTAAAAAACTTGGAATACATCTCGGAGCTTCACTGTTTTATATTAACAATAAAGCTTCTTCTTTTTTTAATTAAGTCCCTTCTTTTCTTTTCATTTTTCATTTTTTTCTTTTAATTTTATTTTTTTCTCAATTTAATTTTTATATTTTTTTTAACAATCGTTTGGGTTATCTTTGAATTGGTCAAGTTGGCTAGGTAACATCAAGTGAACTCTTACATAGTTTAATTTTGAACTTGGGTTAGGCAAGAAGTTGGATCGAGAGGTTTTTTGTCATTCTTATTATTTTTTTCAATTTTCTCTTCATACTTATTTTACCAATCGATTGGGTTGTTTTTGGACTGTTCAAGTTGACTGAGTCATTTCAAGGCAACTCCTACATGTTTAATTTTAAACTTAAACTAAGCAACGAGTTAGATCAGAACGTTTTAAAATTGACTTGTTATACTGGATTTAATAATAATGTTATATAATTTTCTTTTACCTATCTTTTTTGTTATGTTTAATTATATTTTTTTTTTGATATTATGCACGGATCTAATGCCTAAAGCACCAGAGAGAAGAAAAAAGAAAAACATAACTCTAGGCCAGAACAGAGTAATCCTAGAACCAAGAACGTCACTGTATGGTAAGCTCACGGCTGTCAACCTTGCCGGGGTCACTTTCTGATAAATGCTATTTGCTGCTAAAGGATTAACAACTCGAGTTTTTTAACATGGTGCTTTTCAGAGTTGTTAAGAACTTTACAAGATTGGTGGGCCTAAAAGCTTGGCTATTATATTAAATTTCATATCTTTCTCAACTTTATACCTTTCAGTTCTCTTTTTTTATTTATTTAATGTGGATATGCTTACTAACAGTAAGCTCTTTAGCCCATCTTTTTCCTTCCTTTCTTTGAAGAGAAATCGGTTTGAGACAGAGAGAAAGTTGGACTTTTTTGCCTTCCAAAAATTATTTTCCTCTCTGTTTGGTGAGTTTTGAAAATATTGGTCAAGTAAAACAACTTCCAAGAAAACTTAAAACATTCTTTAAACTTTGAAAAATTGAAGGAAAGAGGGTATTTTCAAAGGGGATATTGATGGGAGACCTGAAGATCCCAAATGTGTGCGCACCATAGGCATCTGATATTTATGAGTATCAGGAGGTAAAAAATGGTTTTTTGTGATGTGATCAGTGGAAATGTAATTAGGGTTTGTGTGGTTTAATTAATTTATGGGGTTAATTTATCAGGTGGATACCAAAAGAAGGGAGAACAAGCAAGGACATGAGGAGGAGGTTCATAACTAATTTGCTATTGGTTGCTTTGAGGACATAACATGTGACCTAGTATAAACAACCATGCTCAAACACGAATCCATGCAAGAAATCAGTTTAAATAGTAATTTTGTTAGAGAAATATCGTGATTTTATTAGAGAGATCAGAAGTTTTTCACTGTTTGTCAAGAAGGAGAGAGGAAAATGATCTATCATTTTACGAGGATGTCGCATATCAAACACTAGTAAATGATTTTAAGTTAAAATAGCCAAACATTGAAAGAAAAACTCATTATTTAGGAAAATATTTTTTTCAATAAAATATTTTTCAAAATGCGGATTATTTTTCTGGAAACAAACACCCTTCAAGTTATAATATTTGAAGAAGTAATACCAACATATTAATTAGTATTCTCCAGATCACAAACAATGTGTCAGTTCAGCAGATCCTCACTGTAGGACATGTGTCCTATGTCTCCTGACACAAAAAGGGCAGTAAACACTTAACCATCATGTAGTTCATCCTGTTGAGGGGACACCGACCACTCAAATCTCCAATCCCATGGGAAGCCCTTCTGTGATCCAATCTGCTATTTTTTTCATCGGTCTTAACAGTGTAGTTCGTTGGGGAATGTCTTTGTCAGGGGAATGTCTTTGTCAGGTAAGGACAAGAACAAGGCAGATAAAAAAGAGAAGATTAACAATGACAGAGAAAAGTTAGGACAAAACAATAGTATTCGGAGTTTTTTTTATTAGCACACCATGGCCCTTATCTTATATTCCACCAATGGAGAGAGATAAACAAAGTAAAAGCATTAAACTTTACTTGTTGGAGGAGACATTCACTTCGGCTTGATGCTTCTTTTACCAATTACTTTAATCCACGCATGCCTAAATATTAACCACGAAAACAAGAAAAGCTTCTCATCTTGTATTCAAAAAGAAATCCAATCCACCATCAGCTTTTCACACGCAAAGACACAAATCACTTGTTCAATGTTCTATGCCGGCTGTCACTGCAACATATTGCCAAAACAAGTCAAAATTGGCTACCAAGAAGTTTCCTAGGTTTCATAAATGTAAAAGTTTAAGATGCTTTACTGCTTCTTCTTATGACTTGAACGGAATCAAAACCGCAATCAGCCTACTAATACCAACTTCACCAAAACGTTTCAGGTCTGATTCACAAACAAAACTGCGACTTACCAGCCAAAATACCATAGCTTTCTGCATTGAACATGGGAAGAGAACATACAGGTCCTTGAGTTCATCTGCATTTGAGCCTAGTAGACCATATACTGCCAAATGCTATCCTGACTCCCGACCTGAGAAAGAATAAATCCCAGAACCGACAGAGATGATCCAGCCAGACCACCTTCCGCGGTTTAATTTTGGCGTTGAATGCACTTTCAACCATAATTTTTTTACTTTCAGGCTGACTACACTAAGATAGCCTGTCGATCCTTCATCTCCCTCGTGAATGCAAGAGTATATATATACATAGCTTTGATTGGCCAAGATAACAGGGCACATCGCACATTATAAGGAGAGTAAAGCATGCAACTCTTAAGAAACAAGCTCTGGGAAACTAAACCACCAGTTGTGAGACAAAAAAGAACATTCAAGAACAGTTGCTAACCAATATTAGAGAAAAGCACAACACTACTTCCCCCAGCGCAAGCAATTCTAGAATGAAATGCTGGAGCAACCACCTTTAGAACACAGCATGGCAGTGATCAGTGAACAACAGAGCAACAGATAACCGCATTTCTACCAAAACATTTGGACTAAGAGAAAACCAAGTTACAACAACCAGAAATCTTTAGGAACACAAGAAAAATGCATGAAAACTTTAACATCTATCTTAGAAATCAACAAAATCACTAAGAGAGCTATTGTAAATCAAGACATCGAACATCACAGCTAAAACTTTATCACAACTTATCAAATCTTTCTATAGATTCATACCTACACAATACATTAAACAAAGTAACACAAGACCTATGGTATTGAGCAAACTCTTAGTATACCAACGCATGTCATTTTCTACATGAATGAATAATTTTATCATATAAGCTAGTGTTCATCCCAATCCCATAAACTTGCAGTCTCAGTGAAAAACCAATAGCAACCCAAGCAACGTCAGAGAAGAGAATAAATTGAAGCGTACAATCAGGAAAATAGAGCAAGTAATAGGAGACACAGTAGGAAGGAATGACAGCAATGATGAGGCGAATTGTTGAACATGGTCAACGAGTTCAAGGTTTTATATACTAACTAATACCATCTAAATCAACCATTCAAGATTAAATAAATCCGATTAACATTGAACTGAACCAGAATAGCTACCATCTAAATCACTCATTCAAGCTTAAAAGGATCCGATTTAACATATTATAACGAACAACCAGCATAGCTACCATCTAAAATACTCATTCAAGATAAAAGGAAATACATTAGAACAAACTAACAGTATTCCATTGTTTCCTTTTGCATTCCAACTATCTTCAATCCCAGTATTTGACAGAACAGAAACAGTTGCCATATCAATACCGAATCAGATACTCCTTTTCCAAAAAAAAACCTTTCAGCGAAAGAAAAAAGGTTAAAAATTAAAAGCGGATTGGAGACAAAAAATTTCCAATTTGAAACCTTTGCAACTACAACCATTAAATTTCAGAGATTTGACTTATTAAAAAAAAAAAAACATATATCATATTCCCTATCAAATCTCTGATCCTTTTCTTTGTACACAAAACTATCCAACAACCCAAATAAATCCATGCCCCCAAAACAAACCCCAAAATTCACCTCCATCCCTCCAACACTCTTCACCCTCCATCTATAATCTCTTCATGCTACCCCCTACAACTTAAATTTTGCACCAAATTAGCTGCATTCCTTCTAATTTTTTCATTCTCATCATCCAAAAACCCAACACAAATCTCCAACACCCCATCTTTTTTGGCCTCTACACGCATTTCCTCTGCGAAACTACACAAACAGTTCAATGTAAAAAGCGCACATTGCACCCCTCTTTCGCTCCCATTCCTAATAACCTTAACCAAAACTTCCAAACACCCATTAACCTTCCTTATTTCCTCCCTCCCTTCCTTACATTTCACCAACAAACTCAACACTTCCACCGCTCTTTCAAGCCCCATCCCACCAATTTTCATCAAAATTGGCACAGCTCCGCACTCCACAGCACGCTTTCTATTATCAACAAATGAACAAATCGCATACAACGCAGTGGCTGCTTCTCTCACTTCACGCCCTTTTCCATTATATAGAACCCAAATAAGCGTTTTTATCCCATTCGGGTACGCTCCAATTGTGGCTTTGTTGACTTCCACAACAGCCAAACTTGTCAACATTGTGCAACCAATGGCCCGAGAACTTGGCGACCCGACCCGGATAACATTTATGACCCGACCAATTACACCTTCAGCTACAAGGCCCACCTTGTTATCATCATCAAGAGAGAGATTAAGGAGGAGGGCCAGTGCTTTCTCTTGGATCTCTGACTCGGTCGAGTCGACACAGTTTAGAATCGTTGAGACTGCACCAGACTCGGTGATTTGGCGGCGGAGACACGGGTCAAGCTTGGTGAGTCTAGTGAGTTGACTCAGTGAGTGAAGACTGGACTCCAGAGTCGAAGATGGGGAAACGAGAGCGGAGATTAAGAACTGGGTTTGGTGTTTCTTCGATGGGTTCGGATTCCGATACGGGTTCGGGTCTGGTTGTGATTTTTGGATTGTAAAGCTGGAAATCAGGCTTCTCAAGGCGTGGTTGGGTATAAGACGAGGGTGTTCAGGTAAGGGGAGTTTGGTGATTGGACAACTACGGTGGCCGGAGTCGAGCCACCGTTGAATTGAGGAGCGGTCAAAGGTATGACCCGAAGAGAGAATAACCGGGTCGGACATGATTTCTAGTGAAATTGGACACTTGAAATCATCAGGGATGTGTGTAGCCATGTTTTCGTGTCTCTAAAAAAACTGGGTTTTGTTTTGTTTGTGTTTGGTTGGGTTTTTGAGTTAGTTTCTCCCACTAGAAATGTTGACTCAGTGAGTTTCTCTTTATAAAGGAGAGAGGGAAGGGGGGGTTTGGAGGTTTAGGTTCTTGAGTAAGGTGAGGTTTGTTGAATGACTCTAATGCCCTTGTTGCTTATCCAAACTTTCACGAGGGTTTTGGTGTTTTTTATTTACTTTATTTTTTTCTTCTTTTATTTATAATCATACGAAGGTAAGAATTTCTTACAATTTATTTACCTTTTCATATAAAATATATTTAGATGGATATTTCTCATTTACAGTAAATAAATAAATTCATTTACAATAAACAACATTTTTAAATGCAAGTAATTAAATAAGTTGAACAAATCAATTTAAAATATATATATATATATATATATATATATTATCTTCAATATAACTAGCATATATAAAATTATATATGTTAATTAATCATGAAGATTTTGTGATTGTTTAGCATTATAGTAATGATTAATTTTTAAAGTGATGTTGCTTAAAAATATATTAAAATAATATTTATTTTTATTTTTTAAAATTTATTTTTAATATTAATATATAAAAAAAATTAAATTTTTTTTTTTAAAAAAAACAGTTTCTATAGCGAACATGAACTTTTTGTAATTATCTTCCAACTTAGAAAAGGCAAATAATATTTCTGGACATGGAGGGGCAAATTAGGGATTCAGCATGGGGTTAAGTTCTTTTGCAATCTTATGTGGTTTGTCGTTTAGTTATCAGGAAACAAGGTGGAATGGGGATTTTGGGGGCAGTTTAGGAAGGTACATCATTTTTCTCCTTTGTTAAACGGTCCATTGCCTTTTACTAATGGCTGATAATTAAAGAGGAAACAGAAGAAAACGTGTGAGAGATTAAAAATTTATGTCACGGTATAATATATAATTATATCTTATCTTAAAATATTAATCAAATACAATCTAATAATATAGGTTTTAAATTGAAATTAATATTCACATTAAATGAATAAAAAAATATTAGAAAAATCATAAAAAAAACTCAAGCAAACTTGAATGAATCTTGTAAACTCAGGTGTTGCCTTGAAAGCAAGGTTTTAGCCACAATATGATGTTACATCGATCGTTTAAACTCAAGACCAGCAATAACAATGATGTAATTTAATTATTTTAAAATTAAGTTAAAAACTAAAAAGCTTATTGATCAAAGTTTAATGTTTTTTTACTGTTTAATATAATAAAGTAATTACATTATACAATAAAAATACTAAAAGATTATTTAACTTTATTCATTCTTGTAATGATTAATGTAATAAGGACTTGTCTCCTCTAAAACAAAGCTAAATAATTGTGTCTATTAAAGACAAAATAGTAGTTTTATTGTGAAAAATATATAATAAAACTCTAAGTATTTTTAGTTTTTGTTATAATAAAAACTGAGAGGTCAAAAATGAGTTAATTATTGATCTTATGTGAAATGTTTTTTTTTATAAAAAAATTTGGTGTGATTTTTTTTTAGAAAAATCTATGTGGTTTTGATTACTTTTTTTATGAACTAATCCAACTCATATCATATGACTTGGATGTAACTTAGACCTTGTGATTATTAATATCTAAATTGAGTTTAATAACTATAATTATTATACTAAACTTGTTGAATAATTTGTTAAAATTTAAGGCCTTATTGAATAACTTAACGTTGTTGTCGAATGGATGAACACCATCTTAATCCTTATTGAATTTTCGTTTGTATCTTTGTTCACTTAAAGTTAATTTAGTTTGTTTATAGATAATATAATAAATATAATTACTTCAAATCCAAATTAATAAATAATAAAGCTATTATCCTAATTAGTTTGTTTTGGATAAGCACGTAATAATTTTAACCATACATATCCTTAGCAAATCAATTAAAATATCTTGAAGTGAGATTCTAAAACTTATATTTAATCAATTGACTTAATTTAATTAAAATATTATTTTAAAAAAATAAATTTAATAAAAAATAATAAATTAAAAAACTTGAGATAACATAAGTTGTTTTAAAAAATAATGAAAAATCATATAGAAAAAAAAAAGTTCAATCTCCGATTAAATAAATGTTAAAGCATGAGATTTAAAATACATAAGCTTAAAAATAGAAAAAAAAAAAAAGCAAACTCGGGTGAATTTCTCAAAGTTGAGTTAATCTTCCAAACTTATAACTTGTGAAATCCTAAATCATGATGAAAATATAATAAAGCCCATGGAAACTAGTTCATATTTCTTTGCTTTTAAGGTTAATTGAATTATTTTATTGTGTTTAGAAGAGTTAAAATATTTGAAAAGCTCTTGGATACTAGTTTAATTAATTTATTTTTTTGCTTTTAAAGATATTTAAATTATTTTACTGTACTAAAAATATAAAAACTTTATTTACCTCACTCAATTCATAAATAACTAACGAGTTATGAAAAAAAGATTATATTACCTTTAAGGGCAAGTTCAATAGTTTTTTTTTTTTGAAGAGAAAAATTATTATTTTTACTATTACAATTCACAATAATATATTTCTTAATATGTAATGAAAAACTTAATAAGTACAGTATTATTTTTTAATCTCACTTTTTTATGTTGTTTTAATGAAAATACTTATTTTTATCAAAGTTTAAAAATAGCTCAAGATTTTTTACAAGTTCAAGCTCATCATGATATAAACTAATAGGGCGATTATATACAGTTTTGGCATGAATTTTCTTATCAACAATATCATTTTATATATATATATATATATTAGTAATAAGCTGGTTAAAAATGTTTGTGAAAAAGTTTTTCAATGCATTTATGTTGATTACTCAACAAAATATAAAATAAACTTATATATTTTTACAATTAATCTCAAATTTATACAAATATTTATGTTCACAATAGCTTGAGACAAATTTAAATGTATTCAAACTTGGTGAACAAACCATGGACTTCATTTTATTTTTAATCACAAACACATTTGAAAATAAAATAAAATAAATAATACTACTCAATTTTTGTTGACAGACTTATATGTAAATATCATTAAGACAAAAATAATAATTATTATATAGCCCATTAATTTTCCCCTAAAAAACCAATCATTTGTTATTTCCCCTCCAATTCAATGCACTTGGTAGTACAACCACAAGAATATCAAATGCCATTAATTTCACATGAATATTCAAATAAATAATATACAATTTTCAAACAAAAAATTGCACAAAAATGATCTTTCACCCTTGCTTAACCATCATTATTTTATTTTTCTTTTAATATTGTTAATCACTATAATAAAAAAAATATAATTATTAAACTTTATTAAAAAATTTGCACAAAAATCACTATAACCTAGTTTTTAAATAATTGAACTTTGACTCGGTAAAATTCAAATTATCTAGTTGTCAATTCTTGATTAAGTTGATAAACTTGAGTAGAATCTCACCTGATTAATTCTAATTTTGTTTATTCAAAACTAGGTTTATTTCAATTTTTAAAATCAACAAAAGAACATTCTTTGACGCGGCCCTATAATCATGGAAAAAAAAACTAAAACACGAAGACAGAAAGGGAAAGGTAATGGGGCATGTGCTATCTTGTCACAGATGTACAGAAATTAATGGCTTAGATTGATCTGGATAGAGAAATTAAGTGATGGTGGGAAATTGATGATAACAAGTTGAAAAATTGCAGCCGACATGCTTGAAAGAGAAATTACAAGTATTATATTCTTATCTTTTTCATTATTAAAAAAGGACAATCAATAATAAAAAAAAGAACCAACGTGGTTCATGAGTTTTGTCACCTGTTCATATTGTGGCTAATTTTAACAATTCCTTCGCCGTTTTTATATATATATATATTTTTTTTCTCAAATATAAAAATATAATAAATCAAATGAAACACCTAGGAAGCTAGCAATTCATATATACACACGTACAAATCAGAAGTAAGAAGGAACATGCTCTCATTCATAAAAAATACAGGGAAACAACTAACTAGAGAGAAAACCAAAAAGTATCACATCGGTTAGCTAAGGAACCTAGGATCCAGCAGATGCCAAAGATAACCAACCAAAAAGAATATCAACAAAAAAAAAATCCAATAACAGACGCAATTTACAGTTAAGAGAACCACCAACGACTACTGAAACATACAAGGGCCATTAATAGAAGGCCGGTAACCCCAACAACAAAATATTTTTTTATTAAAAAATATATTAATATTTTTTTCAACATCAACATATTAAAAAAATTAAAACAATACTAAAAATAATATCAATTTTATACTTTTTAAAGCAAACACGCCCAAAAATAAAAACAAAGTGCACTCTACGCAATGTTCTATGTGAATTCGGTGTGGCATTAGTGTATGGATCCTTCTATGGATACAAAATTAAAGTACTTTGATGTGTGTGAATATAAGAACTAATGAAAATATTAAACTATTTAAAACTCAATACAAAGATACATAGTTTCAAATAACTAAATTTGAGCAATGGGATTGTGATGATTGATAGGATTAATTGAGCTTTTTTTACTCTATATTCTATTAATATTGAAATGCAGATTAATTGTGTGTGAATATCTCTATTTATTACTCTATTCCCATTATGATTAATTGAGTTTTTTCTTACTGTATATTTTATTAATATTGAGATCTTTTAGATTGCTAAAGTTGTGTAGTTGTGTGACATTTATTCAATATGGATATGAATAAAAAATTGTTGAATGAAAATAATATTTTCTTAAGTTCTGAATATATAATAAATGGAAAAATAATTAAAAAATATCAAAACATGAAAACTCAATTTTACCCTTTTATAAATAACCACCTATCATTGACCATGATAAAATAAAATAAAATTAAAAGCTCTCTCTAAGAAGAGCCACCTATGCCCACCAAGATGAAAGCATAAAGTTTCCATAATGTGAGGGTTCCTACAAAATGTGAAGGTTCCTATGAAATCTGAAATTTCTTATAATATTGCAGCACTACCTCGTATGTCAGGAGAGATGAATTTAGTCTTGGCTAGTGAAAGCTCCTGGATACAAAGAAATAACTGATGATGTAGACACTCGCATATGGTAAACTTTATAAGAGATATTATTATATTGTAACCATAAAGTGAGTTTTGTTTTTTTATAAAAGTATTTTTTTTTTAAAAAAAGAGGTGCCTTTAGTTTTATTAAGAAATTAAGGCTATTATTTTCTCATCGATGTGGGATTAATAACATTATCATAGCCCTCAAGCGAGAAGCTTGGATAGTTATACATGACTGGAGTTTTCATAAACAACGTTAATGATGATGTGTGTTTATATATGCACATGGTAGGTCACCCAAGAAATATTATCCTACTAGAACTATATAATAAGTTTTATCTTTTTAAAAGGATTTTTTTTAAAAAAAAGATGTTTTTTGTGTTTACGAGTAACTAAGCTTTTCATCTCCTAAACAATATGAGATTAATAGCATGATCAATAACTAATCATCTAATCAAACTTGATTAAAAAGCTTTCCATGGCACAATTGATCCATAACATCACTGCAAATGAGAATAATTAGGAGACTTAACCTATTGGTTAACAAACTTTTTTTATATATATGTGTAGGACAATATACAATAGTAATGGTGGAGATTACAACATAAGAGTATGCCTATAATATTTTCTATATATGTACATTCTATAATATGCTCCCTCAAGCTGAGGGTGGAGGATCAACCCGAAACTTGAAACAAAAATCAGTAAACGAAGCAGTAGGAAGTGGCTTAGTAAAGACATTTGCAAGTTGATCCTAAGAGGAAATAAAACGAATCTGAATCTCTTTCTTCGCAACTCTATCTCGGGAAAAATAATAATCAACCTCAACATGTTTTGTGCTAGCATGAAAAACAGGATTAACAGACAAATAAGTGGCACCAAGGTTATCACACCAAATGATAGGAGCAGAAACAGACGGAATCTGAAGATCTGTTAATAAATACTAAAGTTAGATAACCTCAGCAGTACTATCGGCTAAGGCTTTGTACTCAGTTTCAGTAGAAGAGCAAGCAATTGTACGTTGCTTACCTAATTTGCATGAAATTGGAGTCTAACCAAAGAACACAAGATAACCATCGTAGATTTTCTATCATCAATACTACCTGCCCAATCTGCATCTGTAAAGCCATGTAAGGAAAAGGAAGAACTACGAGTAATATGTAGTCCATATGTTGTCGTACCCTTAAGATAACACAAGATGCGTTTAACGACAACCCAATGAGAATTTGTAGGAGCATGCATAAACTGACAGACTCTGTTAATAGCAAAGCAAATATCTGGTCTTGTAAAAGTGAGATTTTGAAGAGCACCCATAATTTGACGAAAGCGTGTAGCATCAGAAAACAAAGGATTTGGTAGTATGGTAGCTTTAGATGTAGAGATAGAAGTATCAACAAGTTTGCAAGATATTATACCAGCCCGAGTAAAGATGTTAAATGTATATTTATGTTGTCAGAGCATAAGACCCATACCAGTATATATTTATACTGTTAGAGCATAAGACCCATACCAGTAGGTTTAACCTCAATACCCAAAAAATAATGAACAGTACCCAAGTCGCGAAGCTTAAATTCTGAGCTCAGTAGCTATATGAGGTGTTGAAGCAGAAGAGAGTTGCTACCCGTAAGCGAGCATGCTACTATCCAAACCACTAGCCAGCCCCTGCATTGCGCTTGTTTTGCTGCTAATTGTTCGGCCTCCAGTCTGCAGTATATTGGCCCATATTCTGATGAGTGTAGAGGTTGCTGTTGGGACGCTAGTTGCCACGAGAACAACCTTTGCTATGACTGAAGTTTAAGCTGTGATGGGACATAGCAAGATGAGCAGAGGGCTGTGGTGTTGGCAGTAGTGGTGATTGCGACAGCAGAGATGAAGACAACAGAGAGGGAGTGACGTCCATGGACTGAAAAGAGTTCTTGTGCATAAATTTATGGGTAAGAAGGTGGTTATGAAGATCAGCATACAACAACGATTCTGCCTTGATTATAAGACTCGTTACCAAGTCTTTGAACTCACTACGAAGGCCACAAAACACATATAGATTGAATCTTCAAAGGATATGGGGCGACCAACAACAACCAATTCGTCAATAACAATTTGGCTTGCTATATGTATATACTTACCGATGAGTCACCTTGCTGAAGATCTTGGAAGGAATCATGGAGTTGCATGATGCGAGAATTAGATGGAGACGCAAGAGCTTTCTCAAGAGTGCGCCAAACACATTGCGAGGTATGACAATCTACCACGAGATGCAACACATCCATAAAGAGAGAGAGGGGAGAGAAATACACTCAAAATAAGTTGATCCTGTTGCTTCCAACGAAGAAAAGAAGGGCTGATTTAGAGGAAGAACCAGTAGAACTGTCAGAAATATGAGACGGAGGACACAACACTGAGCCATCAACGAAGTGAAAAACAACCTTGACCAAGGAGATAGGGCTTCATCTGAATTCACCAATAGAGATAATTTGTGTTCATAAGTTTCCATGAAACAACTTGGTGGGTGTTTGATAAAGCAATGATAGTTGGAGTTTGTGTTCCCATAATGTGCAGAGGAACGACAAAAACTTGCGAGAAGGAGTCAATGATGTGCTCTGTAAGTGGAGGCTGTTGTTGTGGAGGAAGGACACCACCGACAGCAACTTGTAGATGGCTAGCCGGCTAGGCTGCTCCATTGGTGGTGAGGGAGAAGTCAACAGGAACAACAGTAGAATTCATTTAGGAGAGAGAGAGAAGGCAGGCTGCAAGGGAGAGAGGGAGAGGAGTTCTGACGGCAGAAGACTCTGATACTAAGTTGAGAATAATTAGGAGGCTTAACCTATTGGTTAGTCAATATTTTCTATATATATATATATATATATGTGTGTGTGTGTGTGTGTGTGTAGGGCAATATACAATAGTAATGATAAGGATTAAAACATACGAGTATGCCTATAATATTTCTTATATAGGTATATTCTATAATAATTGCTATTACACTACTTTGTTCCACATGCTTAGAAATGTAATAAATAATATTTCACTACCATTATACCTCTACTGGGATCCCCTTGGCATAACATTGTGCTGTTATTGAAATTGTATTTTGTTTTAATTATAGTTTTAAAAATATTTAGTTAATCAATATACACTATAATTTTTCTAGAATTCCACTTTAAACCTAATTTTTTAAACCATAATCATAAAAACTATTACAATATCAAATTAACATATGAATGCAGCACTATGAATGCAACACGTCTTCATGCAGGTTCTTGCGCAAGAATATATTACGATCGGTAGGATTACTGACCTAGTATTGCAAATAGATCTTGTCTAAACCTTTTATAACTACTTTGTAAATATATTATTTTAAAAAATTGAATTTATCATTAATATATATGACAATCATGTTTTTTTTTATGTTTGTACTTTGTAAGAATTTGAGCGAAATAAAAGATACTTAAAATCTCATTAGCCTTGATAAATTTGAATTGTTGAATGAGTAGATTTGTGAAGAACTAGCATTCTTAACGAAGAGGATTTAAATTGAGAGACTATTGAGACATCTTTATCTACATTGTTGGTTAATTAAAGAATAACTACACTACTTGGTTCCACATGCTTAGAAATATAATAAAAAATATTTCACTGCCATGATACTTCTACTAGGATCCACTTGGTATAAAAGTATGGTGTGATTGAAACTGTATTTTATTTTTATTAAAGTTTTACAAATATTTAGTTAATTAACATACATTATAATTAATTTTTCTTGAATTCCACTTTAAACTTAATATTTTAAACCATAATTATAAAAACTATTACAGTATCAAACATTAATTAATATATGAATGCAGCACGTCTGATACATGTAAGCCTCTACCGAGGTCCAAGCATGGTGATAGTCACTTCATTTATAGAATGCGATCCTTCACTAGTTGATGGATCTCCACTATTGTAACTCTTCTTCAGAATAAACGCAGGTTGCTTAGGAGATGGAAGAGTTGTGTCATTACTCAACATGAAAACAACATTAGACATTGATGGTCGGTCCATCGCAGATTCTTGCACACATAAAAGACCAATTTGGATGCACCTTAAGACTTGATCTTCAGGATACGAGTCGCCCATCAATGTATCCACTAGTTCCAGGGCCCTGCCTTCTCTCCATAGATCCCAAACCTAAAGAAATTCCACATCAATATGCTATGTTAGAGTTGAAATTTTAAAGTCGGCAATATATATATATATGCGTGTGAGAGAGAGAGAGAGAGAGAGAGAGATCGATCTTACTACTTACATATCCAACCAAGCTCGAAAAGTTACTTTCATCATAAAAATTGCTGTTTTTTCTCCCAGTGATGACCTCTAATAGCAAAATCCCGAAACTATATACATCGGATTTTACTGAAAATAGGCCTTGCATTGCATATTCTGGTGACATATAACCACTGCAATAACATAGGAATAGAAGAGCTTAATAGAGTCAGCTATTCAGAAAATAAATAAATTATGATGAGATTTTAAAAATAATTTTATATTATTTTCTAATACAGTTTGAAACTTTCATAAGTTCTAAATTTTATTAATTTAATTAGATAAAATAATTAAAATTATGATATTAAAAAGCTATTTCATAAGCTGAATTTTATTAATTTAATTAGATAAAATAATTAAAATTCTGATATTATATATAAAAAACTATTTTATGTCAAAAACTTAAATTATTCAATAAAATTTTAAAAATAATCTTATATTACACTCCAATATAACTCATTAAATAAGGATAAACTTACTACGTTCCAACAACACGGTTTGTGTTGG
>Ga0307517_10004944_pt1 | contig 20299 bp, 6 predicted proteins | sample 23_EM_MG_FD_194515 | JGI IMG/M metagenome (GOLD analysis project Ga0307517, IMG submission 194515) | Populus trichocarpa ectomycorrhiza microbial communities from riparian zone in the Pacific Northwest, United States - 23_EM | ecosystem: Host-associated > Plants > Roots > Unclassified | place...
ACCATTGCTACGCTGAGTAACCTGACAATTAATTCAGGTACACTCACCCCTGCCTTTGCCAGCGGAACGACGAGCTATACAGATAATGTTACCAATGCCACGGCAAATATCCGGGTAACACCAACTACCACAGATGCAAATGCAACAGTAACAGTAAATGGCACACCGGTAACCAGCGGCACACAATCCGGTCTTATTGCTTTGAATGTAGGACCCAATACGATCACCACCGTAGTAACAGCAGAGGATGGAACAACAACAGATACTTACACCATAACGGTAACAAGGGCTGCATCAACTATTGCCACGCTAAGTAATCTGACAATTAACTCGGGTACACTTACTCCTGCCTTTGCCAGCGGAACGACGAGCTATACAGATAATGTTACCAATGCTACGGCGAACATCCGGGTTACGCCGACCGCCACAGATGCCAATGCAACAATCACGGTAAATGGTACACCGGTAACCAGCGGCACACAATCCGGCCTGATTGCTTTGAATGTAGGACCAAATACAATTACCACTGTAGTAACAGCACAGGATGGAACAACAACAGATACTTATACCATAACCGTAACAAGGGCTACATCATCTGTTGCTACGCTGAGTAATTTAACAATTAGTTCAGGTACCCTTACACCGGCTTTTACCAGTGGGACGACAAGCTATACAGATAATGTAACTAATGCGACTACAAGCGTAACCGTGACGCCAACCACCACAGATGCCAACGCAACAGTGACTGTCAACGGCACCCCGGTAACCAGCGGAACGCCGTCAGGAGCGATCAGTTTGAATGTCGGGCCAAATACAATTACAACGGTAGTAACTGCACAGGATGGAACAACAACAGATACTTATACGATAACAGTCACAAGGGCAACCTCGTCTGTCGCGACTTTATCCAGTCTGACGATTAATTCCGGTACGCTCGCCCCGGCCTTTGCCAGCGGAACGACAAGCTATACAGATAATGTCACAAATGCTACTACGAATATCCGTGTTACGCCAACTACCACAGACGCTAATGCAACAGTAACAGTAAATGGTACACCGGTAACCAGCGGCACGCAATCCGGCCTGATCGCTTTGAACGTAGGGCCAAATACAATCACTACTGTAGTAACAGCAGCAGATGGAACGACAACTGATACCTATACCATTACGGTAACCAGAGCGGCTTCCGCAATAGCTACTTTAAGCAATTTGACCATTAGTACCGGAACATTAACCCCGGCATTTGCAAGCGGTACCACAAGTTATACAGTAAGTGTAAGCAATGCTACCACAAGTATTACAGTCACACCAACAACCAGTGACGCCAATGCTACGGTAACAGTTAACGGCAATACCGTAACCAGTGGCACAGCTTCCGGCGCAATCGCCTTAAATGTTGGGCCAAATACGATCACCACGGTAGTAACCGCAGAAGACGGCACAACAACCGATACCTATACAATTACCGTAACCAGGGCGGCTTCTTCAGTAGCGACACTAAGTAATTTGACCATAAGCAGCGGTACGCTGAATCCGGCCTTTTCCAGTGCAGTTACTTCATATACTGATAACGTAGTTAATGCGATTGCTACTGTTACGGTAACACCAACGGCTACCGACCCGAATGCAACTATAACGGTTAATGGTATCACAGTAGCATCAGGTAATGCATCGCTCCCCATATTGCTCGTGGTAGGACCGATAATCCTCGGAAATAATATAGTCACCATAGTAGTTACAGCACCTGATGGCACTACTACCGATACTTATACCATTAACATAGGCAGGGGCGCATCGACAGACGCCACATTGAGTAACCTGGCAATTAGCGCCGGTACACTTACTCCGGCCTTCGCCAGTGGGACAACCAGCTATACGGCCAGTGTGAGCAATGCGACCACCAGTATCACAGTGACACCGACTACCAATGATGTTACAGCAATAGTTACGGTGAACGGGGTAGCAGTTACCTCTGGCTCACCATCGGGTGCAATAGCATTAAACGCAGGGCCAAATACAATTACAACAGTAGTTACGGCACAGGACGGTACAACTACAGATACTTATACAATTGTAGTCACGCGTGCAGCTTCAGTCGATGCGACATTATCCAACCTGGCAATCAGCGCAGGTACACTAACGCCCGCATTTTCGAGCGGTACAACCAGCTATACGGCCAGTGTAAGTAACGCTACTACCAGCATTACGGTGACCCCAACCACTACCGATCCGAATGCAACAGTTACAGTAAATGGAGTAGCGGTAACCTCAGGTACGGCATCCGGCGCAATAGCCTTAAATGTTGGACCAAATACGATCACTACTGTAGTAACAGCCCAGGACGGCACAACTACAAATACCTATACGATCACTGTCACCCGGGCACAGTCCTCTGACGCTACATTATCCAACCTTACACTTAGCTCGGGCACATTAGCACCTGCGTTTGCAAGTGGCACAACAAATTATGCAGCCAGTGTAAGTAATGCGACTACAAGTATTACGGTGACCCCAACCACAACTGATCCGAACGCAACAGTTACAGTAAACGGGGTTGCAGTCACTTCCGGCACAGCATCTGGCGCAATCGCCTTAAATGTAGGGCCGAATACCATCACAACAGTAGTAACCGCACAGGATGGAACAACCACCGGTACTTACACAGTTGTAGTAACAAGAGCGACATCATCTGATGCAACACTATCAAACCTTACGATAAGCAGTGGAACATTGACACCTGTATTTGCAAGCGTCACGACAGGTTATACGGTAAGTGTGAGTAACGCAACTACAAGTATTACAGTAACACCAACTACAACCGATCCGAACGCAACGGTTACGGTAAATGGAGTCGCTGTGGCATCAGGCACGGCATCTGGCGCAATCGCTTTAAATGTTGGCCCGAATACGATCACCACAGTAGTAACGGCACAGGATGGAACGACTACAAGCACTTACACAATAGTAGTAACTCGTGCACCAGCAGCAAATGCAACGCTATCTAACCTGACTATCAGCTCGGGTACACTTACCCCGGCATTTGCCAGTGCAACAACCAGTTATACAGATAATGTTAGCAATGCTACAACGAGTGTGACGGTAACCCCAACGACTACCGATCCGAATGCTACAGTTTCGGTAAATGGAACCGCAGTTGCTTCAGGTGCGGCATCCGGTGCAATCGCTTTAAATGTTGGGCCAAATACGATCACTACGGTAGTAACGGCGCAGGACGGAACAACTACAGGCACTTATACAATAGTAGTAACACGTGCACCGGCGTCTGATGCAACGCTATCCAACCTGACAATCAGCTCAGGTACGCTTACCCCTGCGTTTGCAAGTGGAACAACAAGTTATACAGATAATGTAACTAATGCTACCACTAACGTAACGGTAACACCAACAACTACCGATCCGAATGCTACAGTTACGGTAAACGGAACTGCGGTCGCTTCGGGAACAGCATCCGGTGCAATTGCATTAAATGTTGGGCCAAATACGATCACTACGGTAGTAACGGCGCAGGACGGCACGACTACAGGTACTTATACAATAGTAGTAACACGTGCACCGGCGTCTGATGCAACGCTCTCCAACCTGACAATCAGCTCAGGTACACTAACACCTGCTTTTACGAGTGGCACTACCAGTTATACAGATAATGTTACCAATGCTACAACGAACGTGACGGTAACACCAACTATTACCGATCCAAATGCCACAATTACAGTAAATGGAGCTGCAGTTGCTTCAGGTACAGCATCTGGCGCGATAGCATTAAACGTTGGGCCAAATACCATCACAATAGTGGTTACTGCACAGGATGGAACAACCACGGGCACCTACACAGTGGCGGTTACCAGAGCAACATCATCTGACGCAACGTTATCAAACCTTATCGTAAGCACAGGAACATTAACCCCTGCTTTTGCAAGCGGTACTACGAGTTATACAGACAATGTAAGCAATGCCACTACAAGCGTTACTGTAACTCCAACCACTACTGATCCGAATGCAACGGTTACGGTAAACGGCGTTACTGTCACTTCAGGTACGGCGTCCAGTGCAATCGCATTAAATGTCGGGCCGAATACGATCACTACGGTGGTAACTGCACAAGACGGTACAACTACAGGCACTTATACGATTATTGTTAACAGGGCAACCTCAAATGATGCAACATTATCTAATCTTGTCATCAGCGCAGGTACGCTTACGCCTGCATTTGCAAGTGGCACAACAAGTTATACAGCCAGCGTTCCGAATGCGACCACCAGTGTCACGGTAACACCAACTGTCAGCGATCCGAATGCAACAATAACAGTAAACGGAGTGGCAGTTACTTCAGGAACTGCATCCGGTACAATTGCTTTAAATGTTGGAGCTAACACCATCACAACAGTAGTAACGGCACAGGACGGAACCACTACCAATACCTATACTATTATAGTAACGCGGACTGTATCGTCGGTAGCTACGCTAAGCAACCTGGTCATCAGCTCGGGTACGCTGGCGCCGGCATTTGCCAGTGGTACCAACAGTTATGCAGCCAGTGTGACTAACGCTACAGCCAGCATAACAATAACACCAACGGCAACCGATCCCAATGCAACTATAACAGTTAACGGGACCACAGTAGCTTCGGGAAGCGCATCGGGACCTGTTACGTTAGTGGTAGGAAATAACACAATCAATGTAGTGGTAACCGCGCAGGATGGCACCACAACAGATACTTATACTATAGCCGTATCCAGGGCGCCATCATCAATAGTGGCCTTAAGTAACCTTACCATTAATCCTGGTACACTTATACCTGCTTTTAACAGCTCAACTTTGAGTTATGTCGCCAGTGTAAGCAATGCGACTACCAGCATCACCGTGACACCAACAACAGCCGATGCTTCAGCAACTGTGACCGTAAACGGAACCGCTGTAACAAGTGGCACAGCATCTAATGCCATCCCGCTGACTATCGGATCGAACACCATTACGACCGTAGTAACGGCACAAGATGGCGTAACTACTACTACTTATACAATTACAGTAACCAGGGCTGCTTCAACCATTGCTACATTGAGTAATTTGGTGTTAAGTTCAGGAACACTGACACCTGCATTTGCCAGCGGTATAACGAGCTATACGGCAAGCGTGGCAAATATCATTACAAGCATTACCGTAACACCAACAACAACTGATGCGACGGCAACAGTAACCGTTAATGGTGCAGCAGTTGTTTCAGGTACAGCGTCTGCTGGTATTCCATTAATTGTCGGGCCGAATACCATTACAACAGTGGTAACGGCTCAGGATGGTACCACAACTGATACTTATACTGTAATTGTAACCAGGGCGCCATCATCTATTGCCACACTAAGTAATTTGACACTCAGCTCTGGCTCGCTTACACCTGTGTTTAACAGCGGTACAACAGGTTACGTTGCAGGTGTTAGTAACGCCACAACGAGCATAACGGTGACGCCAACAGTAACTGATCCTACTGCAACTGTTACTGTTAATGGCGCAGCAGTAACCAGCGGATCTGCATCAGGAGCTATCCCACTGGCATTTGGTCCAAATACGGTTACCATTGTAGTAACTGCGCAGGACGGAACAACCAGGGACACTTATACCGTAATTGTTACCAGAACTGCGTCATCTATAGCCACCTTAAGCAATCTGACCATAAGTTCCGGGACACTTTCACCTAATTTTAACAGTGCAGTTACCAGTTATGCGGCAAGTGTAACCAATGCTGCCAGCAGCGTAACGCTAACACCAACTGCTACGGACGCTAACGCCACTATTACAGTAAACGGTGCTGCTGTTGCATCGGGAAGCCCATCCGGGTCAATTCCATTACAAGTTGGCAGCAATGTGATCACTGTTGTAGTTACTGCGCAGGATGGTACTATCGTAACTTATACCGTAACCGTATCGCGACCATCTGCAAATGCAGTTTTATTAGCTAACCTGACGATTAGTTCCGGTTCACTTGCCCCGGATTTTGCACCTACTACCTTCAGTTATGCTTCTGCCGTAGCAAATGCAACTACCAGTTTAACAGTCACGGCTACTACGTCTGATCCTACTAACACGATAACCGTAAATGGTATAGCTACAGGTTCAGGTTCACCATCACAGCCAATTGCTTTGCAGGTGGGGGCTAATGTGATCACAGTAGTGGTATCCGGATCGGGCGGAACACCCACTACCTATACCATCACAGTAGCAAGAGCAGGAACCACAATTGCAACCCTGAGTAACCTGACGTTAAGTCATGGAACACTTAGTCCGGCTTTTGCCAGCGGTACCAGGAACTATACTGCAAATGTTGATAACAGCATCAGTTCGATAACTGTTACGCCGACTACAACTGATGCGGGTGCAACTATAAAAGTAAATGGTGTTGTATCACCTAACGGTTCACCAAGCCAGGTGATCGATCTGGCATTGGGCACTAACACGATTACTGTGGATGTACTTGCACAAGATGGCATTACAACCACAACTTATACAGTAGTGGTTACAAGGGCCGTGCCGCAGAACGATGTAATTGCAAACAACCTGCTAACTCCCAATGGCGACGGTAAGAATGATACCTGGTTTGTGAAAAATATTGAGCTGTTCCCTAATAGTACAGTAACCGTATATGATCATTCCGGTAGAATCCTTTATACCAAAAAAGGCTATGCAAATGATTGGAGTGGCTATTACAACGGACAACCATTGAACGAGGATACTTATTATTATTTAATAGATCTTGGCCCGGGAGAACGAAAGATCAAGGGTTTTATAACGGTGGTTAAAAGACGATAGTACGTGCCGGATTGGTTAAGAACAAAAATATTAAAGACAAAATGCTGATTTATAATATAAATAAAAGAAGACCGGGAACACAAGCCCAGCCAGTACTGGTAATCTGTATAGCAATGATCGTGTTGTTTGCAAATCGGGCGCATGCGCAACTAACAAACATACAATCTATATATTTTCAAAATCAATACCTGGCTAACCCGGCTATGGCAGGCATGGAACCCCAGCTTAACCTGAATATGGATTTTCACCAGCAGTGGATAGGCGTACCCGGCAGCCCGACATTGAGTACTTTCACAGCAGATTATAATTCAGGAAATAAAGTTGGCCTTGGTTTAAATATTTATAACAGTAGTGCTGGCTTGATCAACAGGACACGCATAATGGGCACCTATGCTTATCACATCAAAGTAAATGATAAAGGTGGTAAAATCAGCCTGGGGTTATCAGTCGGGCTAAGCAATGCTTATATTGATTATAGTAATGTCGTAGGTGATCAGGGAGATCTGGCAGTATCCGAATTCAACAAGAATGGCTTGTTTGCAGACGGAGACTTAGGGGTTGCTTATACCAGCAATAAGTTTAATGCGCAATTGGCATTGCCAAATCTCAAAAGGACTTTCTTTAAAAAGGCTTCTGATGATGTGGATGTAGAGGCGTCTACATTTTATGCAGCTATGAGCTATAAGATACAATTAACTTATGCAGCCAATTATAGTGTTTTCAGTATTGAGCCTAAAGTGGCTTATAGAGGAGTGATGGGGTTTAGCAACGTATTTGATGTTGGCTTTAACTTAAACAGGACTACATTTGATGATACTTAACATGCAGGGTGTTTACCATAGCGATAACAGCCTTTCGTGGGGTGCAGGGATTGATTATCATACGCTGGGCATATTGTTTACATATACTTATAATACCGGTCCGTTGAGCAGCTACGCAAACAATACATTTGAATTGGGGATCAGCTTAAAACTATTAAAGAAACCAACGCTTTAATCGGAATGTATTTATACCTCCGTAGCCCTTATAAATTATCCATGTGATACTTGTTCAGCAGGTTGAGAAGTACACCGTTTGTCCAGCCAAAACCATCCTGCAACGGATATTCGCCGCCACCTGCTTTTATATCGGTATCTAGAACATTGTATTTCTCCATCAGTTTACCTGTCGAGTTAAACACCCTGATATTCGTACTTATCCAAGATTCGGCAACCGAGCGCGCCAGATTATTATAATTATATTTATTCAAACCATCTATAGCCATATATTGCAGTGGTGCCCAGGCGTTAGGACTGTCCCATTGCTGGCCGGATCGTTTAAATGTTGTTACCAATCCACCCGACTTTAAAAATTTGGTTTTTAGTGCAGTAGCTACTTTTGCAGCTTGTTTGGCACTAGCTATTTTAAATTCCAAAGGAAAAGTGCCCGCTAAAGTTTGATGCGGAGTGGTATGTTTAATTTTCCAGTTATAATCCATAAACCAGCCATCTTTTTCGCTCCAGCTATATTTTAGTATCGCTTTTTTGCGTAGTAATGCTTTTGTCGTGTACTCACGATATTTAAGACCATTGCCTTGTAGCTGGTACGATTTGGCTATTGAAAGTTCCAGATGATACATCAGGCAGTTCAAATCAACCGGAACAATAAAGGTGGTTTGAATAGTCTCCAGTTTGCCTGTTGTATCCATCCATCGCGTGCTAAAATCCCACCCAGATTCTGCAGCAGCGCGGATATTCCGGTAAAAATCACCTAGCTTTTGTTTAGTTAGTTTAGCAGCTTCAACATCTTTTTTATATGATTCTTCACGTGGTTTATCAGAATCGTCCCAATAGCGGTTTAGTATTTCGCCATCTTTCATTCGTACCACCATGCGGTACGCCTCATTAGGTTTTAATTTTCCAGCCCCGTTCATCCAGAAATTGTATTCTTTCACCAGTTCAGGCTGATATTTGACCATTACCTGCTCGCCTTCATCCTTAGTAAGCAGATCAAGCATCATTGAAAAAAACGGCGGCTGTGAACGGGTTAGATAATAAGTTCGTGTTCCGTTAGGTATGAAGCCATACTTATCAATCATATAGGCAAAATTGCCGATCATGTTATGGATGATCTGTGTTTGGTGACTTTCCTGTAAGCCGAGCATGGTAAAATAAGAGTCCCAGTAATAAGTTTCGCGGAAACGGCCACCTGGTACCACAAAATCGTTCGGAAGAGGAATCAATGAAGACCACTTGGAAACAGTATCATGCTTACGGTAGAGCACCTGCCATAGTGTATCGATATGCTTGCGGATACCCAATGAAACATCAGTTTTGAAAATATTAGTATTCGCTCCCGGAACTACAAAGTTTTCAATTACAAATTGTTTAAGATCAAAACCCGGCTTGTCCTTTTGATCATTATAATCCTTCATGATCAGTTCCGGGTCCCTTCGCGGTGTCGCGTCAACAAATGTTTTGTTATCCGGAAAAATATCTGATAGCTGCACAGCCTCAAATAAACCCGGAAATAATTGCCGCGGGGTATGTATCTGCGCGTATGAAGCACCAAAAGTAATTAACAGGGATAACGTTAATAACAGTCTTCTCATGGTTATAACAATATTATATAAATGTTTTATTGTGAAAATGCTTGTTTCAGGCAACAAGCCAGTGGTTTATAAAATAATAAGCAATGTATAAAGAATTTCTTACTAAGGGTGTAATAGGATATTTTTGAGATGAAAAAAATATTAACATCAATTTTTTTACAATTCAGGATAAGTATTTTAGGAATTTAAAATGCAAATTGTTGGTTCATTTTAAATCAAAACTCATTTTTTAAATATAGATTTAGGCATCTAAAACCACCGGCTTCGACATGAGAATTTTTATTTTAGTACTGTTCTTGTCACTTCTTGGATATTCAGCATACTCATCGACAAAAGTAGACAGCATTTTGGTGGTGCTAAAAATTGAACTTTCCCGAAAAAATATATACGATGATAAAAAAGACCTTCGTATTAAGGCATTGAAGGTAAAATTGGGGATTACATCTAAAACTAATTTTAATGCACAGTACGATCTCTGCAGTAAGTTGTATGAAGAATATAAAGTTTATCGGTTCGATTCAGCATATGTTTATACACAAAAATTACTCGGAATAAGTAAAAGCATCAAGAATGTATCAAAAGAAAATGAAACCAGGATGAAAGTTGGTTTTCTTTTGCTGTCTGCGGGAATGTTCAAGGAGACTTTCGATTGCCTGAGCCATATCAATGTAGGCTTGCTTAATGATAGCGCTAAACGCGAGTACTATTATATAAAATCGAGAGCATATTCTGATCTCGCTGAATACAATAACGATAAAAACTATTCACCGTCTGATAAAGCTGAGGCGATTAAATATGTAGATTCAGCCATTGCTCTTTCCAAGCCAAATTCTTTTGATATGCTTTACAGCCAGGGTGATAAACAGGTGATATCATTACAGCTACAAAAGCCTTCGCCATATTTTACTAAGCTGCTGGAAAGCTATAATATTACTGAACATCAGCGGGCGATGGTTTCAACCGGACTGAGTTTTTTTTATAACAAACCTGACCAATATGATCAAAGGGTCTATTTGATGGCAGTAGGAGCTATAAATGATATTAGATCATCCACTAAAGAAACATTGGCCCTATTTAAACTGGGTCAGCAGTTGTATCAAAATGGGAATGTTCAGGACGCTTATACCTTTATCCAGCAGGCTATGGACGATGCCCAGTTTTACGGGGCCAGACTACGTAAGATAAAGATTGGCGCCGTATTACCGGTTGTTGCGGCACAGATAAATATTGCCACTGAAAAAGAGAAGAATAAGTTCCTCGTTTATTTCCTATCCATTGCGGTGGTTGCGATTTTAATTTCCCTTGTGTCTTTTATTGTGTTTATCCAATTAAAACGGCTAAAGGTAAAAGAGAAGATCATTGAGGAAAAGAATGAACTTCTCGAAAAAATAAATGAGAGACTTATTGAGGATACCCATATCAAAGAGGAATACATCGGATATTTTTTTAATGTGATATCCGGGTATATATTAAAGCTCGAAAAACTCAAAAGAAACGTAGAACGAAAAATAACGATAAAAAAATATGACGATGTGCTGTTGTCTGTCAACGAGATAAACATAAAAAAGGAGAGAGAAACACTCTTCTATACATTTGATCATATATTCCTTAAAATCTTCCCAAATTTCATCAATACATTCAATTCTCTTTTGAAAAAAGAAGATCAGATTTGGCCGAAAGACAACGAAGTGTTAAACACCGATCTGCGCATATTCGCCCTTATGCGATTGGGTATCAGTGATGTCGAAACGATTGCAAATATCCTCGAGTATTCTGTAAACACCATTTATGTTTATAAGATGCGTATCAAGGCTAAGGCGCTTGTCCCGAGCGATGAATTTGATCACCGTATTATGGATATTAAAGCCATTGAGGTGCTCAATAAGGAGTAATAATTATTGGGCCTTTAAAAAGAATTTTCCTGTAAAATAGCCCCATTTAGCTGACATGATCATATTGTTTTTTGCTCTTCATAGTGATATATTTTGTTAAATAAATACTCAAAAGAGCTAAATAAATACCTTATTTCCTTAAATTAAGTTTATATTTTTTGAAGCAGTTTTTTTTATAAATTGTTTATTATTAATATATTAACTTTTAAAAATGCCTTTTTTTCTTATATTCTATATAAACAAATAGGTAATTCTGTAACGTATTTATTACTTTGCTTTAAATAGGTATACGATAGGATTAAAAAATTGCTTTAAATTTTAAAAAGTAGTAACTTGGATTATATCGGATTTGCCCTAATAACCAATTAACCAAATAAAATAATTTTACCGGCACAAAATGTGCGCCACTTGATTCATTTATTGTATTGATTACGATATGTGTTTTAAGATTTCAAGTAACTGGAATAGGATACAGGTTATGCGACGGCAATGCTTTTGTTCAATAAATCTAAAAATCAATGTATAAACCAACCAACTAATGAAAAAAAACAAGGATAGTAACATACCCCCTTAACAGAGAAGCTGAATGTAAAGCATGGTTATACTCAAAATATTACATCTCAAAATATGTATAACAATAAGGTTTACTAACGCTATCACTAACTAACTAATCAATAAACCGTTCAACCCAAATTTTATGCATTTTAAAAATTTACTCAAAGTAAGTTGTTGCTTTATGTTACTGTGTTTATTTGCGTTGCCTGCTTTGGCACAAAACGTAGTAGTTACCGGTAAAGTAACAGACTCGAAAGATGGTTCCCCGATCCCGGGGGTTTCCATAGTAGCTAAAGGCTCAACATCCGGAACTGTAACTGATGTAAATGGTAATTTTAAATTATCGGTACCCTCATCTGTTACTGCTATTTCACTTTCTTTTGTTGGATATACCAAAAAGGATGTCGCCTTAACAGGTGAACCTTTAAACATTACGCTGGACGCTACCAGTACTTCACTTAACGAAGTGCTGGTTGTTGGTTACGGTACGGTACGTAAAAAGGACGCGACTGGTGCTGTAGTAAAAGTTTCATCTGGTGATTTCGTACAAGGTGTTACTACTAACCCCTTACAACAATTGCAGGGTAAAGCATCAGGCGTAGTAATTACTACTACCAGTGGTGACCCCAACAGCAATCCGGTGGTTCGTATTCGTGGTACTGCATCCTTATCAGGCGGTAATGATCCATTGTACGTTATCGATGGCGTGGCAGGCGCGGATATCCGTTCTGTATCTCCAAATGATATTGAATCATTTGACATCTTGAAAGATGCATCTGCCGCCGCAATCTACGGTTCGCGCGCTGCAGGAGGTGTAATTATCGTAACTACCAAATCAGGAAAAGCCGGGAAGGCGGTAGTGACAGCCAATGCTTATGTTGCTACAGAATCTCCTCAAAAACTTCCTAATTTCATGGACAGGACCCAGTATTTGGCGGCCTATCAGAAATTCTATGGAACGGCAATGCCAGTATTTAACCCTGCATCGCCGTCAACAACCAGCGATCAAGGCGCCAATACCAACTGGTTTAAGGAACTAACCCGCACAGGCATTACTCATAATGAGAATGTGGCGCTTTCTGGCGGTAGCGAACAGAGTCATTATAGGGCTTCAGTAACTTATAATGATCAGCAGGGTATCGTACGCACCCAGGAAAGGAAAGACATTAACGGTCGTTTTAACTTTGATCAGAGGACGCTTAACGATAAATTGTTGATCACGATTAATGCATCCGGATCGCATGTAAACACAAGTTATGTAGATGGTGGTATATTTTTAAATGCTGCGGCTGTACCATCTGTAATTAGTGTTCATGATCCGCTTAATCCAGGCAATTATCAATTTATTAATAATACCCAGGAAATCAACCCTGTGCCGCAGCTGCTCGACATTACCAATGTGGGCACCATCGACAGATTAAGTGGTAACCTGCGATTGGATTATACATTAGCTAAGGGCCTTACCCTAACGCCATATGGCAATGCTACACATAGTACAACCCTTACCAATATTTATTATCCCCCAACTAACCTGGTACAAGCGATAGGCGATCAATTTGGCAGTAATGTTGGTGGTATAGGTGGTTATACACCTACCCTCACCGGTCAGGGTGATGTAGACAAGGTGACACTTACCAATTCGACTAAAACATTGGGAACAACGCTTGATTATAAAACCAGTTTTGGGGCAAGCAGGTTACACCTTTTGGGTGGTTACGAATACAACTACTTTGAATACACAGGTTTACGTGTAGGCGCGCACAACTTTTATAACATCAACCTGCCCAATGAGAATATAGGCGCTGCAAATGCGATATCATCTAAAGATATTTCTTCTTATGATCAGGCTAATAAATTACAATCCTGGTTTGGCAGAATAGAATATAATCTGCATGATAAATATTACTTGACAGGAAACGTAAGGTACGATTGGTCAAACAAACTGGGCTTAAATAATCAGTCCGGTGTTTTCCCTTCTATTGATGCGGCATGGGTGATCAGCAGTGAAGACTTTATGAAGGGCATTAACTGGCTGTCTTCATTAAAGATCCGCGGTGGTTATGGCCAAATCGGTAACCAGGATGCTATCAATGCCTATACTTCCCAATTTTTATTTGGTGCTACGGGCCGGCTATATTATGATGGTGCTAGCGGGCAATGGTTAAGCAGCAGCTTTGCTACGCAGAATGCTAACGCTGATTTGCGCTGGGAAGTTAAATCAACTACAAACGTAGGGATCGATTTTAGTTTGTTCAATAGCAGGTTAACAGGTAGCCTGGATTTATACAGCTCAAAAACCAACCATTTATTATATCCTTATCCGGTAACAACGGGAGGTACATTTTTCGTTGGTACTATTTTGGCTAACGTAGGTAGTTTAAGTAATAAAGGGGTTGACTTTAATTTGAATTATAAAGCGATTAACCAAAAAGACTTTACCTGGACGGTAGGCGGAAATATAAATGTTAACCGCAATAAAATACTAAATCTTTCAGGAACCTTTGCGGGCACTACCTTTAATACGAATGAAGCTGTTGCAGGTAGCACAGGCGGTACCGGTATAAGTGGTGATATATCTAACATTGCATATTTGAAGGTTGGATATCCTATAGGTACTTTATTATTGCCTGAATATGCAGGATCTGTTAACGGCGTGCAGGAGTTTTACTATCTGAACAAAACTACCGGCAAAAGGGATACAACCAGTAATATAACCCTGCTCAATACCGGCCAGGATAGCCCAGACAGAAAATTTTATACTACCGATCCGAAGTTTACTTACGCTATCAATAACACCTTTACTTACAAAAAGTGGGATTTGAATATATTCATGCGCGGTCAGTATGGCAGTCACGGCTTTAACGAAGCCTACATGGATTATACCAGTTTAGCAAAATTAGGTACCTACTCTGTACTGGCTGATGCTTCTGCTTATAATATCAAGAGCGCTTCTGAGCCTTCTTCGTTCTGGTTGCAGGGTACTTCATTCCTTAAGGTTCAGAGTGTCACATTAGGTTATACCTTTGACTTTAATAATAATAAGTACATCAACAAATTGCACGTGTATGTTGCCGGAAATAATTTGTACACATTTACAAGCTATAAGGGCATCGATCCGGAGTTGAATACCGCAGCAGCCACAACCGGCAGTACAGTGGGTATCGATCCGCGGACGATTTATCCGCGTACGAGACAGATATCATTTGGTATAAACATGACATTGAAATAATTATAAATTTCTATTATAATGAAAAAGAGACATTTTCTAATTGCAGCGACCATTTTGATGGTTGCGGGTATCTATTCCTGTAAAAAGGAATTGAATCCGACCAAGGACTCTGTGACGCAAACAGCCGCGGCTGGCAGTGCAGCTTACCTGAATTCAATTGTATTGGGTGCTTATACTCAGTTACAAAGCTTAACGGCCAACAATTCTATGATCTTGACTTCGGAAGAAACCACTGACGCCATTATAGTACCGGCGCGTATCGGTGGTGACTGGCTGGACGCAGGTTTGTGGCAACCTTTGTGGATACACACTTATGGTCCTGGTAACTCAAACTTTGCAGACGCATGGGATAATTGTTATAATGCAATAGGCCAGATCAACATCACTATCGATCTTCTGAAAGGATTGCCATCTACAAGTGGAACTACTTACTCGATAGCGGAATTGCAAACTCTACGGGATTATTATTATTTCTTATTGCTAACAAATTATGGTAGAATACCCTACATTACTTCTTCGAGCACTGATGCAAGTACAGTTAAAAACCAGGATGCTGCGGCAACATACGCCAGTCTGGTGGCTGAATTAGCCGCAAATGGTCCTAAATTAAGCGCTAAAACTGCTTCCCAGGATCCAAGCCAGTACGGCAGACTAAACAAATGGGGTGCATATTTCATTCTTGCGAAACTATACCTGAACGAGGGTGTAATTACGGGTCAAAATGCAACTGACGGCTATACTAAATGCTCTGCGTTGTGTGACTCTTTAATGGCTTCAGGATATTCATTGTCGCCAGATTTCTTGAGTAACTTTGCAAGTTCCAATAATGCTTCACCTGAAAACATTTTTGTGATTCCATTTGACCATATTTACGCACCAGGTTTCCAGTATCAAATGATGACATTCCATTACAACCAGGCGGCTAAGTATAACTGGGGAAGCACAGGAGGACCATGGAACGGTTTCTGTGCTAACGCTGATTACTATGGCAAATTTAATAACACTGATGCCCGTAAAGCAGGTTGGCAACACGGTATCCAGTATGCGGCCGATGGAGTTACTCCACTAACGACCCGTGGCAGCGACAGTTCGTTGGTCCTCAATTTCAGGCCGCAGGTTTCCAGTTTATACAACGCTACTGAATATGATGGTGTACGTCAGCAAAAATGGGAACTTACACCTGGGTTCCAAAGCCAGGATGCTGACTTTGCGCTGTTTCGTTACTCAGATATTCTGCTGATGAAAGCTGAATGCACACTTCGTCTCGGCAATTCTGCCGGGGCATTAACTTATACGGCTCCGGTACGAGCAAGAGCTGGCTTAGCCAATTTCACTGCCGGTGCATTCAATGCAGACAGCCTTTTGGCAGAAAGAGGGCGCGAGTTTGTTTGGGAAGGCTGGAGAAGACAGGATTTGATCCGTTTTGGCCATTTTGGTGATGCAAAACAGTTTAAACCAAATGCAGACCCTGCTGATAAACACCTGGAATTACTTCCAATCCCAACAAGGGCATTATTGAAAAATAAAAACCTTACTCAAAATACTAATTATTAAATAAAATATCAGTACCTGATACTATCAAATGGAGCGGTGATATTATTACCGCTCCATTTTAGTTCTGTGTATATTGGCTTATTATGAGAAAGTACTACCCCCAATTGTTTCTACTTTTATTTCCGCTACTATTTACTTCATGCAAACACTCTGATATACCTAAACCAGAGGATGCGTTATTTCAATTGCAGCCATCTTCGCAAACAGGTGTAACCTTTAATAATAAGATAGTTGACGATGGTGAGTTTAATGTGTTTAATTATCGCAATTTCTATAATGGTGGCGGGGTAGCCATTGGGGACGTGAATAATGACGGGAAACCGGATATTTTCTTTACCGCAAACCAGGGCGAAAACAAACTTTACCTTAATAAGGGTAACTGGAAATTTGATGATGTAACCGTAGAAGCCGGAGTTAAGGGCTATCACAGGTGGCACACTGGCGTCACTATGGTCGATATTAACGGCGACGGCTGGCTTGATATCTATGTTTCAAACAGTGGGGGAATGAAAGATGCAGATCGGGCAAATGAGCTATACATTAATCAAAAGGACGGAACCTTCAAAGAGGAGGCAGCAAAATATGGGTTGGCGGATAAAGGATTGTCCACCCAAGCCATATTTTTTGACTTTGACCATGATGGTGATCTGGATTGTTTTGTATTAAACAATAGCTACCGGGCCATAGGCAGTTTTGGTTATGACCGCGACTTGCGTAATGTTCGTGATCCTCAGAATGGAGACCGTTTCTATAGAAACGACAATGGAAAGTTTGTTGATATAAGTGCAGAGGCAGGTATATATGGTAGTGAGATTGGATTTGGTTTGGGTGTAACCGCTGGTGATTTGTTTAATGACGGGTGGACAGATATGTATGTTTCAAACGACTTCTTCGAGCACGATTATTTATATAAAAATTTGCATAACGGTAAGTTTAACGAAGTAAGTAATGAGTCAATCCGGCACATGAGCTTATCGTCGATGGGATCGGATATGGCAGATATCAACAATGATGGCAATCTGGATATCTTTACTACAGACATGCTGCCCGAAGGCGATTACCGCCTTAAAACAACCACAAAATTTGATGAATATGATATTTACAATGCTAAGCTTAAGAATAGTTTCCATCATCAATTCACCCAAAACTGTTTGCAATTGAACAATGGCGATGGAACTTTTAGCGAAATAGCAGACTTAGCAGGGGTAAATGCCACAGACTGGAGCTGGGGCGCGCTGGCTTTTGATTTTAACAATGATGGTTGGAAGGACATTTTTGTCAGCAACGGTATCAGCAGAGATTTAACAAACCAGGATTTTTTGACTTACTTCAGCAGCGACGAAGTAATGAGCCAGGTCAGAAACGGTGGATTTAAAGCAAAAAAGTTACTTGACAAAATGCCTAGAACGCCAATTACCAGTTATGGTTTTGTTAATCAAAAGAACCTGCAGTTTAAAAACGAAACGATTTCCCTTGGTTTTTCTACACCAAGCTTTAGCAATGGCTCTGCTTATGGCGATTTGGATGGAGATGGCGATCTTGACTTAGTAGTTAACAATGAGAACGGACAGGCTTTTATATACAGAAATATGACCTCCGAGCGCACTCATGCTCACTATCTTAAAATAAACTTAAAGGGTGAGGGTATGAATAGCTTCGGTGTTGGTTCGAGGGTTACGATTTATACTAAAGGTATGCAGCAGGTACTAGAACAAATGCCTACCCGTGGATTTGAAAGCAGTGTTGAACCCGTATTAAACTTCGGTGTGGGTGCTTATAAAACTATCGACAGTTTGAATATAGTATGGCCAAATATGAAGATGCAGGTATTGAGGAATATTAATACAAACACAACAATAACGTTAAAGCAATCAGATGCGAAATTGAACTTTACGCCATCGGTTGAAACTGCAAAACCATATTATAAAAATATTACAGCTACCAGTTTTAAGGGAGATATTTATCATAAAGAAAATGACTATAAGGACTTTGACGATCAAAGGCTGATTCCCAAAATGCTTTCAACCGAAGGGCCTAAACTAGCGGTTGCTGATGTGAATGGCGATGGCTTAGAAGACTTTTTTGTTGGAAATGCCACTGGCGACACAGCAAAACTTTTCACTCAACAGCCTAATGGAACATTTGTCCAAAAAAGGGAGTTCGCTTTTGAACAGGATAAAAACAGCGAGGATATCGGCGCTTTGTTTTTTGACGCCGATCACGATGGCGATATGGATCTGGTAACTGTATCTGGTGGTAACCTGGAGAAGGAAAGCTCAATGAATTTATTTGCGCGTTTGTATATAAATGACGGGAAAGGAAATTTTACCCGTAAGCTAATAGGCTGGCCCATTGTTTCTATTAATGCCTCATGCGTGCGACTGAATAGTAATAATGGCGATTTGTTTATAGGCGGAAGGTGTGTGCCGGGTACATATGGTGTTATACCATCGAGCAAGCTTTTACGAAATGACGGGCATGGAAATTTTACCGATATAACAGCCAGCGTAGCTCCCGTGTTAGAACAACTGGGCATGGTAACGGATGCCCAATGGGTGGATATTGATGGTTCGGGAAAAAACTCACTGGTAGTAGTTGGTGACTGGATGCCTGTGACTATTCTAAAATACGTAAACGGTAAACTTCAAAAAACAACTGAGTTGGAAAATTCATCAGGTTGGTGGAATTGCCTCACAGTGGCTGACCTGGATAGCGATGGTAAGCCGGATCTGATTGCAGGCAATAACGGGTTGAATTCGAAAATAAAAGCTGACCCTGATCACCCGGCAAAACTATATGTATCGGACTTTGATAACAATGGTCAGGTAGAATGCGTTCCGGTTTATTATAAAACTGATGGAAAGGCGTATCCAATTAATCTGCATGACGACATCATACGGCAGTTACCGGTAATGAAAAAGAAGTTTTTGCGGTACGATGCTTATGCAGGTAAAAGTATTAACGAGATATTTACCGAAGATCAGCTGAAAAATGCTTCTGTTTTAACTGTAAATCAGGCCCAAACCTGCGTTTTTTATAACAAGGGCAATGGATATTTTGGTATGAAACCATTACCAATTAGGGCGCAGTTTTCGCCCGTATTCAGCATTTTGGTAAGTGATATTAATCACGACGGCATTAAAGACCTGTTTTTGGGTGGCAACTTTTACGGTCTGAAACCAGAAATAGGCAGATTTGATGGTAATTATGGAGTAGTTTACCTGGGTAATAAAAAGCATGGGTTTGATTACCTGCCACCCGCGCAAAGCGGTTTGTTTGTACTGGGTGAAGTGAGGGATGCATCTGAGATAAATAGCAAAACGGGTAAAGAGATTATCGTGGCCCGCAATAATGATGCTTTGCAACTATTTAAAGGCAATTGAAAAGTAATAATTCGGCCTTCAGTCGTATGACTTCAGGCTGAGATATTATAAGATCAATAGAACCCACTGAAATTCACCTTGATATTTACTTTACCAGTGTCCGTTGAAGGAAGTTTATCATCAAGATAGGTCTCGAACGGTAAAATGGCAGATTGGTAAAGGTGATCTGTATAATATTGACGAAGGGCCATATATGCTTTTGATCTATGATTAAATTTACCGTTATATATAACAGAGTAAAGGGGGCCGCCTTTTGGCATACGCGCAAAAATGATAT
>Ga0307517_10004945_pt1 | contig 20297 bp, 9 predicted proteins | sample 23_EM_MG_FD_194515 | JGI IMG/M metagenome (GOLD analysis project Ga0307517, IMG submission 194515) | Populus trichocarpa ectomycorrhiza microbial communities from riparian zone in the Pacific Northwest, United States - 23_EM | ecosystem: Host-associated > Plants > Roots > Unclassified | place...
CCTAAGATTTCCCCCCCCAATTAATATCATTTTCTATGCATTGAAAATCATGAAACATACCTATCATTCCCGATTTGAGAATCGAGAAAAGTTTTAAGTTACTAAAATATTAGATTAATTCACTAATTACTATAGATTAATTGTTTTTATTCAAGTAGTGTTGTTTATATATACACACACACACGGCTAAGATTGAACTTGATTAATCGGATGAATTAAATTACTAAAATCTCAATAAAATTAATTATGTTTTTCTAGAAATATTTATTATTTTCTTTCTTCCAGCAATGTTTGCAAAACAACACTTACTTATCTCAAAATTATTGAAAATGTATATGATTTATTGAACTCATGATCGTTGTTAAATTCCTCAAAGAAGAAAATATTTAATTTGATATTAATATAACTAAACTCGAATGATTGAGTGAGTTAACTCACAACTTAACTAAACCTGATTTCAATCCTGTTATATTAAAATTAAAGATTTTTTTTTATAAAAAACAAAACAGTATTTTTATAATAAAAAAAATATTAAGTCAAGTTGACTTAACGTAATATCAAATCCTGATCCAAGTCTTACAATTATGGCAAAAAATGGATGCAAACCGATAATGTGGAGCAGTTAAATAGGTTGGCTTGGAGAGAGGGAAAATCCCTAAAACAGTTTAGCTTTTCTACTTTATCCATGTTTAGGGTGTAGTTGTGATTATTTTTTAAAGTGTTTTTTATTTTTAAAAAATATTAAAATAATATGTTTTTATTTTGTAAAAATTATTTTTGATATCAGCGCATCGAAATGATTTGAAACATCCAAAAAAATATTAATTTAAAATAAAAAAAAAAAAATAAATTTAAATTTTTTTAAAAACACTTTTAAAATATAAAAACAAATAGATACCAGTAACACAATGTTTTATTGAATAATTTTCTTCATTCGCTTAAAATATACGTGAGCTATATATTTTTAAAAGCCGAAATGGATTTTTTTTTTTTTTTTTTTTGTGTTATCGATTTTTCTTAGGATGATTGTTCTATTTTTTTTCTTTACACACTAATGATAAAGTCTTAAAGAAAAAGCATCGCACTGGTCAAGGATTTCAGGAAATCCCTGCAATGTATTAACAATGTGAGATGTAGCTGGTTTTCAGGGATGGAGTGTGAGCAGTTATATAAGCATTTGCTGCAAATAGACTATATAAGGAATCGTTGAACTGAGTTTAAATTTTTCTGGATAATTTTATAAATAATTTTTACATGGGAAGCCATTTCATCGTTTATTGTAACGTTAGACTTTCTATAATTAGAAAATAGGCCTTATTTTTATAATTTATTCTAGGTTTTTTGGATCTATTCAGTGTTAATTTCCTTTCTGTTAGTTAGATCGTTTTTTTTAGCCTGTAAAAAATATTTCAAGGCAAACTTAGTAAGGTTAATATTTCAAAAATAAAATAAAGTTTTAGGGTTATTAGTGTTTTAATCCAAATTCAATCTATCTTTTACGTTTCTTTATCTGCTACTATCTTGTCGTGCTTCAATCCACTGATTATCTACTTGCCGTGATCGTAATCATGATTCCGCTCAGCAGTAGAAGGGGCTGCGGTCAGAGCCAAACGAATCAAAAACTAAACAAGCAAGCAATTGGCAATCCATTTACAATACACTTTTCATTACACAGATACAGTAAATTCTGTTTTAAAATAAGAGATTCTGAGGCCACTCACAAGATCAGTAGACTGTCTCTTTACATGTATCTGCAACTGGTAAAACCAATCGAGAAATATATATACAACATAAATGCTAATACATGGAGCATTTTACAAGGCTAAATGATCCAGTAGTTCTGCATCATCATCAGCATCCATCATCTCCTCATCATTATAGCCACCCTCTTCTTCGAGAAGCCATTGTTCAAGTTCATCCACCTCATCGTTGTCATGCATGTATAAACCATGCAAGTTATCCCACTGGTTGGACCCCAGCTCCTCGGCATGGCATGCCACATGCAAGAATGGTCTACTCCTAGCTAAAGCATCTATAATATCCCTACTTGCACTTCCTGTCACCCCCAAACATCTCAACCTTGGAAAATAGGGTTTCTTTAACCACCGGAATGAAAGTTGTGTTATACCGCCGCAGTTGTAAAGGTCCAACAGCCGCAAACTACAACCATGCAATCTGTCCTCATCAACCCGCATTGAAGCTAATGCCATAACTGAAGTATCACCAATAAGTGGACATTGCCGCATTCGAAGTTCAGAAATTGGAACCCGGCATTTTGCAAGTGCCAGAACTCCATTATCAGACAGGTTAGGAAGATTTGATAGGTCCAGTTGTTGTAACTTCAGTTTAGAAGAGCCTTCAAATAAAGCAGAGATGCATTTATCTGTTAGTCTTTTGCATCCTCTCACAGACAGAGAAACTAATGAATTTATAATTCCTCTCAAGTAAGACAATCCAAAATCACTTATATTGGAACCATCCAGCAGTAAAATCTTCAATTCCAGAAGAGCGCTGATAGCTCTAAGGGCTTCGTCTCCAAAGTGTTTGCAGTCTCTCAAGTCAAGAACTCTAAGGCGTGTATTCAATACCAAGTTTTTTATTGCATGGTTGGTTAAAAGGTTGCACCATCTCAAGCTCACATGTATCAAAGACAGGGATGTTGCAGAGATATCATGAAAGACCAGATCAGTCAAATGGATTCCATAAGACACCTGGAGCTTGTACAGACTAGAGCATGAATGCAAGATTGTTTTGAATCCTGTATCTGTAACTCGACAGAAGCCTCCAAGACAAATACTTTCCATGTTCTCACACTTGTCAGCCATTAATAGCATTCCAAGATCATTAACACGTCTAAAATATGTAATGGCGAATTCTTGGCTCCGAACCAATGAGAGATGTTTCAGTTTTCCATGCTGATTAATCTGCTGAAGACCAGAGTTGGTGAGATCAAATGTAATTGTTGGTTCTATGAGAGGAGCATCTCGAAGATCCAAATGTGTTAAGGACATGAGACCTTTCGATATTGTGCTAACCATGGTGTCAGTAATATAGTCTACAGAAAGGCACAATTTCTGAATGCCAGGCAGAATGGATGGTCGAACATGATTTGGTGATTGATGAGGTCCCAAACTTGGGCCAACCAGTTCAGTCACCATCACTGAAGAAACATACCCAATCTCAAGAGAAGTCAGTTTTTCTGAAACCAAAGCCCATACTAGAGCAAAATTATGACGAAGAAATAATGAGACATCAAACATCAAAATCAGCGCCTGCAAAACAATAAGCGCATATTAGACAGAATGTATTTGTTCCAAAAGGTCATTGGAATATCATGCTTTATTGTAAATCTGTGAAACCTTGACAGAGTATCTTGAACAAAGATACATCACATAAATGCAAAATAATCCAGGTACATACTATTGTAAGAGCTAAGTGATATGCATGAACATATAACCTATCATTCAATTATTAAACCAGATTCATGTAAACCCAATTTAGTCTCCCTGCCAGCCCGACTAAATTCAAGAACACAATAAATGTCAGCATGAGGTGGCCCACAGACCAGGACAGCACCCATTAAATAAACAAGAGGCTCTATAGCAGAATGACTAAACAAAATTTATCAAAGAGCAAAAAGTCCACAAATTTAATCTGTATTGATTATATTATTCTTGTCCTCAATCTGACACAAAAAAAACACACTCACAACAAGCTTTGTTGATGTATGCTTGTAATTGCATGTGCACGTAAAACTAACAAAGAAGAGATATTCAAAATTATGAGAAAGCTTTTGGATAGCAAATAGAGTAATCCAAAAACTCACATAACAATATTAAGCTCACCATCATACTAAATAGCAGATTAATTTTATGCTCCAAAGCTGTACATTTCGGTAGCTGTTTGAACGATGAAATGAATGCTACAGTTGGAGTACTCGAACAATTTTTTTTTTAAATCAACAGGGATTTCTTCATCCTGTTTGATCATCTAATATATGATTTTGAATGTCAGGTAATGAAAAGTTAAATGAAGCTGATTTTACATTTATTCGCATCCATACTACTAACTAGGTAAGGAATCAGTAATTAATATTTTATCACAACGATTTCTAGAATATGTAAAGATTTTCTTTCATCTAAGAGAGATTAAATCCAGCTATGGAACAGGAACACCAGGACTAAACTACAATGGCAATAAATGTGCTAAAGATTAAGCAATCCAATGTAAAATCTCACCAAACATTTCTTTGCCATTCAATTACTACTTTACATTTTAATCTTCATTAATTACTTCAATTTGCACTTGAGCCTTACTTCCAATCGTGTGCAACCTCTAAGTAGCTCCTCCAGATCAGATATATGAATAGCACGTCCTCTTTTTTCCGCCACCGATCCCAAGTACAGATACCTGAACCAAAATTCAAAAACATACAAAACCAATAACAACGCAACAAATCTAACACTTCCAGATAATCACATATCACCATCACACACATTGCTCAATTACCCCAAGATAACCCACACAAACACAAACCCATGTTTTCTTGCATATTCATTAAACTTTGATCACTACTAGTGTCTAGTGTCAGCCACGACTGCTTGCATTTCACACGCAAACACACACATCAACATGAACCCACATTTTCTATTGCATTTCTGAACGTTTTACCATAAGTTCATAACAGTTCCCATCGGGCAAGTAATGCATGCACAGTCAGAAGAAGGAAAAAAAAAAAAAACTTTTCTAACATCTTTTTACCTCAAATCCGCGCACTTTCCTCCAATCTCAGAAAGCAATTTCCCACTAAAATCCGCGCAATTATGTAAATAAAGCTCATGCAAGGAATCCCGAACCACAACATTAATTGCAGAATCATCAAGCCGACCACAATCAAGCTTTAAGCTTTTAAGGTAAGGATTTGGAGGCAATAAAGGCCTTAATAAATCAATTGACGGTGCAATATCCTATGACAAAAAAAAAAAAAATTATTAGAAACCCATCAATAAAAAAAATCAAATATTCATGAAAAGTTGAGATCTGTTGTGGGTTTTTCATGTTCTAATGGTTGGCTTACAAGGAGGTCGAAACTGGGGATGAAAGTGAGGATATGAGAAGCACAAGCGTTGAAGGTCTTGCAAGTGGAAGAAACGGAGCAGATTGATGCCACGTCGAGTTTTGATACTATGGTTTCAAGTACCGTTGCTGGTAGCTGATCCAAGCTCCCTTCTTCTTCCTCGTCAGGGTCAGCCATCTTTCTCAATGGCTTTGCCTTGACACGATGTGGTGGAAGCTATGATGATGACGATGATAAAAACAGAAAACTGTGATGCGTCAACTACTCAACTGTCCTTCATTTTATTTGGGGTTTGGTGTAAATCAGTCCTTTAATATTTTTATTTGTTTCAACATAATATGTCAGTTGAAATTATTACTATTCTCTCCCTTTGTTTTTTTTTTACTGTTATTGACCTAAAACTTAAATTCTTTCATCAATTCTATCAAAGTAACTTTTGTATCCTTCATGTCAATTTTATTCATATATGACTGAAAAATATGTTTATTGAATTTTTTTCATATTTCATGGTACTAGGATCTAAATACATTGTTTTTTTTACTTTATTTTAATTTATGTCAGTTTATAAGTTATAAAATTCATATTATTTATTATTTTTTCAAAGATATTAATTTCAAATTTTAAGTTTATTTATGATTTATTTATGTCGAACATTGAGAAAATAAATGAAGAGTAATTCATAATTTCTTTTTATCAATAAGCGTCACATTTTGTTTGATGCCATAATTTTGAAAATTAAAAGCAGATAATTCAAACTTTGTTTTTTTACTCATGAAAGGAAAGCTGGTGTCTCATTCATAGGTCGCTATAGCTTTTTAGTTGGGTAGTAAAATTTCCGAAATTTGCAATTCAAGGATTCAATTGAAATAGTTTCAAGAGTCAAGGACGTTTTGGAAAATCCGAGGTCTCCTGGAAATCGAATGTAAACGACAGGTATCTTTTCAATAAAGGGTAGTTTCACGAGAACTACATGTCGGTTGTTAAGCCGTCAATTGCAGTTCATAAGAGAGAAATGTTTATGTTGAATTAATTAAACGTATAGTTTTCCTTCTCCAATCTCCATTTTAGCATTTCTTTACTATGAGCCTATGGTGCGATCTCAAGATTAACTTGCCATATTCTTATTGGTGTTATCAAGATATTGTCAAATCTTAAGTCACTTGAGCATCAGTTAAAACGATTTAATTCAAAAAAATAATAATTTAATCATGCTTGATTTTTTTTCTCAAAAATTTAAATCTAAACTGAACTAATGGATTCAGTTTTATATTTTAAAAATTGAATAAGTTTAATTTAATTCATAAATATTTTAATTAAGTTATTTTTTTTCCGGTATAATAAATTTTTTATTTGATTTTTAATACAATTCTGATTTTTTATTTATTTTGGTTTTTGAAACTAAAACCAAAATAATTTCTTATAAAAAAGTGCCAATAAAAATTATCTAAAACATTATTAAGTTTAGTTAATTTCAAGTCAATTTTTACAAATATTCTAGATATTTCAATTAATTTATTTATCCCTGAACTATTTGGTTTTAAACACCTTAATATAAATTTGTAATTGAAAGTTGAAAAAGAATAGAGGAGCATCCGTCCCATTTAATTTATTGGTGATGTAGTTTATAAGTAAATAAAAACAAAAAAAGTTTTTATTCTATATTTTAAAAAATACTTTTCTACTAAAGTTTTTATAAATATAGATTTTTATTATATAATAAATTAAATAAAAAACCATGATAGATGAGATCTACTAATACACTTTCTAATGCTATAATATAACTATTTATAATATAAAAAAATTACACTTGAAATTTAATATGTTAGAAATATTAGTTTTTTTTTATTAGAAATATTAGTATTTTTATCCTTTCCCTTTTCTTTTCTTTTTTATTTTTTCAAAGAGTTTAATTTTATCTTGAAGTTGCTGTTTTGTATAAACAAATAAACACTTTAAAAATAATATTTTTACTTCCCTAAACTAACTTTTTATGTGTTTCAATACACAAATAGTTTACTAATACCGGTCATCCATAAATTAAACTTGCAGCTATTGAATTACTTGTCTGATTTATACTAAGAAAATTAAAACACTCAGCTATCTGCGATTAAATTCTAACTTTGCCCGCAGGTTTCTCCATCCAGATTGGTGAAGAGGGCATCTCCTCTATACGGGAAAGCAGCATAAGAACCAGACTATCTGCAATTAGCTTTCACTGCCGATGAAGTTAGAAGCTTGTTTGCCGCTGTATCTCATCATGTTTGTCACTAAGATACATCTCTTGCCATCAAACAAGCCATCCTCTTTTCACAGAGACAGCGTGAAGACGATAGGGCTAAAGCCTCATCACTAACTTGACTCACCAAAACTGAAACCTCTATCAGCAGCATAATCCACGAAGCTATAAAGTGGCAATACACTCTCACCATATTTCTCAAACCCATCCAATTCTTCTTTAGCCTTGGCTCTCAGCTCCTCCGCTACCTCTATAGCCTTCTCAACCCCATATAAAGCAACATAACTCTTCCCTTTCCTTTTCTTCTTGTCCTCATCTACCTTGCTCTTCATCGTTTTTGCTTCCAAGATGTCATCAACGACTTGATATAATACCCCAACAGCTCTTCCATATCTCCTCAATCTCTGTATCTCATCATCCTTGGCACCGGCTAGCAATCCTCCACACACCGCAGAGCACTCACCCATTTCACCAAATTTCTTCTCCTGAACAAATTCAACGGAATTGGGGCCACCCTCAAGGTCAAGGAACTGCCCAGCAGCCATGCCTGTGGACCCCACAGCACGAGCAATCTCTGCAATCACACTGAGAAGTCGTGGCTCTGGTACAAGGTCAGAAGGTGTGTGGGATACAATGTGGCGAAAGCCAAGAGGGAAGAGTGCATCCCCGGCAAGGATTGCCATATCAACGCCATAAATTTTGTGGTTTGAAGGCTGGCCTCGACGTGATGGGTCATCGTCCATGCAGGGAAGGTCATCATGAATCAACGAAGCTGAATGAACCTGTCAAAACCAGAGGATAATGGATTCAATTACCACAAGGAAGGTGATTGCAAATCAGCAAAGTTGTCATGCATACATAGATGACAGACCTCTACAACACTTTCCCTTTCCTCCAACAATGGAAGTACTCCAAGTGACTTAAGAAGAGTTAGCCTTCTCCTTTTTATAAACAGAGTTGTTCCTCAGTATTGGAACCAGCAGTTAAAAGCAATTCCATATTTACTCTCTGATTCTGCTATGCAGAACAAGCGGAAATCAAAATATTTCCACCTTAAGAGAAGCACCCTGGATCCTTCCTTAAATGAAAAGATTCCACAAAAAGAACAATATCCGTTTCACATATCCAATATTCAACACCTTAAAACATAAAGTTGCTCAACATAATAGGACATCATAGCATCATCAGTCCTGCTAACCCAAGATTAGAGTTTCCAGTAAGATTACTCTGACAGCTTCTGGATGAGAAACTAAAAAACAAGACTAACACCAACCTAAACTTCATATTTGCTATTTGACATCTAAAGCAGAACAGTCATCATGAAAACCCATATAAAAATGTTAAGAGTGCGATCAAAGAACCTACCTAACCCACTTGACCCTACACACTAATTAGACATCATTAAGAACCTAACAACATCAAATTCAATTCCTTTCTTGATTAAGTTCCTCAAAAAAAAAAAAAAATTAACTAAACAGCATTAAAAAAATTCAAAAACCAAATCAAATTAAAAACCATACTAAAAAAGAGTCAAAATACAAAGATGGGGGTTCTTACCATTTCAAGAGCACAAGCAGTAGGGAAGGCAGCATGACGATTACCACCAAAGAGCTCACAAGCAGCAACACACATAACAGGAGGGGCTCTTTTAGCACCTTTAGCAAGAACAGAATACCTCATGGCCTCATAAATCTTATCTGGATACTGAATAGGAACGGCTTGGTCAAGCTTCTGATTGATTTCTAGAATCAAGGTTGTCCAATAAGTCTTTAAATCAAACTGGGGTGTTTTTGAATGGGTTGAAACTGATAAAGAACATTGAATTGGTGACATTTTGTTTAGCTTCGGAGGGTAAAGATTTGAGCCTTTTTTAGGGATACAGAGAGTAATAGATAGTGATGGTAACGCTGCGAGAGAGAGAGCCATTTTTTTTTTTTACAGAACCTGTGTTTCTCTCAATGGAGTTCGGTGCATATTTACGATGGATCGGATGGGATTTGGGAGTGGAGAAAAAGGTTTCATTGACTTGTCGTCATGGGTTGGAGTATTGGCTGCTACCTAAGCGAGAGGAAATGCACTGTCATTTTTTTTTTAATGAATGAAAGCAGTACTAAATTGAAAACACAACTACAGAACTTGTTTTCATGTAATGATAAAAGGTAATTTAATGGGGTTTTATAGTTTAGTTAGTTGATCTTATAAAAAATTATGTAACCATTGCTGATGAATGACAAGCTTGGTTTTGTTTCGGTTGTGTGTATTTGTGGTGGCAAAAGTCTCACGGAGCCTCCTTATGAGTGTTGCATTGAGTATGGGTTAGTATGTCTTGACAAAATCATCATATTTGTTATGCGATGATTTAGCCGTTAAGTTTTATTATTTTTTTAATATTTAATGATTTAATGATCATAAATATTTCAGATGAATTGAAATTAAATCTATTCAGTGTCTTGAACTAGCAAATTGGCAACCTTCGACTTGATTACTTGAATAATACTGTTTTTATTTTTATTTTTTCCGCAAATGCATTTCATTTTTTTTACTGGAAGAATTACATAGAAGTATAATATTTTTGGTTAACATTTATTTTTTAATATATATATATATATATATATATATAAGTATATTGAAAAATATTAGAAAGTGTACACCTGTCTATAATATTCTTAGAGTTTGCTTTGCCAGGTCTCTTCTTTGAACTGGCTTCGACATGTAGGACCACATTAAGCAGAGTGACAATACAGTTGGCATCATCTCCCGAGTGCTAGTCTCTAAGGCGGTTTCTGCTCTTGGCATGTGAAATGGGCTGTGCTGTGTAATTCTCATTTTGGGCTCCGGCCTAAGTAATCTGTCTTGTGAGGCCTACTGAGTTGGCTGTTTTGAGCTCCTTCCCTCTTGGCAGTGGTTATGCTATGAGGAATCTGTGACTAAATCCATCCTTCTTTATTTCATGCTGTCCCGTCTCTACTAGATATTTCGTAGTCCAAAGATAAAACGATTCTTGACGACATGATCGAATAACTTTGATCAACCCTAGCACATCACAAGATTTAAACTTGGAATTGTAGGGCTTTACCCCGAAGGGAGCCCTTCCAGAAATTCTCGAAGGCACTGGGCCAAACCCAGGCCTAAGAGGGGGTTTGGAAATAGTTTTCAACCAGCAATTGACGCGCCTCGGTTAGAACCTCACTAGCTGCGTCATTGCCCCAAGCGCAAAGATAACTTATTTTCAAGACACGGGTTCATTTTTATATTGCACCATTTGTTTCTCTACTTTATGTCTTGTCGATGTGGGATTATAACACTGCAAGTTCAGGCTTGCAGTCCAGCTTCGAACTGGTCTTTTTATCGTAAGATTCCAGCAAAGCTTCAGCATTGGGCAACTAAATTGCTCCCTTTTGCAGGAAGATTGCAATTGATTTCATCTTTTAGACTCATTGCCTGTTTGTGGTTATTTTTAAAATATTTTTTATTTAAAAATATATTAAATAATATTTTATTATTATTTTTAAAAAATTATTTTTGACATCAATATATTAAAATAATATAAAAATATTAAAAAATTATTAATTTGAAGTAAAGAAAAAATAAAAACAAGTGTTTAAAATAAAAACAAAAACTAACATACTCTTAGTGTTTAAAAAATAAAAATACAAAAAAAATAAAAAAAATTAATTTTTTTTAAAAACACTACAAAAAATTTAATTTAAAGCAAAGAAAAAAAATAAATAAAAAATTTAAAAATACTTTTAAAACATAAAAATTAATAAATTTAGTGTTTAAAATCACTGGTACCTGGTAATCTGTTCTTCTTCTATCAGCAGGTCTGATAAAGCTTACAGGGAGGAAATGCAATGGCTTGTTATGGTTAGCTTGGATTTCTGCCTATAGATTGAAAGCTTTAAGAATTCAACATGTATGTAAATAAAAAATTGCAAATTAGATAGAGATACATTCCTACAATATACAATATGTTTTTTTGCAATCATTTTTGGGTCAATCTCATTAGCCCCCAACTATGAACTGATTCACAGTAAAGTTTCATATTAAAATTTTATTTATTTTTTGTATTTTAAAAAAAATGGATTTTTTTAATTAAAAAAGCATTTTTTTATTTTTTTTATTTTAAATTATTTTTTCATATGATTTTAATATGTCAATATAAAAAATAAAAAATATTATTTTAATATATTTTTAAATAAAAATATTTTAAAAAGCTACTGCCTGTGATACTAAATATACTTTAAAAATATTCTTAATTTGGTCTTTAATATATATTCAATTTGATCACCATCTAAAATCTTCCTTTTTTTTTTTTTCAGTCCTTGACCTTTTCCCTCGTTTTCTTGCCCTCTCTCCTTGATTCCTTTAGCTAAACAATCTTCCCCGTCTTCCCTGTTGACAACACTATCAATCTCCAAACCAACTGTCCATTCCCTGGAAAGCATATCTACGACTCGTTGCTTTGTAGATGTGCTGCAATGGAGAGTGGACATGGAAATTGATAATGATTTCACAGAGAAAGAAGTGGAAGGAGAAGAGACTCGTGAGTGGAAAAAAAGAAGCTCAAGAGGCCACCAGACCAAATGGTTTATCAGCCATTGATTTGGAGAATTTGGTCGGTGAAGCGCTTCTGTCAAACAATCAGTTTATGACTTTAGACATCATTAGAGAGATTTGTGGGAGGGAGAGATGATTGATTTGTAAAGAATTAATGGGCAACAAACTCCTGCATCCAGGCTCTCTATATATGAGCTAGAAACCCTCTAGCTGATAGACGGTTGAGTACTTCCTCGTGTGGTCACCAGCTTGCGATAAAGCCTTGTTCTTCAGATTTTGCTGCAAACTTAGCTGACAGAATTGGAATGGCCACAGGCCCACCGCAGGAGGTCTTTGATCAGCGACCGGCTCGAATGCCATTGTGCTAGTGATGTGGTTTCATCAAAATGGACGAGTAGTTGGGTGTACAAGCATTCCCACTAAGTGGGGTGGAATGCTTTTTTCTTTAACTTGACGTAATCTTCTCCATAGATATTATAATTATAACCATTTACAAATTAAACTCTTTTAAGAACTTATGGAATAGTATGGATATAAACAAAAGAAAATTGCAAATTAGATAGAGATATAAAACCTTTTAAATTTAATTATCACTTTTAAATGCAAAAAACATCATTTTTCAATGATATCTTGTAAACCTTGATAATTTTTTCTATCAACATATTTTAGTTAAACCAATATTAAAACTAAATTAAATTTAAATTAAGCCTGAACCCGACTCCAAATCATGAGTTTCTTAAGTCAACCCTTCAAGCAAAACTAAATTTAATGAATAAGACTTGAAGAGCTAGCATATAGGTTTCATGAAAGAATATATCAATAATAATGAAAACAACCATATGACCAGCCTTTGGACAGCAATAAGAAAATCAGAAGACAAAGAATTCCTTGAGAATTAGTAAAGATTTTGATTCTTTGCATGTGTTTTCATTAAATTGTTGAAGTTAAATGATCATAACCAAGATTAAGATTGTTTCCGTCTAATCTTTCCTTTTTCAAATGCCAGCCTGCAACATCTACTGCATCCCAAAGATGCAAATGTCACCAGCTTCCTTTCTCTATTGACTCGAAATCATTTTGAGATCTCAGTTGGTCATTTTACAAACTCACACAACTAGGTGATTTATTCAAGGAAGATATACTAGCCATGAAAAGACATTTTGAGAACTCTGATGCCGACAATCGACGTCTTAACTTGTGCTTATAGTTATGTGCTTTCTGTATTATTAAGAAATCGTGAGATGAACCCAACAACCAGATGGGGTAGCAGCTAGGGATCATATGAACTTGCATTTTATGGCTTCACCCTGAAGGACTCTTCCTGAAATTCCCTCCGTAGAAGGGCTGAATACAATGGTGTTTTAGCCAGCAATAGGTGCACCTTGTCGGAACTCCACACAAGATATTTTCAACAATGCAAATTTGGCTGTTATTTTCGCAGAACAAGTGGCAGAAGTACCTCTACGAGTGACAGGCCATGACTTCACAAATCCTATCAGAAATAGATGCACCTTGTCGGAACTCCACCAAGATATTTTCAACATTAACATTGCAAATTTAGCTGTTATTTTCGCAGAACAAGTGTTGAATATGAGCAAACAGAGGGACTTCATCATAAAGGTTGAATCACCTTCTGCTAGGATTGCATAAGTACCCCTATGAATGACAGACCATGACTTCACAAATCCTATCAGAAATAGATGCACCTTGTCGGAACTCCACACAAGATATTTTCAACATTGCAAATTTGGCTGTTATTTTTGCAAGTGTTGAATATGAGCAAACAGAGGGACTTCACCATAAAGGTTGAATCAAAGGAAAGGATAACTGAAAAATGATGAGAAATTGACACTTTTGAACATAGAAAACAAACAATCCATGTAGGAGCCTGCTTTTGAACAAAGAAAACATCATCTAAGCGAACTTGGACTAGGCAAACTACAAATACACGTTCTGAAATTGCTTTGTGAATTAAGGGAAAGCCTCGATGACAGATTGCACAGCCCGAATTGGTATGATGTTGTAGCTGCTAAAGCCAGCCTCCTTGAGGACACAATCCCATTCCTCAGAGGTCCTCTCCTTTCCTGAGTTGGTGAAAGCCATCATTGCCATGTCTTTCATGAACCTCACAAACTCAAAACTGTCCTGTTTCTCTTCTCCAATCACAGTTTCAACAATAATGACCTTCCCTTTGTCCTTTGGAATAGCTTCTTTACATTTTTTAAGAATTCGGACACAATCATCATTGTTCCAGTCTTGCAAAACCTTCTGCAGTTTATATAGTAAATGCCAACAGAGGTTTGATCAGAAACAAAGAAATTATATTCGTATAAAAGACTCATATTTAGTGGGACGTATTTGATTGGAATTATTGGTTGAGATTAATGCAAAAACCAAAGAAGATTAATCATAAGAATAAGCCGAAATCTACCCTATCTTGATTTGGCCCAATAATAAACCAAGTTGCAGCTGAAATTTTTGGTTAGGTGATTAATTCAAGGAAAATACACTAACCATGATAAAAACAGCATCAGCCTTTGGAACACTGTCGAACATATCTCCTCCAACTTGCTTTACTCCTTCACATTCCGCTGCAACAGACACAACATGAGGAAGATCAAAGTTGATGCCTTCAATCCAAGGAAAAGCCTTGACAAACTTTCCCAAAGCAGTCCCATTACCGCCACCAACATCTACCAAAGTTTTTAGTCCATCAAACAGCTTTGGACAGCTTTCAATTATAGCAGACACTGCCAGTCTAGCATCACAAGCCATGGCATCGTTAATTAGCCTGTTGAAAGCAGGATTTGCTGCTGCATATTTCCATATGTCACCACCATAAGCCGCTTCAAATGCTGCAGTCCCATTTATTCGAACACGCGAACTTAGATGATGCCATGGTGCTAGCATCACAGGGCTGCTCTCCAACAATATAAAATCAGCCATGCTGTCTTCTCCCTGCCTAAGTAAACGACGAGAAAGAGGTGTGTGCACATAACCTGCGGTGCCTTGGATAGTTGGTTCCTCTTTGAAAAAATGGTGATGCACCAAGAACCGCATGATGCGATCAAGAGAGAATGGAACACATCCTAGGGTGGATGATAGCTCTGATAATGCCATAGGAGTACCCTCATGGTTTTCGATGGCTTCTGCTATTCCAAGCTCAATAGCACACTTAACTACAGCAATACCAGAAAACCCAAGTACATATTTCCATATTTCAACTCCTGCTTGCACATCTTCTTCCTCTTTCATTTTTGAATCTCTTGATGTCCTCTCCATCTGATCTCTTTTATTTGTGCAAATCTTTCCCTTTGAATTTATCAATGAAATCCTTAAGAAAAACTTCAGTTTGAATCCCCAAATCTACGATAAGATACGTACGGATATATTTTCGGACAGTAGTTTCAGATTAAACTAGCAATATATTCTCTTACGCTACCACTTTCATATTGTTTTTTATTATATGAAATTGACTGCTTGTTTTGGACAAGTTCCGGGTATGATTCACGTTGTTGTTTAAGTTCAATTATGCATGAATACGTGGGTCCATGTCTTTTTCCCCAAATCAATTTAATCACATTATCCTTTCAAATCTTTCGATGATAAAGTCCCACTATGGCTTTAATCATGTTAGCAAGACACCATATCCAGTCAAAATAGGCTCAGCAGTATATTTCACGTGCTAATATATAAGTAGATAAAGGATAAAGTTTTTATCGACGTATCTTCATCAAAAGAATATTAGATAAAAAAAAAATTATGAATATAATTTTTTTGAAATATAAACACATTTTAGTGAAGGTATGCTGGGTGTAGCGTAGACCCAATCACAATTAAACATGGTAGTATGCCAAACCTTGGATACGCTAGCCTTGATAATTTGCCAAGCCCCATGCATGCCATGCATGCCCAAGAGAATAAGCACTTTCCTAAGCATATCTATGAAAATGAGTATCCTCCGTATAGCACGACCAAATAAATGATCAAATCATTATTTCTAGACATGTCCATAAGAATGATCAAAATAAAGGTTTAAAATCTTTATTTTTTTATTCTATATATACTTTTAGAGCATTTTTTTCTAAAATATTATTATATTTTTTAAAAAACAATATTTATTTAAACATCAAAAAATCACACCTGCTGAACAGCACACAGCGCATGATATGTGGAATGTGAATTGGATTGGGTTTGGAGATTGCCCATTTGTTTCTATTTGCAATCTTTCGCCTTCTGTGCATGCAGAAGACGCAAATAGCAATAGAAACAAAACGGAATGCTGATGTCGATGAGACACTAATGATCAAAGTTTTGGTTTTTGATTTGGGCCTTGCTTTTTTGGCGTGTAAGTAAACTGGTGGGTATTTTTTTATGGTTTCCTCGTGAGGCTGCTGGGATTGTAGCTTCATGGTGGGATTAGTTAGGGTTTTTGAGGTGTTGAAAATCAAACTACCACCATGACTAAAAGCAGATTAGTTGGGATTGTGCCTTCATGGTTACTTTTTGCAGTACTAGTCATAAGTTATTTTAATTTATCATGCACTAAATATAAAATATCAATCATTTTAATTAGGAAAAATGAATGAGATTCTTAGAACAATTAATTAACTGATTATTCATTTCAGAATTCCTATTCCTATACTTGAATTTTTATGGGACCAGTTAAAAGAAATTTTAAGAGTTTGTGAAAGCTGGCTTCCAAAGGGTAGGGATGACATAGCAATTGCCACTTTAGAAAGGCTGACAAAAACAGTGATCCAACTTTCAACTAGTAATAACTAGACACACCTTGTCAATAATTCAATGGTAGCCCGCTGCCTCAACCACAAAGGTTTTGTCAACATTCTAAGTTCAGCTCTTGTTCACTATTCACAAGAGTGGAAATATTCTTCCATAATAAAGCAAACAAGGGACTCATCATATATAGAATTGACATCTTGTCTTTTGATCTTTTGATATGGAACAGTGACCTCTATGAATGACAATCTACAACATCAGGAATCCTGCTAGATATTACAGAGTCTTCCTAGATGAAGATATAGAACAAGCAGACGTAGAAGACCGATTTTGAACATAGAAAACATATTAAACAGCATGCAGTAGCCATTCTTACAATACAAGGCAGGGTACAAGTAAAAGCGTCATTAGACTGAGCTTTACTGAAATACAAATTAACTTCATAATTATTAATTCTTAAATCACTGTGGAGATCAAGGGGAAGCAACAATGACAGATTGCACTGCACGAATTGGTTTTATGGTGTAGCTGCTAAAGCCAGCCTCCTTAAGAACGTATCCCCATTCCTTAGAGGTCCTTTCTTTGCCTGCGTCGGTATGAGACATCATTACCATGTCTAACATTAGCCTCACAAATTCAAGTTTGTCGCCTTTCTCTTCACCAACCACAGCTTCAACAATTATCACCTTCCCCTTGTCACTCTGTATAGCTTCTTTACAGTTTTTCAGGATTTGGATGCACTCTTCATCGTTCCAGTCATGAAGAACCCACTGCAATAGGAGGAAAAAAAACAGGTAAATTGCCTATGCATCAGTGATAGATACCATTGAACATATTCTTTGAATTCAGACTTGGAAACCGATAACTTTCCCAAGCCAGTTGACCAACTTCTGATTTTAGCTTCTAATTAATGCCTTTCTGCACAGAAAGTTAGTAGGAAATGGGGAGGTGGGAGGAGGAGAAATCTAGCCATTTGGACTTGTTCCAATAAGCTAGCAAGTATAGTGAGTGAATAATATTATTTCGCTGAAGCACTGACAAGGCACTTGAACAATCGGACAAAGGTCGGTTATTAACTTGATTCTTTCATCATCAATGTCCTAACTTTGGAGGAAAGTGATAGTAAACCAATTTTGAAGGGAAAAAAAAATGCATTTATTACTAACCATTAGGAAAGCAGCATCAGCCTTTGGAACACTCTCAAAAAAGTCACCACCAACATGCTTAACACCTTCAGATTCTGAAGCAACGGAAACAACGTGGGGAAGATCAAAGTTTATGCCCTGGATCCAAGGAAAAGCCTTAACCAGCATCTGCAAAGTAGTCCCATTACCCCCACCAACATCCACCAAAGTTTTAACCCCATCAAACACCTCTGGAAAACCTTCAACTATTTCTGGCACTACCAGCTTAGCATCACAAGCCATTGCATCATCAATGAGCTTGCTGTGAACTGGATTTGCCAACGCATATTTCCATATATCATCTCCATGAGCCCCCTCAAATGGTGAATTGTTATCGTTCAGGACACGGGAACTAAGATTATGCCATGGTGCCATCATTACATGGCTGCTCTCCAACAAAAGAAGATCAACCATGCTCTTTTCTCCCTTCTTAAGTAGTCGGCGAGAAAGTGCTGTCTGTACATAAACCGTGGTGCCTTGGCTAGAAGGTTTCTCTATGAAAATGTTGTGATGGACTAAGAACCTCATAATGCGGTAAAGAGAGGAAGGAGCACATCCAAGTGAGGATGATAGCTCTGATAGTGTCATAGGGCCTTCATTGTTTTCAATGGCATCAGCTATTCCAAGCTCAATGGCACACTTCACAACTGCCATATTAGTAAAGCCAAATATGTATTTCCATATTTCAACTTTTGCTTGTGCCTCTTCTTCATCTTCTCTTATTTCTTCATCTATTTTTGTCACTGATCCCATCTCTCTCTCTCTCTCTCTTACCAGTCTTGGGTTTTCTTGATTATGCACAAAAGCTTCCAAGCTGAAGCTTCAATTATATATTGCCAAAACAGGATCACATTATAAAATACGTTACATCAGTAAGATCGATCCGCTCACGATTACCTGTTTGGCATTATCTTAGCATTACTTTATAGTTATATTTTTGAAAAATTTTGAATATCTTTTAGTTTTAAATTAAATGTTTTAGGTGTTTTTAGATTATAGAAATAAATTTAAAAAATTTAAAATATATTATTTTAATATATTTTTAAATAAAAAACATTTTAAAAACTTACAAAACTCAAAACAGACCTTAAACTAACTAATCATAGCACAGAGTAAAAGAATTCCTCTAGCAAGTTATTTGCATTATATGTTTTTATATATATAATTATAGAGTACATTGATTATTATTAAAATCATGAGTTAACTTGTAAAATCATATGTTTTTACGAGTCAACATGCATGTATCTAATATATAAAATTAGACTAAAAACTCGAAACTAGTAAAATTAAACTTAACTTGTGCAAACTCGGTAAACTTATTTTGATTTTATGAGTTTACTAAATTTGTGATATGAATCAAGTTAGGTTCAAAATTAGCTATAAAATATTTGCTGATCAATTTTACGAGATTGAATATATCTTTTCAAACCGTACATTGGACAGAGATGAAATTTTACAATGAAATATTAAACACATGAAAATATATTGTGGTAAATTTTCAGGTCAAATGAAGTTTGGAAACATAATAGTTCAGGGTGTCAAATGTGGTAGATGAATATTGTTAAATATGTCAAACTAGACATTCGTGTGCTAGGACATATATGGAGCTATCGGTGGAATTTTGTTGCGATTAAAGTTGGGCTGGAAGCTAGATATTTGAAGCTTTCCAACTATATATCGTAGGCCCAGTAATTTATCTAGACGAGATAGAATAACATGTTTGAAATCAGGACTTAAATCTGTCAAAAATATACGAAAATTAAAGACTCGGACTACATAAAGAAATTTTAACATTAAGACTTTTTTATTATTCTATTTTATTTATTTTTGAATAATTATTTTTAATTTGAATTTTTTTCTAGTGCATTAGATTTTGTTTAGGAGTTTATTTCATTATTAAATTTATGTTAGTTAATTACTAACTTAGACTCATTAGCTTGCAATCTAAAATGGGTCCGTTAGAACTTATTCTGATAAGAACAACCAAGTTGTCACCAGGTTCGTGTGTACTTTTTACCATTCAGTAATTCTCATGTAATGAGAAGTTTTGTTATGAAACTTTTTATTTCTTTTTGTCATTAATTTATTGATTCATGTTATTTATTTATTTTATTTTATTTAGATCACTTATCCGATTATAATATTGTTGACTCATTTTATCAGATTTTAATGTAATTTAATTTTTTAATTGGAATTATCAATATATAATTAATTAACAAAATTACTTATAATTTTACAATCTAAATTTATATTATATTTTTTATATAAAATAAAATAAAATAAAATATCTTTGACACCCTCGGTACAAGAGTGTAAGAATTCCTCGAGCAAGCTATTTGCATTAGACGTAAAAACATGTGGTTCATGAGATATACTCAGTTGCTGCTAACAACTGGACACCAACCAATCTTGCTTTCCAGTTTTAATATATTTTTGGTAACACATCATGTGACTGTAACAAAAAAAAAAAATAGATGACCACCGGAGAGGTTTACATGAT
>Ga0307517_10004946_pt1 | contig 20294 bp, 6 predicted proteins | sample 23_EM_MG_FD_194515 | JGI IMG/M metagenome (GOLD analysis project Ga0307517, IMG submission 194515) | Populus trichocarpa ectomycorrhiza microbial communities from riparian zone in the Pacific Northwest, United States - 23_EM | ecosystem: Host-associated > Plants > Roots > Unclassified | place...
GGTGTGACAAGATTCAAGGTCGGGTCAGGTGTGAGAGAGGGAGGTGACTGGTTTGCTAGATCTGGAGGTTAGGTGTAGTGTGTGTCATGCCCGTGTAGGAGACTGGGAGAGGAATATGGATGGTTTGTATAGATCTGTAGAGTCAGGGACTCAAGAGAATGGAGATGAAGATTGATTATTTTTGATCTGGTTTGTGAGGGTTGAGAGGGGCGGCTGGACGACTGGGAGAGTGAGAGAGTATAAGATTGAGAGTTTGAGACTTACGAAAGATCTGTGAATTTGAGATCTGTGAACTGAATCAGTGAATTGTGAGTTTGTGAGGGTTGAGAGGGGGCGGCTGGACGTAGAGGATGGGTGTGTGCTTGCTAGGGTTAATAATTTTTGTATTTATAGGACCCCTTAACTGAATCGATTCGGTTCGGTTGGGGTTTGGTCGGTTTCAGGTTTCTTAAACCGAAACCGAACCGAACCGAACTTTTTTATAAAAAAAATAATCGGTTTGATCGGTTTTTTTTTCGGTTCGGTTTTTTCGGTTATTTTTTTCTCGGTTTAATCGGTTTCTCGGTTTTTTTGCTCACCCCTAGCTGTTTATTTGTGAAGGGGACGCTAAGACGCTTGAACATCCCGCACCTGGGATAACCCTGCGTATGAGAAGGTGGAAAAAATGACAGCACTCAAGGATTAATATTTTAATGGGAAAGGATAAAACCGAAAAAGAAATCAATTTTAAAAAAATCAAGTCAACTCATGTTAACTTGATTAACTTGTCACCCAAGATATGAGATAGAGATAACCCCACAAAAAAAAAATGATGAACAAATTACAAAGTTCAAGGCCCAATAAATCAATGTTAAATGAAAAAAATGAAAAAAAAATTCTAAAAAGGATTTTAAAAAACATCAAACTTAAACTTCGTAAATCATTGAAACTGGTAGACTTAGTCATGAGAATGAAACTCCCTTGTAAAAGGTAAGCATAAAAAAATTATAAAGCAAAATTCTCAATTATAAAAAATTAAAAATAAACAATGAGGACTAAATCTTGCACAAAAAATAATTAAAAAAACTAATTAGGGATTAAATTGAAAACAAAATAAATAAAGAAAATGATAGAAAAAGAGTAATGAAAAAAAAGAGGACCAAATTTTTTTTTTAAAATGAAACAAAATAAAATAAATACAAAAGATAAAAAAAAAACAATCAAAAGAATGAGTAACAAATAAACCCCTCTCTGCCATGTTATTTTTATGAGCAACTACGGGTATAAACATTATTTTACTGTGCAAATAAAAAGAAAAATAAGAGAAAAACCCGATCATTTATTTAGATTTCAAGAATAAAAAAGTATTTTTGTAATGAATTTTCAAAGTTAAATGATAAAATTATTCTTCATCAATCTCTTAAAAAAACAATTTTACCCTACCAAGACAATTATTAACAGCAATGAAGAGCAAAATAGTGATGAATTCACGGTAATTCTCCTCAAATACTATAGAAAAAGGCTGAGGTATTTTTATTTATTTATTTTATAATGAAGAGGAAGTGCATGGATAGAAATCACCAAGGGTTGTGATTAGACGATAAATGAGATGTGTGGTTTTGTCAGGTACCAAGGTTCGACTCTCGTTGCTCTCGGACAAAAAAGCTTTTGGGCGTTTGGTGTAAGAAAAGAAGGAAGAAAGCATTTCCAGAAAGAAAGAGAGAGTGGGATGTGATACAGAACTACACAAGATAAAACATGGCCCGACAGCAATCACAGTTCAATGTTGGGGCAGACATGCTCAGATAACATTGCATGAATATTCAGTGCCCGGCCCTTCTCAGACCACCTCCTCGGCTTGTCTTAGAATCTCGAGCTTAGTTTCGGCCTTTGGGCTATGAATTTGTTAAGCATCCATTAGTAGTCATGTGGAAAAGAAGTTCATGAGGCCGACACGGTTGTCCCCTTCAGAGAAACCACATTGCGGGCTAGGGTAGATGGATCTAGCAAGCCCATTTTTGGCGTATTGGGCCACTAACTGTTTTTAACTTTTTATGCACCCGCACCATTCGACCACATCCGGGTTTATTTATTTAAATTGTTTTTAATCTTTTTTTAAACCTTATGAAATCACATCTAAATAAATTACTAGTATATATGATTTAAAAATATAGAATTATGTTATTTAGTAATTTATAATAATGAAGACTTTTTTTTGTTATTTATGTAGTAAATCTAGTTTAAAAGCAAAGATTGAAAAATGAGAATCGTTTTATAGGAACTATAATAATTAAATATATAAAAAAAGCTAAAAAAAAAAATAATCGAGATTGACGTCGGAATGAGAAAAGAATCGTAGCAATACCCATGACTGGCAGCACGCAACCATGAACACAAGAAGAGACGATCAAAAGGAAGATAGCTTACAATTCACAGAATATATGTTTATAAACAATCTAGATTCTTGGAAGACTCGCCATGCAAATAGATGCTGGATGGACGGCGAGGCCTTACTTTTGATGTTTGCAGTGCCATGGGCTTGCTGGTCCTGCAGGCAGGAACGCGCAAGGATGAGGACCAGAAGGTTGAATCGGGCGATTTCTCGGAGGAAACTGCATGCCGATTCGACCTCATTTTGGGCTCAGAGAATTAGAAGGCCTTGCACCACCAGGACCACAGCAGCTCCATATGCTATCAGCAGCATGTTAGCGCAAAGCCAAAAGACATGGAAAAATGAACAAAAGATTTGCAAGGGCACCAAAATAAGAGCACTTATCTTTCTAGTCGCATCTTGCAGAAAGTAAGCAAAGTTTTAAAAAATAACTCCGATATTAGATAGTACTAATTAGTTTACTTACACTTTCTTGGCCTACGCTGACACTGAAAGATTGAATCCCGTAATCTCTGTCTCCATCTACATCAGGTATATCCTATTGAATGCTAGAAAAACATTAGTTAGTAGTGATCATCATAATTATATTTTCACTTCTTGAATGTCTTTGGTCATTTCTATTACCCACCACATAGCCTCGATTATGGCCGAGCCAGTTCATTTCAGGCTGTAAATTGGATCCACTTAGGTGCTGTTGTATTTGAAGTGCTTAAGAGGCATTGACACTGCTACAAATTAATTGTCTTACAAGGTCCATTATGGTTGTGGATTTACCTTGAATAGGGCAACAACACCAGAAAAGAAGCACATGAAGGCAGTTGCAAACATCAATGATCTGGCCACAACTATTGGTTTGCCAAGAACAAATTTCTGCAAGTACAGTCGATTTTGCTAGGCAATCACTAAAGCAAGAAGAAATCTTGAGGGATGGAATTCATGCAAAACAATAGTATTTTCAAATTGATGATTTAAGTCACTTGCATAAATACCTTGTCTATTTCAGCATCAAATAATTGATTCAATCCCACCACATAAATGCTCATCAATACTGATGGCACCAATGCCTGCGTTATCAAAAGAATTCTTTAGTATTGCGGCTAAATTCCCACGAGAGGCAATCGTTAGTCTTTTTCTAAAAAACTTACCTTCAGCAAGCCCATAAAAAATGTGGGAGACAATTCAGATATTGTTTCTACTGGTAGAAGAGAAACTGATGTTATCCCATAAGCTATTAAAGGAAAAAAACAGGGGGAAAAGATTAGTCCATGTTTATTGACTTCTTGTTATCAGAAACGGAAGTTTTATATCAAGAGAGTGTAAAAATACGAAACTCACAGTGCCAATGACAGTATGAGGACGAGAAAACTAACAGAGTGAATGTAACTGCTGAATCACAGTCTCTTTAAAACTCGACGAAACATTGTCATTCTCATTGTTTGTAGCAAATTCATTCTGTAAAGATACGAGAATACTGTACTTTCTGTTTTTTCTACTACAAGGTTTGCCAAGTATAGTCTTACGTACTGCTGGTTTTTGAGCTGGTTTAAGATGACAATCTTAAGGAACAAATGATGGTTTTCTTGCTTTGGCTTCTGTTAAGTATACAATGTGCATGGTTCACTGGCACTTCAAGTGGTGTACTGACACAACCTGAAAATCTATGATGACAAACATAACTACCCACTTTGATGATATGGCAGCACTTCGTATATAATTTCGGTTTATTTTAAATACATATGATTTGATATGCGAATTGAACCAAACTGAAAGAAATCTAAAATTCACGAAAAAGGATGAAACTTATAATTAAAAATCTATTCAAATATAATCAATAGTAATAGCAAACCTCTAAGACGAAATCAAACATCGTATATATCTCTCTAGAGTACCTTTGCTTACCACTTCTCTGCGCTTCCAAAAACGTTACATTTCTCACCAACCCATCTGAAAAAGGCCAATAAAAAGTTTTTCCACGATCAGAATTCGCATCAAACATTTGAGAAATTCATGAAAACATTGGACACATACCTCGTTGTTTTTGCAGATGATGATGATGATTTGTTGCAGGACCAAAGCATGACGAAGGTGCTCATAATCTTACCATTATGCTCTATCTTTATATACTTTGACCTTATGCGATTGTTTTTATATCTCTGTTGAATTTCTTACTTCCGCTTCGGCCAATCAATCCTTATCAAGTTCTTATATTTAGACTACGGTGGAGACAAGAACAGAAAAGCAAAAATAAAAGGAAGGGAAGATCCTTGTATTTAAGTTTTATATTAGAACCATTGTTTTTAAACCAGATTTATTGGGTCGACCCATGAAAATTCTAGGTCACAAGTTAGGTAGGTTGCCCGGGTTAACCCGGGTCAACTTAATTTCTTTTATTTAAAAATAAATAAAAATAACATCATTTTAAAAAACAATAAAAAATCAATAATTTTTTACTAGGTTTCTCCTACATCACAGGTTAACCTGAGTTTTTAACAAAATAACATCGAGTCAATCCCATATTATTTTTGTTGAAACCTGATCTTGTTTAAGTTTTGGATCACTCAGATCACTCGTGAATCTATATGGTTGTATCAAGTTTTAAAATAATAATTAGAAAAAAATACTATGTATTGAAGGAAATTTAGTTGGAAATGTACATTCATGTCGTTCAATTTAAAAGCAAAAATTGAACGATTACCCATGTAATTTTCAATTGTTTGTGTTGCCTTGTATAGGCAAAACCACCCTCACATATCCATATCTTTCTTGCTATGCATTATCTGCTTTTTATGGGAAAGATTTAAACAAGTAATGGGTCTCAATTCTCAATCAATGGGTTAAAAAAACATAGCTTTGACTGATTATACGTGGTATCTCTATAACCTATTCTATAAATTAAGTAAAGATAGATGGTGAGATTTACGACAAATTGGTGATCGAGATAATTAATAGAGACGTGTTGAAAATTAAAAATGAATACACTTCACGTTTAATTAATTAGTGTCGTATGATATAAGTGAAAGATATATTACAGAGATAAAAACGTGTTTAAATAAATTTATTTTTAATATAATTTTAAAGTAAACTTTTATACTTTTAAAATAAAAAATACACAAAAACATATTTTTCAGATAATATTTAATTATTATCTCGGGATAAAAAAGATAAAGATAGTAAAGACAAAGAAAACAAGATACAAAAGGAGTCAAAGATATAATTATATTTAGTAATAATGTACAAGACAAAGTAATTATCTCTGTAACTTGTTTAGTTATAATAGACAAGAAAAAAAAAAGTTTATTTTACCCTTAGTATGTATTACTGTCAAACTTAAATATTTTTAAAAAAGTAGTTAGATATTATTTTTTTACTTTAGTTTATTTTGACTATTGAAATTAATAATATTATAATAATCTTAGTTATAAAACTCAGACTGGCTCGACAGGTTGACCTAAAGACTTGATTGGTCTGGGTTTAAGAAAAAATATATGAACGATTGACCCAACCTGACTTGGCCAAAAACCCAGGTCAAAACGAGGTTGCTTTGATTCTTTTGTTTTTTGTTTTTTTAAAAAAAAATAGGTTAAGCTGGGTTGACATTCTTAACTCGTGACCTTTGTTAACCCCAAGTTGAGTTTTAAAACTACAATAATAATCAATTTTATTCTTACGTTGAATTGGGTCAACTCGGGTTGACCCTCCCGACCCATAATCTAGGTTTTTTCCTGGGTCGACCCAAAAGCTAGGTTTCAAAACTATAATAATAAATATTTTTATTCTTACGTTGACCCGGGTTTACCTGGGTTAAAACTCCGATTTGTGACCTAAACCTTACACTTGGTTGAACCTCATGTTGAGTTTTTAAACTATGATAATGAGCATTTTTAATTTTACATTGACCCTCCTAGTTTGCAATCTGAACTTTGTTCAGGGTTGACCAATGAGTCAGGTTTTGAAACTATAATAATAACCATTTATATCCTTACATTGACCTGAGTCAACAGTCAACCTGACCCATGAACCAGACCTTACACTGGGTCGACACTTGAATTAGATTTTAAGACTATGATAATAACTATTTTTATTCTTGTGTTAGCTCAGATCAATTGAGTTAACCCTTTCGACTTGTAACTTGGGCCTTGCTCCATATCGACCATTGAGTTGAGTTTTAAAATATGATAATAATCAATTTTATTTAAACATGTCTTAGATAGATAATTTTGGAATTAAGAGTTTTTTAAAATGATATTTTAAAAATAAAATTTAATATATATTGTCTATGAGTCATGTTCTCTTTGTATTTTATATTTTAATATTACATAAATTTAATCTAAAATTATTATAGTAACATATTTATTTTTGTGTCTCTGTTTTTTTAACCAAATATATTTTTGTTCTAATTATTTCTATCCTTTAATTTTATTTATGAGACAGTAACAAAATGCGACCCTAGGCTCTCATTAAAGTACAAGTTTATATATATATATATTTCTAAAAAATAAAAATAAAAAACATTGCTTCCCCGTACCCTAAAAAAAAATTTCCTAAAAATTGGGCTCAGAAAATAAATTTTTTAACGAAAAAATAATTAACCTTAAAAAAAAAATTGGTTTCCTCGCAAAAGAAAAATAATTACCTAAAAACGGGTTTGGGGATTTTTCTTGGGGTTATGTTGAATTTAGATCTTCCAGCAAATCAGGTTCGTGCATAATCGTTTTCTTCTCACTAGTCACTAGCAATATTCACCTCCTTTAATTTCTGTCAAAATTAATCTTGATGGGGCTCTTAGCCATGATTCCAAATCTTGTGCGATGGGTCTTATAGCAAGAGATTCCAATGAAGATGTTTGGCATGTCAAAAGCATATACCTGCAGCATGTTTTTTTTTTTTTTTAGTTTAACATAGGTGTCCGGGCCAGCTTGCGCGCATCTCGACTAATCCCACAGGCCCTGAAGTTAACGACCATGTAAGCCTACAGTGGCCATCATATGAGCAACCACAAGCCTCGAACCTGAGATTACAGAGGGAGCAAACCTCTTGGTTCCAAACTTTTACCACTGGACCACCACCTAGATAGTTACATGTTTTAGATGCACAGGCAGTGGAGGCATTAGCACTTCGTGAGGCCACAAGATGGCTCAGAATTTTCATCGAAGAGTTCTCTCACTGAAGATGTTGCGAAATTACTGATAGAAGCGGCTACCCATAAAGCTTTTGACAACAGTGAAGCGCATTCCATACTTCAGGATGCAGTTAAAATGCTTGTGTCCTCACACTCAATAATCTCTCTTCACTTTACTAGAAGAGATTTTGATTAGGCTTCTCATAATTTAGCACAGAAAGCCCATGTTTTTTATTTATTTATTATTACAAATAAGAGGCTCCAACATGAAATCTCTTGAGAAAAGAGGGATTCTACTATCAGTTGAGCTATAAGCTTATCGGCACATAAAGTCCTTGTTGATTGTTAATTTTATGACAAAACATGATCATTTAGGAATATTAAAGAATAATCATAAAGATTGAGAGTTTAATGTGAGTAAAAGGCCTATGCTTCTGTTTCCGTAAACTTCAAGTAAATGCTTCAAGAAAAATTATGAGGTAACTCCTAATACAATGTTGTTCCCTTCACCTGCATAATATTAGTTACGTACAAGGAGAACAAACTATTATAACCATCCACAGAAACCATTTCTATATGACTGCTGGGGCACTAAATTGAAAATACTATAAAATCTCTCATATTTCAAACTTCAAAATTCTCAATACGCGTGCTTAATTGTAACAAAATAGGCCCATAAATATTGAAAAGGTTGGTTCAAGTGATGAGTTCGGGAGTAATTTTGTACGGAGATAAAGAAAAATAAATGGCTTTGAGGTGTGAGTCACACTATTTTTATGTGCTTATTTGTTGCTTTAACAAGCAGATTACGTCTTAGAATTGCCCATCAAGTAGAGCCCACGATAAGGATCCATCCACTAATTGCACCCATTTATTTATTATATTATTAAAAATTACAGGCCATTCTGCTGTGTTGTTGACTGGATTAAAAAAATTAAACATAAAAAATATTGAAGTTATAAAAAATATTTAATATTGTTATTAAACTAAGTTTAGAAAATTAATTGATTTTGAAATTTTTTAACCTAATTCTTTATTTAACTCGAGTTTAAAATTAAATATGTTGAATTTATCTAGATATACTTTATTTGACTTGACTGATAAAAAAAACTCGAACAAATGGTAAAAAAAATAGAGATGAAATTAAGGAAAGAAACGATATTAAAACAAAAAAAAACCTCTCGATTTAATTTCTTATCTAGTCCAAGTTTAGAATTAAACATATAAAATTTGTTTTAATATAATTCAGTCCATTTTATTCATTAAAAAGCAATCTAAATAATTAATAAAATATTCTAAAGAAAAAATTAAGAAGAAAAATAAAAAAAGCTTCATTGTTGGTGTGTATGGCACAAGTTTTTTTTTTTTTTTTTGATTTACGTGTGGTGTCCGGGCCAGCTTACGCGCGGCACAAGTTTTTTAGTTTGCAAGTATAATAAAGGGGATTGTTTCTTTCCAAAATAGACTTTCTTTCTTTTATTTTCATTACAAACTATATGAACAATAAGACAAAGAATTATTCGGCTTGAGATGTCATGATCAGGCAGTTTCATCATCAGACTTTTTTGAGATGGGACAAACCTAGATAACTTAATCATCAATCCATAATTCGACGTGGACGGCCGGCAACTACATGCCTCCTAGCTCTAACACGCCCCCGCCAACCTGCCGACGACCTAGTACAGTACTGACGTAGATGGTTCTATGTGGTGATATGCAAGATTCTCCAATTTTTAATTAGAGGCTTGCAAGTAGCAACTGGTCAACAATTGTTGCATTACCGAGAAGAAGAACAATTCTTATCATTTATCTATCTGCCATCGAAGCAAATCCAAACAAAAAGTTCTGTACCTTTTCCCATAAAGAGAATCTTTGACAGTTGTTTTCTCTTCAAAACGTGATAAGGTTGTTCATGTTGTAGCTTTGGGTCGACATCAACATTAAATTCTTTCAGATATCTGTTTCTATTAAATTGCTACCATGAATTTCTATATAAACCACCACAGCTGCTCTCAATTTATCAAACCTGTCTTAACTCTCAATCGACATCACATCGTTCTCTTAGAATCAAAAACATGATGAATATGTGCAAGAAATCACTCTTTCTTAGGGAAAAAGCCACCATCCTTTTGTTCCTGATCCTTGCTGCGAGTGCTCCTCTTGTAGTTGCAACTAGGACTTCTAGTTTCATAATGACCATGATGACAGAAATTGAAGCAAGCAGCACGGATGTTACCCAAATTAGTAACCTTCCAATTCAACCATCTAGTCCTAGTCCTTATCCTTGCAGTTACCAGCCTGGAGATGGGCAATGCAAACCTCCTAAGTGATTCATGCTACATACTGTCCATCAAGCATCTAGCTAGTTATATAAATACATGGTGCGTTTTAAAATAAATAGAGTTTTTTATTTCAATTTTTTTATATAATTTTCTTCTTGTGATTTCTCGATGGATTTAGACTGACCATGTTTTCTTTTATGTATAAATTCCAGGATCATATTGATGATGGAGGTGGAGAGAACACAAGTGGAGGCTAGAGAATGTGTCAAGGAGACTAGATAGAATGAGTCCTTTTGTATGCATATTATATATCCAGTACACCTTTGATAATTTTTCTCAGATTATATCCTGTTATTTTGCTATGTTTTAGCTGTCAGAAATGGTTGAAATTGAACATCCTGTTGAGTGTTACCATATTAATTACTTTCTTTTATTAAGAAACCATATTAATTAATTCAAAAAAAAAAAAAACTGCTGCTACGCACGGACAAATCGATCACTATATAAAAAGAGAGTTGTTTCTGTCATCTTTTCTTCTCTTAATCTCTTTATAAAAGTTGATGATTTTATATATCCATGCATGAATAATGACAATTAAGTTAAAATATTGTCTATTTTCTAAGGAGAGATTGTACAGATTTTAGGTATTTGAATGCTTTAATCCTCTTAATTAATCTGTCCAGACCACTTCTGTCAAATTAATCTTATCTTCTTAATTTTGAGAGTTCAGAATAATCAAGCATTATTAATATTCTTACAACCAATTAATAAATCAAAAACTCAAATCATGAAAATTAAAATTAAACAAAACATTTTACAACCAAAAATCTTTTTTTTTTTTGTTGAACCGCTTACATTCCATTATCTGTGTCCACTAGAAGACCATTTTGAAACCCTTCCAAGTGAAAAACGTCTAGGCCGCCCCCTTCAAGGATGCCTTAATTGATTATAGTTGCTTTCTTTCTTGCTAAATTCCCCAGTGCACAATTTCATATGATATAATCACACAGCACTGATGAACTGATGGTTAAATTAATGAACTTCCCAATTTCTGGAGCCATCATAGCTCTGAATTTCGAACTAGAATGGAGAAGTTAATAGGCTTTGCCTCACACATGATCACTTGAGAGAACGATTAGGAAACACTCGCTCGCATATTCCAATTGCAATTGGGATGTTTATTCATTTCTTTTCCTTTTCTTTGTTTTTTTAAACTGTATAATGTTTTATTATGGTTTCGAAACAAACAATTGCGAGGAATTGGGAGTGAGCGATAAAAGGGACGTGTATTTTTATTATTTTTATAAATTCACTTTAAAATTATTAAACAATTACGAGGAATCGCGAGTGAGTGATAAAAGGACGTGTATTTTTATTCTTTTTATAAATTCATTTTAAAATTATTATAGAAACATATTTATATTTATATCTTTTAACGCACCCAATATCACAATAATTTTTAAAAATTTAAATTGTGAAAAAAAATAGATTTTAGGCATCTTATTTTTTGAGAAAAAGATCTTATTTAAGGAGTCGTCACTTTGTATTATGGTCACTAGAAACTCTAAATGATCAGTAGAGATTTTATAGTACAAGATTGATTACATAAAAGAGTAGATATTATCACCTCTTAAACGTTCTACCTGAGGTAGACTGTATTGCTGGTTTTATCTTAAATTGTTAAGGGTTTGTTGTATTACATTATCAATGGTCGAATTGTAATATTTCTAATTCTAACTCTAGTGAATAAACCAGTAAAATTTGAATTGAAAACAAAACATACATTTTTTTTTATATAAAAAAGGTGTGTATAGCATAGTTAAAATCTGTAAATCAAATATACAGAGAAATCATCGAGAAAAAAAACACGAGGAACCCACAAATAAATTCAAAACGTTCATGAATTTTTTGGAATTTTCTAATATCATAAATGGACTCATTTGGCCACATATTAAAACAAAAGGAATAAAATAAAAGGAATTGGCATAAGAACACCCTTTGCCTAAAATAAATTGGGCCAGATGGTTTTTGTTTTTTGGGCCGAGTCCACCTCAACCCATATAAGCTGGACTGAACCCAGCTGACCCGGCCCTGCTTACTGGTACAAGCTAGTGACCGGGCCATCTTTTACCCGCAGGCATGCGTGTATTGTTGACGCACCCTTCCTACAGTCGCAGGATAATTAAAATGCAAGTGTACAGTGTCAATTGTTATGAATGGGAAAGAGAAGAAGTTTACCCGTTCTGGAGATGAAGCTAATGGATATGGTGCACTCTGGACACTGCCTCTTGTTCTTCCTTTAGTTTTCTTTTTATCTGATTCTTTCTATTCTGTTGCTTTCTTTTTTTGTTCTGGTTTTTTTCTCTCTGGCTCTCTCTGTCCTCTCTCTCTCTCTCTAGTGGTTTCAGTCCTCTGTTTTTTTTCTTCTTTGTCTGTGTTTGTTCGCCTGTGTTTCTTTTCTGATCTGTTGTTCAAAGGGGGAGGGGGCTGGTATACTTGGAGGCAAAGCTGGTGCTTGTCCATTGGCTGGCTAGTGCTTTCCTCTCTCTGTTTCTGTTTTTCCTTAATTCGCTTACTCTCTGATCTTCCTTCCCTGGGTCTTTTTTTTTTGTCTTTTGTTCTCCTGTGTTTGCTCGCCCTCCCTTTCGCCTTCTGTGTGTATCGTTCACTCCATGTGTTCTGTGTGTCCACTTTGTGTCTGTCCCCTGTTCTTGTTTTTATTCGTCCTCTGGTTTTTCTCTGTTTATCCCCGGGGTCCTTTCTATTTTCTTTCCCTTTGTTTCGTTCTTCTCGTGACCTCCCCCCGTTTGTCGTGGCCTTTCTCTAGCTTTTATGAAGCCAGAGAATGCCATACGTAAGTGCCTCGGTAATGGCATACATCATGGGGGCGAGAAGGATGTTACCATGATCTGCTGCCGTTTCCGCGAATCGGGTGACGAAGATGAACAGTTTTCCTTGAAACGGCGTTGTTTTGAGCTGGGGCGCTCATTCTTCAATTTGGCCACTGGAATTATGATATCTTGCAATCAGGCCCTTATTCATGGAAAATTCTTTTTGCTTTTAATTTGGCCCCTTGATCAATTGCAAATGGACCCCTATATTGTAGAAACATTTACAAAACAGTCCATGGTTTCTGAATTATTCAATGCAGTCCTTAATTGACTCATTAATGTTTAATTCTTTCAAAATTACCCCTAGTAAAATCAATTAAACGCCCTATAGAACCCCCGTCATTTCATTTGGGTTCTTAAACTTTAATTTCATGCAATTATGACCCAAATCAGCTTCAAACTTTGATATTTCTTCAATTACGCCCCTGATTTTATTAATTAAACTAATTTCAAGTGTAATTAAGTCCCCAAACTTATTAATTATTCTAATATTTGAGAAGATTGACTCTCACATTTATAATTTCATACTTATTAGTCCTTAAACTTTTAATTTGTATTGTCTTGATCCAATTCTCAAATTCCTTTTTATTTATTTATTATTTTTTTTATTCAAAAATTGGGTTAGTACATTCTCTTTTATTTTAAGATATTAACTAAATACAATCTACTTTTTTAATCATATGTTTTTTTTCATGTCGAAATCTAATTTTTATTATTAACTATAACAACGTAAATAAAGTTTCAAATTAAAATTCATCGTTGCTTACGCCAATCGTGCTTCTCTAACCATCAGTAATTTTTAATCATATTTAAAAATACGATATGTATATTTCGATGAATGAGCATGTTTTTCTTTTATATTGTTAATGGAGTTCGGATTTTGGAGAATCTATGATGTTGAATGATAGCTAACGTATTCTATTTTGTTTTCTAGTGAATTTTCTCAAGAAAAACCCAGTCTATTATGCACGTCTTTGATATGCTAAACAATCAAGCTATTGTGCAAGAGCCTTTGTATAATAATCAACTTTCATGACATACACACCACCAGATTTAGAGCATGTTTGGAAATGCGGCTGCAGCTGCAGCTGCGTTCTTAAAAAATTAAAATTTTTTTTTTTACTAAAATTTAATATGGTTTGTATGTTTTGGATCGTTTTGATGTGCTGATGTCAAAAATAATTTTTAAAAAATAAAAAAACATCATTTTCATGCATTTTGGCACGAAAAGTTATTTGAAAAGCACCCGCAACCACACTGTCAAACACGCTCTTAATAGTTTCATTCATGAAAATTTCTGCTAGTATTTATATTAATATTTTGTTTATGATTATTTTATTGATAGAATTGCAAATAGAAAACATCCTTTAGAAAAATTGTCGTTGGTAAATTCTGGTTTATCGGTAAGTTTGTCGTTAATAAATTTATCGATAATTTTATAGACGGACCATGCACGTATAAAAAATTACCCGTTTCAGTCCGTCGGTAATTCCTTTAATACTATTTATCATATCGCCAATAGAAGAACTGTATGTAATTTCGTCGGTGAGTTACAGTGTTATTTACAGTAATTCTTTTTTAATTCTCTGAAATATACCGATGGACTGATTTTATCGGTGAGTTAACTGCAACATTAACATTTGTTGTAATTCTTTTCTAACTCTCTGAAATATACCGACAGAATAAGTTTGTCGGTAACATCATCAGTAATAATTTAAATATTTCTTTTAAAAAAATCTATTAAAAATATAAAAAAATTAAATTAATATAACATTTAAATATTTAAAATCAATTATCTTAATATAAAAATCAAATTTTTATTACAACTTTATATGTTAATTTATAATAAAACTAGAATAAAAAGAGAAGACTGGTCGCTCCGGGATCGACAATTGTTCTCATTCACCTGTCACCGTCTAAGCAAACCTAGGCAAACGGATTTGTACTATACCTTTCTGAAAAAATCTGAGATTTGTTTTCTTTTTTAAAAGTTTAGGTTTTCGATATTAGATTTTTTGCTGTCATGAATATCTTTATAAACCACAGCTACCAGTTTACCAAACTTTGTATGCAATCTCTCAATATATTCCAGATCCATCTTTGAAAAACACTTTCACATGACCAAATAATTTTTGGAATTTTGCTTTGTCTATCAAATTCGAAACTAAATCTACTCCCCTCGTCAGTACTTTACAAGATTCTCCAGGCGTTAATGGCTTGCAAGTTGCAACAGGTCAACAATGGCTGCCTTGTTGCGAAGAACAATAACAATTCTTCTCATTTATCTCTGATCTGTCAAAGCAAACTTAGAAGAAGATTCTGGAATTTTTTTTATTCCCTAAACGATACAGCTTTCGATGATAAGATTTAAAGACTCCCATTGTAGTCGTGAATGTCTTTATAAGCCATTGCTTTCGGCTCACTAAACTTGTCTCCACTCTCAGTATATCTCACATCCTTCTCTGAAAATTAATCAAACCATGATAAGTATGTGCAAGAAACCTCTCTTTCTGGGGGCGAAAGCCACCATACTTGTGTTGCTGATCCTGGCTGCCAGTGCTACTCTTGTGATTGCAACGAGGCCTTCTAGCCTCATGACCAATAAGCCAAAGTTTGGAGCAAGCAGCATGTATTTTCCACAAAGCAACCGTCCAATTCAACCATCAGGTCCTAATCCTTGCAGCTACCTGTCCGGACCAGGGCAATGCAAACCTCCTAAGTGATGCATGCTTCATATCGTCCATCAAAACGGTGTGTTTTTTGAGGGGGGGGGAAGAAGGTATTTTTTGAGCTTTTTATAAACTTTTTGATAATTTCTTCTTTCAGATCTTGTGCAATCTATCGTTGAAATTAGATTGATCAATTTTTTTCCTTTTATATATAAATTTCAGGATCATATTGATGATGCATTCATGGAAGTGGAAAGAACACAAGTGGAGACTAGGGAGTGTCAAGGAGAGTCGATCCAATGAGTCCTTTTGGATGCAAATTATGTATCATTAATAATTTCTTTCCCAAATTCGTGTCGTTTTGATAGGTTTAGCTGTTAATTACTAAAGCTTTAATATCTTGTTGAGTGTTGAAGGATTGTTATTTGAAATATTGGGTCAATCTTCACATATGTTACAAGGAGCATGACCTCTCATCATATTATTTTAGATTAAAATAAATGGCTATGATTTTAGCACATAGTTTTTTCTTTATTGAGTAACTAGAGACTATATAGAAAGAGAGATGTTTCTTTCATATTTTATTCTCTCTTTCATAAAAATATCCTCCCTTCAATTAGAATTGAAAGAAGCCACCGAGTACCCCAAAAAAAAAAAAAAAAAACTTCTCCTCGCAAATAATATATCTCCTAATTTGCGTATGCATACATGTTCTACATGGATGAACCTAAGGTGTGTTTATTTTGTGGTCCAATTTAATTTTTTAAATATTTTTTAAATTGTTTATCACTTTGTCATAATCCAATTTTTTACTCCTATTTTATTTTTATTTTTTTGAAAAAATAAAAAACAAGAAAAATATATGAAATGAAAAAAATGAGGAATAAATTAAAATTTGAGCCAAGACAACATAAATTGAAAGTTTAGGGATTTAATTGAACTGGAATTGTGTGGTTAATGAAATCAGGGACCCAATTGTTAATTGTCAGAAGTTCAGGGGCCAAGTTGAAAATAGCCATTCCCGGATATAAACGGCGCCGTTTTTACCACTATTCATCATCTTCGCCACTTTGTCTCCATACCAGAGACCGATTCAATAGGAAATGAACCAAAACACGTCTCCTGCCCACTATCCCCATGTTGCTATTTCCGGGGCCACGAAGTTGATTACAAGACGGATGCTCCTCCGTTTCTTCTCAGAAAAACAGAGATGAACGTGCCTCACGATCGTGAGGCACGAATGCACGAACAGAAGCCATTCCCTGGCTTTATATAAGCCAGAGAAGGCCACGAAAAAGAGGGGGGGGGGATAAAAAAAAAATACAGAGAGAACCAAACCTCCACATCACCATCGGCTTCATCTTTCTTCAATACCAGCCTCCAGAAACAGAAGCGACAGAACAAGAAAAACACAAAAACAAGAGGGGGAAGAACGCAGAAAAAAACCAGGGGACGACTGGAGAAGCAAACGAGACAGAAACAGAGAGAAGCATTGGCCAGCCAACGCACGAGCACCAGCCTTGTCTCGGGTTGCGCCGCTCCTTGAACAGACGGACGACGAGCAGGGGAACGAGCATAGGAACAAATACACGGACGAAGAAGGAGAGTCAGGGAGGACGAACTGAGAAGAGGAACTTGGGCAAACAGAGAAAAAAATAAAAACAGAGCACGAAGAAAACAAATCCAGAATTTTAGAGAGAGAACCCAGAGAGAAAAGAAACCAAGACCAGGAGAGAAAGCGAAGGAGGACAGAACGGAAGAACGAGGCGTTGCCTAACCAGTGCACTAATCACCCGCAGGCCGCAGCTTCGTCTTCGTCGTCAAGCACACCAGACCAGGTAAGTTCATCCTTTCCCATTCTGCAATTTAATTCATTAGACATTGTAACTTTGAAATATAATTAACCCTTTTACTGTACCGCACGCGTCATGCGTGCTGTTGTTTTGCCCAGTTGGGTCACTGGCTTGGGCCAGTGACCGGGCCGGGCTGGCTGGGTCTAGCCCAGGCTATATGGGCTGAGCTCGGCCCAGTTCAAAAAAATAAAAAATAAAAATTTGTGTATGCATAAATAAAAAATATATAAATATGATTTTTTTTTTATTCATTAATGCCAAAGTCAGAAATAAAAATGCTGCTTTAAATTTATTTTGTATTTTATGTCTACGTAATATTTACCTACACCAAAATTGAAAGTATCAATAGTTGAATATTCACTGACGCCAAAGTCAGGAATATTATAAGCAAATTATCATAGCATAAACTAATAAATGTTAGCAATTTATGACAAAATCAGTAATGCAGTCTGCCTCAGACAGAACGTTTAAGAGGTGATAATATCTTTTATTTTACGTAACTAGTCTCGTACCATAAAATCTTTGCTGGCCAGTCAGGGTATCTAGTGACCATAATACTAGGTGGCGACTTTTTAAATAAAACCATTCCCCATCAAAGAATAGGATACCAGAAATCCGTTTTTTTTATTGAAAATATTTTAAGGCCACCACGATGTCGGGAGCGACACACTTGAAAAAACATCAAATTGATATTATTTAGGTGAATTTTAATGGTTTTGATATGTTGATGTCAAATAAAAAAAATCTCAAAAAATAACATTTTGATATATTTTCGATTAAAAAGCATCTTTACAAAAATATCTTGCATTGCATCACCAAATACACACTTATAAGATTGGGCATTTTCAAAAAGCTAAAAGGTTTTTTCATGTTAATTATACTTGAAATTAATGAATTAATAACGATGTAAAATTATTTCTAAACCTTTATTTAATAATTAAAGTTTTTAGATTAAAATAGTTTATTAATAAAGTATTAGAATTTTGATGAACATTCAATTATAAATTTAAATCTTATTATTTTTTTATCTAATTAAATTAAAAAAAATAAACATAACATAATGGTTAATGAGTCATGTAATAGTTTAAACTATTAAATTTTTTTAAAATGAGGCTTTTAGATTAGCCACGACTTCAAAATTTATTTGATGTACTTTATTGTTTAAATTTATTATTCCAGTAAGAATTTAGGTTTTAAAAAAACTACAACTTATAGTTTTTTAAAATGTATTCTTTTTTAAACCATCATTAAAGCTACCTTAATATCAAACAAGTTATATTATAAATCAAGAACACAAAACAAGCAAGAAAAGACTGACAAGCTCGAGCAATCAGAGCCCAAAGATGTAATTCCACTACATGGGTTACATGAGAAATTTTAAAATGTACAGCATGGCTCGATGGATTATAATGAATTGGGTAAAAAATTGAATATATGTTTTTTTTTTCAATACAGATTTTCAAATATAGAAAATAAAAAATAATGATAGAAGAATGAATATATAATTTTTTTAATAAAATATTTAAATTTTAATGATCATGCAATTATAATTTTAAATCTCATTATTTTTGTTTATCTGATTAAATTAAAAAAATAAACATAGCATAGTAATGGTCAGTTGTCATGTAATAACTTAAAATTTTAAAAATAAAAATAAAAATAAAATGAGGCTTTTAGATTGGCCACAACTTCAAAAATTATTTAATTTTTATTGCTTAAATTTATTATTCATCTTAAATTGCAGTAAAAATTTAGGTTTTAAAAAAAGTACAACTTATAATTTTTTTAAATCTATTCTTTTCCAAACTGCAACCATTAAAACTACCTTAATATCAAAGAAGTTATTATAAATCAACACCACAAAACAAGTAGGAAAAAACGAAGATAAGCTCGAGCAATCAGAGTCCAAAGATGTGATTCCAGTGCATGATTTACATGATGGGTTAAATTATAAAATGTATGGCGTGGCCCGATAGAATATAATGAATTGGGTAAAAAAAATCAAATATATATATTTTTTTCAATGTAAATTTTTAAATATAAAAAATAAAAAATAATGATAGAAGAACTAAGTGAAGATATCTAAAAAGAGGATAAAACTTAGAATGACTAACAATTTAAAAACTAAAAACAACTATTATTGATTTGTTTTGGTATTGTTATACTTTTAAAACACAAATACTTTTAGTATAAAAAATACTATTTAATTAATATTTATTTTACTTTAAAACCAAAATAGGTGTAACTTGAAGAAGAAAAATGTTTTTCTTTTAAACAAAAACACAACTACTTATTATAGAATTAGTTTTTTAATTAAATTAAAATTTTCTCTATTTTTTTTATTTTTAAATGACATGTGCTAAATATAATAGTGTTTTACATAACTCAATTTTAATTTTTTTTTGTGTCATTGACTTTACTATAATGATGTGTGTGTGTGTATTATACTATTTAATCTTTTTTATTATTTTTTTAAAATTCAAGTAATACTCACATAAACTATATGGTCTAATGTTAGACAATAATATAAATTATATCTTGGGACCTTAACTAATAGTTTAAGTTATTGGGTTGAGATTGTTTATTGATAGAATTAGAACCTTGATGACCAAAACGATCACGAGTTTGAATTTTACCATCCTTATTTATTTGATAAAAATTAAGCATAATGCAGTATGGACTTGTACAAGTTTTAAGTCTGAAGAGATTTCACTTGAGGGGATGTGTTAAAGAATAATATAAATTATATATTGGGAGTTTACCTAACAGCTTAACCTTTTGGGTTGAATTGGTTCTTTGACATTTAACAAGTTTTGAATTATTTAATATAAGTAAAATATATTTGTTAAAATGTTCTTAACATAGTTTTGAAACCCGGACCGGCCCGGCAGGTCGACCCGGGACCCGGCCGACCCGGGCCTGGGACCGGTCCGGGTCTAAGTAAAAACCCGCTGGGGAGTTGGCCCGGTGGAACCCGGTCGACCCGGCAGGTCGACCCGGAACCCGGCCGACCCGGGTAAACCCGGTTGAGACCCGGCCTGTTTTTATATATATATATACACACACACGCATGTGAAACGACGTTGTTTTTGTTGCTTTTGCCTTTTAC
>Ga0307517_10004947_pt1 | contig 20293 bp, 6 predicted proteins | sample 23_EM_MG_FD_194515 | JGI IMG/M metagenome (GOLD analysis project Ga0307517, IMG submission 194515) | Populus trichocarpa ectomycorrhiza microbial communities from riparian zone in the Pacific Northwest, United States - 23_EM | ecosystem: Host-associated > Plants > Roots > Unclassified | place...
TAAAAATCATATCTTGGGATCTCACTTAACAATTTAAGTTTTTAAATTAAATTGGTTTTTTGACATTATATCAGAACTTTAATAACCAAGCGGTCACGAGTTCGAATCTTATTATCCCTGTTAAGCATAAGATAATATATATCTATACAAGTTTTAATCCCAAAAAACTTCCACTTCCAGCCTAAAAGAAGGCATGCTACATGCAAAGTGCCCCAGTGCAGATTCCATTCATTCAAGTCTTTGATACATCCTACAGATTTGTTTCACATGATGCCATTGTTGGCCATTTCCCTCTATCTCCAGACACTCATAAACACAGGAAAAACACTGAATTTCGAACTCCCACCAATGATACACAAGGATGCAAGGATCTTCACCTGGATTAACCAAAACAAGGACGAGATCAATATCGGGGTTGCGAGCCGCCACAGCAAGCGCAAGGCAGGCTCCAAGAGACTCTCCGACGAGATATATAGGCTTACTAGGTGAACGGTGATTCTCCGATCTTACTGTTCTCTCAACCAGCTTCACTAGTCCTGAACCATGAAAACTTCCCTCAACATATATGCATAAAGAAATCCAACCAGGCATACAAAATTTAATGTCTGTTACACAGTTATGTATCAAGTTAGTGACAGGGCAGGACAAAAGAGGACCTAGAAAAGATGTTCTGTCCTTGACTGGAATATGCAAGCACCATATGTCGAAAATCCTAGTTTCAATGTCCAAAACAAGGCACCCAGATCAATACCATCATTAACATTTCATCATTAAACAACAAAAGGATACGTAATAATCCTGTTATTATTTCTATGTTTTTTTTCATTTGGATAATCCAAAGAAATCTAATAAATTTTCCCATTATTCCCGGCAGCAGTTTCAAGCATTAATTACGGTCCTTTTTTCCTGGTTGAAAATTATACCCGCAAAATCTATAAAATAATAATAATAATAATAATTTTGAGGATAATTTTAAGCCGCAGAATCTATAAAATAATAATAATAATAATAATAATTTTGAGGATAATTTTAAGCCGCAAAATCTATAAAATAATAATAATAATAATAATAATAATAATAATAATTTTGAGGATAATTTTAAGCCGATAAAAATTTAATTAATACTTGCTTTCCAAGAGTTGAATGATGCGTGCTAAGGCCTAGGCCGACGCCATCAATCCCTGCAAAATATTATTATTAATAATAATATAAAAAAAAACTACAGAAAGAATAAAATGGATTAAAGGAATTATCATTATTAATTAAAATAAGGAGTTGATTAAAAGGATTGACCAGGCAAATAGAGGAGGAGAGGAGAGTTATCCAAGCGCGACCCACAGTCCAAAGGAGAGAACCACCGAGGCGGACCACCAACACCGCCGCCGCTTGATTTGATGAAATTTCTGGATTCCTCAAAATAATCATTCAAACCTTTTCTACTACTTTTATACTCCAATTCAGTTTTCTCCAACTCCAAGACGTATGGGTTCATCTTTTCTCCATCCACCACCTTCTTCTTCAACCTTCCATCCTCTACAAAATCTGTTGTCGTTTCAGTTGTTATCGATTCCTCTGTTGAAACAGCAAAACGACGAATCGTATTTGCCACCGCTGGATTCGGTTTGAATTTACCGGACGACGATGGTTTTGCACAACAACGGACCGTCGTTGGAAAACCGGCCGCGAAAAAACAAGCTCCATTTACAGCCATGGTACAGTAAACTTCACACTGATCTCTTTCTCTTTGTCTGGTTTTTTAAATTTATTTATAACGGAATTGATTATTATTAAAAAAAATTGACAAGAACTAGCAAGCAGATTGCTGATTTTCTTTAAAGTAATTTCTAATTATAGAATAATACAAAAACTCTCTACATTTTGTCATCTATATAATTCATCAGCTCTTGATTTCACCGTTAAAATATTAAGATAATCAAGGCCAAATTATTATTTATGATTGTAGAAATTTCTTGGTGGCAATCTTTCTTCTTCTTCTTCTTCTCTTGTAATTTATAATATCAGCACAAAACTGAAGAATAAATACGAGTGAACTGGTTTATTTTTTTCTGAACGGTTATGAATTGAAATTACACAATTTATTTGCATGATTGAGCTAGGAAATTCAAATTTGAGTGGGTTTTTTTTATAAATATATGACAAGATGTCAATGATTTGAGGAAGCACAGCTATGGTGGATCGACCTGATTTAGCTCAAGTCTAAAAAAAGAAATTGATTTAGAGGCTAGACCTGTGATTATCTGATTAAGATTTATTATTTCTTGAGCGATGTTATTTTAACTCATAAAAAATAATTAATCTAAATTAACATATCTGATCCATGACTTGGATCTTACGCAGAGAACACCCCAGGTCGGTTTTAATAATGACAAGCCGGCTCAGATGTTTAACGTTTTACCTCTTTAGAATTTATGATTAAGAGAATCATCTATTGTTAAAGGCACAGGACAGGCCGTCACAAGGGTCCTCTGCGATGACAATACCAAGATAGGTCTCAACCACATGCTGCCTGATCTGATGTGAGGTAGGATTGTTATTTATTAGTAATTAAAGTTTTGATTTTTGATTTTATTTTTTTATATCTTTATAAAAAAATATAAAAAAACTAACAAAAAAAGCAACAATAAAAATAGATAGAGGTTTCCAAAAAGAGGATTGAATTATAATTTTTTTTTAAGAGAGAGATATCATAGCCTTTATTGCATTTCAAAAGCTTTTGGAAAAAAATAATTTTTTTTTGTTTTATATAATTTTTTTTTGTTTTTAAATAATTTTAATGTAGTTATGATAAAAATAAATTTTTAATATATGTATATATTATTTGAATGTATTTTAAAAAAATATATATTTTATAAAGTAATTATTACCATAATATAAAACGGACTCTGATATTAATAGAGTTATAACATTAAAGCTAAGAATCTTGTTTATGCGGTTTTAAATTGATGATTTTGTATAAAAAAAATTTACAATCTTAATGTATTAGTATTAAAATAGTTAAAAAACACTAAATATTTTATAAAATAATTATTACCATAATATAAAACAGACTCTAATATTAATAGAGTTATAACATTAGAGCTTAGAATCTTGTTTATATTGTTTAAAATTGATGATTTTGTATAATTTTTTTTTATGATATTAATGTATTAATATTAAATTGGTTAAAAAACACTAATTTTATTATAAAAAAATGAAAGGAAAAGGAAAAAAAGGAAACATCAATCTAAAAATACTTATGGAAAAACACCTACAATTTATTATCAATTAAGTGTTAGAACTATCTAAAATAGAGAGTTACATACAAGAAGTCGAAATCGAGAGCATTTATTAACTTGTGTCGTATGTGGAGACATAGCAGATGGGATACAACCAAATTATGGTGTCGAGCTCTCATAATGTCCAGCTTGATGTGATTTATGCTTATTATTTATTTACTTATTAATCAAACGAAGGAAAGCTCAGCCTGACGAACAAGTAAGCTCACATTGAAAAGACAAAGTTCTTCCAGATGGTTGATAGAAGGTTCCATGCTTCGCCCTCTTATTTTTGGTTTATTATATAGTTTTGCTGAAGGACAATAACTAGTGTGTTGAAGAAAGATGTTAATCACATCGCTTTTATTTAATTTATGCTGCTCATTATATAATATTTCAAAAAGGGTCATCCCTGCTATTGAATATAGAAATTGTTAGTGATATAAAATTGAAAATGTTGAAGATAGGTTGAGGCAACTGGTTTTAGTTGACAACAATCATAGTTTGTTCCATGATTCAAGTTATAAGTTCGGTGGGATAATTTGCTGGCTTAATGGTTTGGCCTGGGTATATTACTTTCTTCTAAAAAAATACATTTTTTTCCCAAAACAATGATGTTTTGGACAATTTTTTTTTTATATATAAAAAATTGAATCAATGTCATTTTGGATAAAAAATTTTAAAAAAATGAATAGGTTTCCCTAAAGTTTTGATCGAGTCGCTTAAATCACGGGTAGATTCACTAGGTCATTCGAGTCATAGATTGCTCCATTAACTCACCTAAGCTTGATTAGGTTAACTTTAGAGTAAAATATAAATTATTGAACAATTTCATATTATTATAACTCTCCAAGTAGTTTGAAAGGAAACCCTACTTGGCAGGAATCTAGAATGATGAGTTGTTAAGTTGACTTGTCAAACCCAATTGATATTCGATAACAATGCAACAAATCATAAATTGATAATGATGTCATATTGTCAAATCATCATACAAAGAACACTTAGGGGGTAATCTTCACAACAAGTTCATTACAAAAGTGAATTGTAATTACTAGAATATTGTCGAGATTCTTTATATATTACAATTAAGAAGAAATTTAAAGCCTGGTTATTAAACCCGGCTCGACGGGTCGACCTGGGACCCGGTTGATCTAGTAGCTGGACCGGTCTGGGTTTAATAAAAGTCTGGTTGAGGCAACAACCCGGTAAAACCTGGGCGAACCCGAACGAGACCCGATATTTTTTTTTCAAATGTGAGATTTGAAACCCATTAGTATATATACTCCATGTCCCCAAGAAAAAAGTCATGCTTTTTTAATGTGGGATAAAAAACCTTTTGATTTAAATACTTCAACTTAAAAGGATAACATAATATCTTTTCAATGTGGAATTTGAAGCCCTTTCGTATATATACTCTATGTTCATAAGAAAAAAGTTATGCTTTTTCAATGTGGGATTTCAAACCCATTAGTATATATACTCTATGTTTCCAAGAAAAAAATAATCATGTTTTTTCAATATGGGATGAAAAAAAAACTTTTTGGTTTAAATACTTCAACTTAAAAGGATAACATAATATCTTTTCAATGTGGGATTTGAAGCTTTTTCGTATATATACTCTATGTTCACAATAAAAACATTATATTTTTTCAATATGGGATTTGAAATCCATTAGTATATATACTCTGTGTTCCCAAGAAAAAAGTTATTTATTAAATGTGGGATAAAAAACGTTTTTGGTTTAAATACTTCAACTTAAAAGCTTAACAAAACATCTTTTTAATGTGGGATAAATTTTTTTAAAAAATATTCTTTTAAACTTCATTATTTACAATATGTATAGCTTATATTTACATGGATTTTTTTCTTTATTTTCTCACATGAAATATTAAAACTTTAAATATTTTTTTATAATTTTTCCGGGTTGATCCGGGTTGACCCGAGTTGACCCATGAAACTTGGGACTTGGTCCCTTGGCCGGGTCAACCCCTGGGCCAGGTTTAATAACTATGATTTAAAAGAGCTTCTGATTTTCTTATTCATCTTCTCACAAGTTATCGTGGATTCATATAGTAGCTTGGTTTTTCTCAATCTTTCAATCTTTTTTGTATTTGATTTTTTTTCAATTTAATCATTTGATATTGTGTTTGTTAAAAATAGAGCTTTACAATTTGTTTATATTTGTTTCTATGAAGTTATCACGATCTAAAAAAATCTCGGTTTTGCGTTGGTACTTGATTTGACAAAAAATAATTTGATTTATAGTTTAGGAAAAATTGAAAATTAAAGGACCAAAATCGAGAAACAATCCAAATGGTAGGCTTTTTATAAAAAAAAAGATTCAAAAAAGTCCTCGTAGTTTTTCCCCATATTTTATCTTGGGGATTTGGAAAAGGTACTTTTTGATCTGTTTCATTTTTCTATTAAACATTTTAGTCTACAACTTTATTTTCTTTATTTTTTAGTCCATGATTTGAGAGCGAAGAGAGAAAATAATGAGGAGAGAGAATGTCGTCCATTAACCATATTTTGGTTACTAAAAAGGTCGTTCTTGGTGTCAAAGTGTTCCAATCAATGAGAGAAGTTCCATTGAAGTGTTTTTTTACCATCTAAACTCCTTGAGAAAATAGATCAAGGTTCAGGAAGTTTTTAAAATTCAGGTTTATTTTTCATTTTTAGATTGATTAAGTAATTATTTAAGACTATAAATGAGTTTAATGAGGTCTTTAGAGTGTGTTTATATGATGTTTTTTGGTTAAAAATGGCGAGAAAATGGGTTTTTAAGCTAGTGAGGTCTTTCTAACTTTCAGCCACCGGAGATAGCCATAAAGTGCTCCCGTAAGTAGTGTGTCGTCTATCATAGTAGACAATGTGCCGTTTGATATCATTTTTTTCAAAAAAAATTAGACGAACGATGCATCGTATGCCTAATATATTAAAAGAATAATAAATCAGGCCAGGTGCGCAAGTCTAGCCCGCTGAGTTGGGCCAATAGTTTCCCTATTGGCCTAACTTTGGTGAGTTTTTTAATTTGCATTTCTTAAAAAATTTTAATTTAGAAATGCAATTGTTTTTTTTTTTGGATATTAGATTTATGGCCCGCACTCCGTCATGGGCTAAACAAAAAAAATTTCAACATAAAAAAGTAGTGCCAAGGAAAAAATCTAAGACCCGAGTAATTGATTCAATTAGTAATTTAAATAACATGATTAAAAAACAGACAACAACAATAAATAAATTAAGAAAAAAAGTGACAACAAAATAAAGGCAAAAATAATTCGACTAAGAATTTCTGTATTATCAAAGGACTTAATGTTGAAGGGTGAAACTGAAAAAAATAACAAAAAAACCAAGTTAAACCAGGTTAACTCGCAAATTCTATGACCATGGACATAAGATTGAGATAATCTCATAGAAAGAAACATAGGAAAAAGAAGTTCTAATACCAATTCCTAATAAATCAAATGAGAACATGATAACTCAAAAAAAAAATCAAAAGAAAAAAAGTTAAAGCTCAATAAGATGAATTTATTTTTTAAAAAAATTATAGAATTAAAAGAAGGTTGAAAAAACTTGATCCGAGGCTACCCGGGTCAAGATGCAAAATATTTGACTTGGTCGTGATACTAGGATAACCGTGTTCAAAAGCAAATTGAATAAAATCATAAAATTTAATTATTGAACAACTCAATGTTGAAAGATGAAAACGAGAAACATAATTTCATTTAAAAAAACAACGGAGAAAATATAAGAGTCAAACCAGGTTAACCCGCAAACCTCGCAACCATGGGCACGTGATCGAGATAACCCAATAGAAATGAAAGGAAAAAAAGTACAAAGACCAATTTCTAATAAAATCAAATATTAGAAGGATAAAATTGAAATAAGTCAATTTTAAAAAAAAATATTTTAAAAAAAGTCAGAATGCGTTAACCTTTTAACTAGTGACTCTGGTCATAAACCCATAATTAAACCCATAGCAACGAAAAACAATTTGAGTCAACTAGGGTATCTTGCAAACCCCGTAACCATGGATACAAAATTAAGATAACTCAATAGAAAGGAAAGGAAAAAAAAGAGTAGGGATACCAATTTCAAATAAATAAAATGTTGAAAGATGAAATTGAAATAAATTAATTTTAAAAAAAGAACCTATAAAACAAAAAGTCAACACATATTAATCTTTGAAATCAGTAACTCTGGTCATGAATCCAAGACCAATTCTAGAAAAAGCAAACCGTACAAAAAGAAGCAAAACCCTAAAACAAGAGTGAAAAAAACATTAGTTTTTTTTTTTAAAAAAAAAACTTAAAGCCAACCAGCACAAATCTTCTAAACTCGGTCTAATCTCTAAAACTCACAAGCCGTAAAATTCTTGACCTGAGTTCAACCAAAAAGCTTAATTTCCAACTAATTTAATTTTAAAGGATGAAATCGTGAAAAAAAATCAATTTTAAAAAGTTGCCATAGGAAAAAACATATCAATAAAAATAATGGGATCAAATTTGATAAAACAAAAAACCCATAAAGGATGAAATTGTAAAACAATATCTAAAAAATGAGCCTAATCAAGATAAATAGCAATAAAAAAAATGATTACAAAATTGAAAGATTAAAAAATGAAAAGCGGATGAAATTAATGTTTTTTATAGCTAATTCAAAATAAAAAATAGAATTCAATATAATAAAGATCAAATTTGAAAGATTAAAAATGGAAAGGGAGTAAAGTTGAAAGAATATTTGTAATTTCATAGCTTATTCAAAATAAAAAAAACTAGTAATCAAAAGGATAGGGACCAAATATGAAGGAAAAAAAATTGAAGGGGCTTATCTAAACTTTTGAAGGGGCTGACATTGAATTCAAGGAGGAGAGAGAGAAGAAGAATGAAAAAAAATAGCAGCCAACGCTAAACTAGAGGCGTGTTAGGTCCAGGTACCACGCCATCGCGAAGGGGGCGTCGTGACCTTTCTAACACCGCTCTGAAATGTGATATTTGATGGTCAGACGATTCCGCACACACCATCCAAATGACGTGGGGGCCCCACATGTCATCCTGTAATTTTATTGTACAATAAAAGGAGAAATGAGTAAGAAATAAAAATAGAAATGAGTAAGAAGCATTATATTTTTTATGTTATGTTAAATTAGTAATTTTATTGTACAATAAAAATAAAATTGACCAAACTAACCCCATACAATTTGTAAAAGATAATTGTGTCATGGTGAAAATACGACCTTGCCTCCAATGCTTAGTTCAAAGTTTTTTTTGGGTCAGGGACAATTGTGTTATTTCACTATTCCAATGAATAGTGTAATGTCTTTTGGACTACAATAACTTCTCTTAAGTTTTTTGTTTTAATTATTTCATTTAAATAAATGAACTTGTTATTTTTCTTGATTTATTTTCAAATGAAATTATAAGATTTTGTGTTGCATTATCAACTGCTTTTTTTGTACAATCCTTGTCATGTCAAGGTTTTCAATTAAATCATATAGGAGTTATCTTAGTGTGAACTAATTAATTTGACGGTTCAAAAACCAAAAAAAACAAAGGAAAAAACAACAATATAAAAACAAAGATTAGACGCGCGGTTTTAAAGGCAACCTAAATAACCATAAAAAAAAAGGGTTAGGATTAAAAAAAAATACTTACATTTTTTTTTAACACTGAGACGATAACATATTGGATCGATTCCTGTTAACCTAAGTTAACTCTTTTAACTCATAGAAATGACATGTTTCCATATTTGTATTATTTTAAAATGGAAATTCACTTTAAAAAAACAAATTTATTTTATAATTTTCTTTTTATTTTTTTTCAACCAAACATATTTATACCTCGTTATGCTTTAAAATAATTACTTGGGCTAATTTGTTTTGTTGTGCTTTGTTTGAGATCGGCTCTGAACAATTGCCCTGTAGCTATCTACATGTTTAATCAAATTCAATTACTTTTATAGTGTTTTGGAAGTAGCGTCTTGCTTGAACTTGAATAATATATATATATATATATATATATAAAGAGAAAAGTACGGGTTACCTTCATTTTTATATATTTAAAAATATTCTTTTTCTTGATGGGCTAAGAGTTGGAGGATTTTTATTTTTATTTTCTTTTGAATAAGAGGATTCTATTTTGGATATTTCAACTCTTGCTACAAACCTTTAACCCCTAATAATAATAATAAATTAATAGTTTGTCAATAATTCATCAAAAAAATTTCACCACTGAACAGATATCCTGTGAGCACAAATTGGATAAAAATAAGAAGAAAAAAACAAATCAAAGTTGGTTTATCACATTAACTAATAAATAAATAAATAAATCATCAATCATACTAATCAAGAAAGAAACACCATAACTAACTTTTATTAACAAATGTGTCCTTCAATTATTTAAAAATGTGTTCATGAGTAATTTATTATTATTATTATTATTATTATTATTATTATTATTATTGAAAGGATCGTTTTTGGTATTTAATCCGTATCATAATGTTCAATCTATAATTTATATATATATATATATATATATATATATATATATATATTAAATAAGTGATATCATTTATTTCTATTCAAATAATTGATTTTTTTTTAAATCATGGTCCAACAACCAATAAAGTAAAATAAATATATTGAGATAGTGATGTTCAACGGTTGACCTAAGTCTCGGCTCATAAGAGAGAGAAAAATGATACAATGATTAACATCTCACCAAAACATTTTTGATTAAATATTTCAAATATTAGATTTATAATAAACACTAATAAGATCCACTTATAATTCCACGCATAAGACTTTTTCTATAAAGTGATTTCCCAGAGATTAAATATATTTGGTAAGATTAGCATTTACCCATTTCATTATTACAAATTAATGTTCTTATGAGTTTTTAAACTAAATTTTGATTATTCTAAAAAAAACTGAATTTTGTTTAATTGGAAACAGAAAAGGATATGCAGTTCCGAAAAATAGAGAGACAATTCCTTCTTCTTTCAGGATTCCTTCTGGGCTGGCATCTGCTTTGATTTTCCTGACCTGTCAATTAGTGGGTGGGTGGGTGGGTTTTCTTCACATATTTATTACTGATTGCAGACTTTAGATCAAACTAAGTTCCCTTCCTTAGTTTTTAACCAAGAAGCATCCCCATAAAAACACCTTTTTTTCTCTGTAGTAACATCCCCTTCTGCTCCCTTGATTTCATCCTCTATTTGCTCTCGGGCTTTTTTGTTTTGTTGTTCGGAATCTACAGCAGAGAGGGTTTTTTTTTCCATGGCTTCTCCACAGAATACTTCAGAAAAAAGATTTTTCCAAGCCAACTCTCCAGGAGGCATGCCAACCGCAAGTCAATCACAGAGAAGTCGCATCCTGGCTCAAATTACACTAAGGTTCTTAGCCATTGCTTTCACTGTGACTGCTATCCCCGTAATGATCACTGCAAAGGAACCAGTCTCTCTTCTCGGGCTGGCCATTACACCAAGCTACAAACAAAGTTCTGCCATGAAGTAATTACACGCTAAACATTATATTCTTTGATTTTGTGGGGTTTAAGAACTTTTAAGCACGTATTATTAGCTAGACAGGAGATATGCTAAGCTTTTTTGATTCTGGGTTATCCTGCAGGTTTTTGCTTGGTGTCAATGCAACTGTGTTTGCCTTCACTGCGTTGTCAATGCTCTTTGTTTGGCCTCTCAGGCGCTCAGGATCAAAGCCTATCAATTATTTTTTTCTTCATTTGCATGACATGGTAAGTGAATATATGTTGATTTTCTAACACATGAATATAAGCATAATTGTACAAACATTCATTCATTGTCACCTTCTTCTATAAATATTTCAAGGTACTACAAAAAATTTGTTGCCACCTACCTAATTAAAGTCATTCACCAAAAGTTTTTTTTTTCCACACAAAAAACGGATAAGAAGTTTAAAGAAAAATAAAATACTTTTAATAAAAACAGTTGACTGAGGTTAAAAACAGTTTACCTGTAAATGGACTCATAATGCAAGCTCTTTTATTTGTTTTTATATTTTAAAAGTATTTTTAAAAAAAACTGAAATTTTTTTATTTTTTTTGTTTTAAAGTAATACTTTTTTGTGTTTTCAGATTATTTTGAAGTGTAGTGTTAATGTTAAAAATAATTTAAAAAAAAATAAAATTATTTTAATATATTTTCAAGTAAGAATTTTTAAACATGGTTAAGAATAGCTAAAATTGACAGATTCTATCGATTTACGTCCTGCATTCGTGCAAATTTGCTTCACGAGAAAAGATTCTCCCGACAATATAACATGTAGAATGCTATAAAATGCAGATAATAGTGTATATACCGCAAAGCAGCCGGTCTCTCTTCTTTTGGTTTGGTATTAAACTTTATATACTCCTTTTCTTTTAAATTTTCTTGGTTTAATTTTTGCTAAAAAAATGTTTGATTACATTCTATCCACCACCATATTGTAGAAACAACGTTCTTTAAAATAGCTAAACACCTCTAGCTTTAAGTCGTCCCACGAGTTGATGCGAGGATGAAATTTGTATCCATTGCAGGTGATGACGCTGTTGTTGATATCTGGTTGTGCAGCAGCAACAGCTGTGGGTTATTTGAGTCAATATGGGCAACCAGAGACTTATTGGTCTCCTATTTGCGATATTGTGAAGAAGTTCTGCCACCAAATGTTGATATCTACTGTGCTATCTTACCTTGCTTTCTTTTGCTACTTGGCACTTAATATTCTATCTGTGCACAAACTCATGTCTCGAGCAACTGAGTGAATTGTGAGCAGAGAAGAGGAGAGGCTGACCAAGAAGATTAAAAAATAAGGTATTAAAAAGGAGCCTCTGATCAACAACCCATTGATTTCTGGTCTGGGATGCCTCTCTTTGTTTTACAAGATGAAAGAGGGATGGGGTAGAGCAGATTATAGGTGTCTTTCTTTCTTATGTTTGTCTGTCATTGGAAGCTACAGTATTGCTGCAGAACACACATTTTATAAATAGAATATAAGACAGACACATTTGTGTTTCGGATAGTTGTAAATTTTTGTTTCGAGGGTAGGTGGCTAGAATGTCACGAGCCTTTAAATTTAAGGGCATTTGGATCATGCTTTATCACCTTTAAATTGAATCTTTATTCTTAACCACTTTTGCAGTCTCCACCATGCTCAAATTATATTTGCTAAGAAAGAATGTTATTACACAGGTTACTGTTTATCGCCAAAAAATCAGGACTGTAGAAATCATTGGAGCTCTCATATCCAACTTCCCCTGCTAACGTTGCTGAGAAGCTCTCAGTTTATTTGGTGATAATCACAATAAGCACTAAAAGATGAACACTGATCGAAAACTGGCTTCCGTTGCCTGTTTGAAGCGTACAAAAAAAAAAATGTTCTTGATTTTGTCTTGAATCAAAACAGAAGACCATGTTTCTAAAGATATAAAATCTTGCAGGTTTTATTAGACAGTATTTTAAAACCAGAATGTACATAGATGTGGAAATGGAAGAGACAGACGAAGAAGAAAGTATCTAGTTGCTATTCCACGGTAAGGTATGGTACTGTACTAGCCTTGCATGGCATAGTTTTCAGTTCATCAGAGTACATTGCAATTACACAGAAGAAGAGGTCATAGAGGGTTTCATTCAGTTTCAGTGTCATCTTCAGAATCTTTGGGGTGCTCTTTTAAGGGCTGGCTCTGGATTTCACACTTGTTGCAATCCCATGCTGAATCTATTTCAGGCAATAAATAGTCATCAGGTGCTAATGACAATTGGAAATCTGGTAGGTCAGGCGGTGCTTGTAGAGCCCTGCAACATTAACAATGTTAAAATTATAGTTTCGGACAGTAATTGTAAACAAAAAAAAAAAAAGGTGAACTGAAATACAAATAAAGGTCAAGTAGAAAGCTGCTTACTTCTCTTCTTCCAAGAGGTAGCCATACATCTGAGACTTCCTTGCTGCAACTTCAGGAATTTTCTGATGCAAGTGCTTCATTGCACCCCAAAGTGGAGGGGATCTTCAGGAAAATTGGAGAAATAAGCGAACATAAAGGATAACAAAACAAATATTATTCTCAGGTACTTCTTACAAAAGACTGTCAAAACCAACCTGGTAACAGGAGTAGTGAGGCAAAAAGTTAAGCAGGCCTTCTTGCTCTCTGACAAAAGTCCATCTGCAGCTAGAAAACAGCATACAGCAGTAACATGACAGGCTGGTTCAGTGCCCTTGTCAAGGATCAGACCATGGTAGTAGTAAGCTGCAGCCTGATAGGTTATATGGAATAATCAGAATTAGTTGACGCAAAATTGTGATATGCAGCTCTAAGATTGATTTAGTAATCAGGATTTAAAGTTTATTGCGATGGAAACCTTTGCTTCAAGGAACTTCCACTTGATGAAACAGAGATGCTTCTTTCCATGCATATTACTCGTGTTAGAAGACTCTGACAAGCAGTGATAAGCCTGAACAAGCACAGAGACAAAAACTAACGATGAGACTTGAGAAACAACGAAGGTTGCCAAGCTTAAGATCTAAACAAACAAGGAAAGTTTACCAAATACGTCCAAGAAAAAGTATTTCAAAAATAGTCTTCTAGTATATTTCAAATGAAAGTTATCTGTTCCTCCTTGTTGAATGATGAATACTACTGAAAGAGGCTTCTAAAATCACAACCCACAAAATAATGCAATAGAACATTGTATCGGAGCTTGACCAGTTCAAGTCTTGGGGAGAATAAGAGCGTAATCACAAACCTGACCGAAGTAGATCAGCTGCTCACATGCCAACCTCCTCTTCACCGACAATGAAGCCTTTTGACTTTCGACAGCTAAACCAAGCTGAATTTCAGTTCCCTGAATTTGACGATAGTATTAGTTTCCTCTAATTCGCATTTGATGATAAAATGCCAGTCACCTTGCCTTAGAATTGATTGTTACAAAATAGTAGAGGTAACCAAATGTCTGTTAGTCTGCATTTTGATGGAAACACTTAGGCATAAGACAATGTCGGAGGTCGACTAGCATTATACCTGGCCTAGTGCTTGAATTGATATAGCCTCCAGGACACCATCCTGAAAAACTTCTGAAAACTTTTTCCTGGACACACAGAATCAATCACAAACATTTACATATTGACTTAAAGTTCCAGGAAAAATTCTTAAGTCTGCATCTTCCTTTTTCTTACTTGATATCGGGTGGTAAATGAGCCATGATTTCACGGACGCAGAATACCAAGCATCCTGATGCCTTAAGCAGTAAATCAACAGAATCCCTCTTACAATCTGAGTTTTATGTTATACATTTATCACAATCCCTTGAGATTTTGACATAAAGATCTTTGTCATAATAATTGAAGACTAAACATAGACCATTAAGGATACGAATGCGAACCTGAAGATACAACCCTAATGCCAGAACCAGAGTGATCCTTAGGGATCATCAACGAGTTAGCCTCCGACAAATTAAGCATTGCTATCATGTGAATGACAGATAGTAATTCAAACCAGGAGTTTGCCACAGAGTTTTCCTGCTGAATCATATTTGATCAATTTCAAATTACCAGTCTACTACCAACCAAAGGTATTCCAGAAGTAGCTGAAAGCAGAGAATCGATAGGCTTACCAGCCGGCCATCTTCCAGATTTTTCCAGTTGAATTCCACCAAGCCCTCAAGTCCATGTTCTGCAAGATACATAGACAATTCATTAGAAAAATAGATGTGAAAGAGACTGACGAAAAGATTAACCTAGAAATGAACCCTTAAAACCTTTCTTGGTGAGCCCAATAAGAAGAGGCAAGTACTCTTCCAATGCCCTCCTCAGTTCAGCTACAGCAGATCCACCTGCATTGACCACAATTTGTATTGCAATTTAATCTCCTCTTCAATTCTTAAAAAAAATTCAAAAATCCCTTCCAACAGAAAAAATGCACAATTCCCAGATACTATAATGTATGTCCTTTTCCTATTTCTCCACAGCAACCAAAGAAAACACAAACTAATGAAACACTATAAGCAGGATTGTGAGAAACAACAGACCAGTATCCTCAGCCACTAACACAATCTGATTGCGAAGACAGGCCAACCTATCAACAAGATCTTGAAGAATTAACCCTCTAAGTGGCCTTTGAAGATCAGATTGTGCTGGTATTCTCATAGAAGGAACGTACACCACCACTTCTGGTATGCATGTCTTCTTTCTCTTCCCGACTGCGTACATAGAAGCACTGCACCCCATTTTTTCTTCTTTCAAGCTCTCTCCAATATAGCATTCTACACAAAATATATCACGTAAGAAACTCTCTATATATATAGCTTCACTTTCAATAAAAAATACGTTGCAAGAAAAACAAATAGCACTATTTATACAAATACAAGATAAGTATGAAGTAGCATTGGAAGATAACAAGAAATGGAAGTGTCAACTAATAACGATTAATTAAGAGCAATAAAGACAAACATTAGTAATAAAATAATAGAGAGAGGAGCATTAATGGAGTAGTGGGATATATAAGAGCAGGAAGATTCATAGTTAATAAAGAAAGCAGACAAGTGATGAGATCTTGATCACTCACAGTTGGTGCAGAGAGAAGAGGAGGAGTGGATGAAAATGTGAAGCTTCGAGGATGCATTATAAATGTTGATGATATTAGAGAGGGAGCGAGAGAGAGAGAGAGAGAGAGAGTAGGAAGCTCAGGAACCGAGACATGGCTCACATGGAGTCGTCGTAGAAATCTCTGCAGGAGCTCTTTGAAAATTTATAATCAACTTGTGTTACTATTATTTCTTTAATCCAAGTAAGCTTTTCAGTTAATTACTGGTTAATTTGTCCATTTTTACTAACTATATTTTCCTTTTTATCTGATGGTAATTTCTTTATTTTACTTGTATTTTTTTCAAGCTACAAGCATGGCCTATTTTGTTCATCAGGCGGACAACTCCCTTATTTCTTACAAATGTTAATGATCAGTCATCGGGCCACCGCTACTACAGTATACATATAATAACAAAAAAGCTAAAACGGAAAGCAAAACCAATGTGGTTATAGATATATTTTACTTCATCACTACAGTATAATTAATTATATTTTTATTTTTTTGAAAAAAAATCAATAAACTTGTCTTTAAATATAATTCACTCTTAATTTGTACATCGTACATTAATCATTTTGAAATTGTTAAACAGAACAACTCGGTCGTTTTGCATTTTTTTTTAGCATAGTTAAGTTATTGAATTACCTTTAAAAAGAAAAAAAATTACCAAACCGTCAAATATTGTCATTTTCATCCTTTCTTTTTTCTTGCATAGTGAATAATAGCAGGAGTGCCCTTAAAAAAGCAAAAATGAAAAAACTCTTTTCAAGGATTGTTTTGTCTTTTCACTCTAGCTTTTTTGTTAAATTTAGGTTGGCTTAAGAGCAATTTATTATTTTACTAAATAGATTATAAACACATTTTACTAGTCACCACTATAGTATAATTACATTTTTACCAATTAAAAAAAAAGTCAATGAACTTGTTTTCCTATGCAATACAAGCAGAAGCACAACAAGATAAGAATAAGCATTCAAAGATTGACGAATTTGGATTAAACACAACAGATCCTTAAATTTTATTCTATTTTTCAATTAATATTATGACGAAGAATTTGGATCACATCAATATCTTTTTAAATTCAAATGAAAAACTAACACATGTAAGACTCTAAATTGTGGGTTTTTCATATGAATTCACCGAAGGAGATTTAGTTTAATTAATAACTATGTCTTAAAGTTGACCCTTCAAAATAAACATGAAAGTTACTGGTGGCTTTCGAATTATGGTAAGAACAATAATTGTTGAGTATTTATTACCTATTAAAATATTATTACATGAATCCGATTATGTAAACAAAAACTGTTTTGACTGCTTGGTGCATTTGTCTAACAGCTAGGGTTATCTGTTGATCAGATGGCTTATCTACGCTACATCCAATGAAATCACAGGAGCCATTGTTTCATTGAAATACTCTTTTCTTTTTTATCGATAGCTTCCAAGTTTCCCCACATGGCTAAACACAATAATGATGCTTAAGACTTTTAGGTGGAATTATGCAGATTACCGTGATATGGGTTCCTGGGCTATGTGGTCCAGCCATCATGAAATCATAGATCACAAGGAAAAACCCTCAGCTCCATGGCCATGTTGAATGTGTTCAAACTGTGTGTTTGCTTCTCATTTTTCGTTTTTAATCTTTATGCTAAAAACTGAATTTTGCAGTCAAATGATATTTAAATAGAGAAGAAGTGCTGCTGTGGTTTTGGATAGATCTGCCGTCAATGGCGCTAGGTTAAATAAATCTGGCAGCTTCCTGTATACGTGCGAGATGAGATAGGCAGGGTAGTTCTCATAAAGAAAATGAAGTACAAGCTTCATAGATGCAGCATGCATGTTACTTAGGACAAGACAGCCTGGTTCATGGATGACAGCAATCAACGTTCTTCACTAGGCTTAAATCCCAGACTCATGGTTGTCAGAGACTAATAATTATCAGCAATGCACAACTTAATGACAGCCGCCGCTGTGTGAGAAATGGAGTGATAAATTTCAATTTGATCCCTTTTGTTTCAATTTGAGCTCCAATGTTCATAATTGAGACAAGACTGACTAATTTTATGCAATTAGGCTCCTGTCAAAAATCAATTGAGATCCCTCAATTCTAGCACCTTTTAAAAAGTAGCCATTGTTTTCCAATTTGTTTGTTTCGATCTAAGCTCAAACGTCATTAATTGAGACAAACTGACTAATTTTATAAAATTAGACCCCTGCTAAAAATCAATCGAGAACCTTCAAGTCTGGAGCCTTTTACAAAGTAACCCTTGTTTTCTAATTTGTTTAATTTCATCCCTAATTAAGCCTTAAACTTTTATTTTCTTCAATTTAGTCCTTGAAAAAGTTTGTTACAACACCCAGTGTCCCTAATCTTCCAATCTTTTGCAAATTGATTTGAATTAGACATTCAAACTTGATTTTTTTTCAATTGAATCTTTAATTGAATTCATAAAATTCATTAAAAGTTTAATTAAGTCCTCAAACTTAATTAATTCTTTCACTTTTGGTCAAGTTTGGATTTCAACCTCAATTTTCTTTCTTTCTTCATCTCATATTGTCGAAATCTCATAATCTAGCTATTCTTTTGATATTTTGGTCTTTTGCAACTCGAATCGAAAGCTTATCTCCTCAAGTCTCAAAAATATTTTTTGAATTTGGAATTTATGATTTTTTTTTTAATATATATTTTAATAAAAATAATTTTTGAAGATCCAAAATTGGGTTATGACATAATTATACCATTCTATAACCTAATTTGATGAGATTACTCGCGAAATTATAGTAAAAATATCAAACTAAATACAAAGTTCATTTCAAAAAGCAATACAAATAGAATTTGATCTCCTTTCATTTCTTTGTTTTTGTTTTTTCTTTCCTTTCCATTTTCCCTTTTTTTTTATATTTCATTTTTATTTTTTTCCTCAATTTCATCCATCAACAAGAAAATTGGTCTACCACCTCATCTATTTATATATTCATATGAATAATGAAGTAGGTTTTTTTCCCCCCTTTTTTTATCTTTCCTTTCCATTTCCCCCTCCTTTTTCTTCCACTTTTTCTCAATTTCATCCGTTTATACTTTCTTGATTTTGAATTTTTCTTCATAATTTGTTTTTGTTTGTCACATTGTTTGAGTCAATCAAATATGTTGGTGTCCCTATACTAAAATAAAATGTTATTTTGATTATTTTTTTTTAAATTCAATACTCAAATCATACTTTTTACTGGTCATTTGGATTGACTTTAGACCTACAAAGTTGATTGGGATACATTGAAAAAACTCCAACATAGTTTAATTTTAAACTCAGGTTAGGCAAGAAGTCAGGTTAGGAAGTTTCAAAGCTAACCTAGATTTAATAAGAATGTTAAATAATTTCTTGTGGCCTAGATAGTTTTTTTACTTTCAAAAAAACTTTGATCTGACTTGCACTATAGCGCAACATGTAAACTAGTATTTACTAAGATCATTAACAAAAGCTCTAAAATACATGGGTTTTTCACTGTATCAATCCACAATACCTATAGTTTTTTTTTCTAATTTGATCCTAAATCTTTGTTTCTCTTCGATTGCATCATTTTATGCCTAGATTCATGACTGATTTATCAAAACTTGTTAATGAGGGACAAAATTAAAACAAAGAGGACCGAAGTGTAAAACAAGAAGGAAACAAGTGGCAATTTAAAAAATGGGATAAAAATACACTCTGATCCTCTTACTTTTTAAATAATAACTTCTTAATCCCTAAATATTTTAAAAATTCAATTGTGGAACAAAACTTTATTTTTGCTATTTTTTAGTCATTAGTTTGAGGTAAAAAAGAGGAATTCATAGAGAGAGAAATTGTCAGTTGATAATGATTTCGACCACTAAAAAGATCTATCATGATGTTTATGGGCTCCATTTGATGAGAAGAATTCAATTAAGATGTTCTTTCACCTTTAAATTGCCTAAAAAAGTAAATCTAATGTTGAAATGTTTTGGGTTTTGAGTTGACTTTTATTTTAATCCTTTTTGGGTTATATGAAGATATAAATGGGTTTATTTAGGCCTCTTTAATGTTTTTAGATGTTTTGTTTTATCATAAAATGGTTAAAATGGATTTTTTAGGTGTTGAGCACTCCTAGCCTAACTTTTCAATGACATTTAGTCATTAGAATTTAGGCAAAGCAGTCGCTTCTATTTTTTTTTCTAAAAAAATCAAAGGTAGACCACTAGGCATACATCCTAGGATTTTTTTTTCGTTCTTTTTTTTAGCTTTTACATTTTTTTTTTAATTTGATCCTTTATAATTAGCCTTTTTTTTTTCTTTTGAATTTTTGGATTGCTTTTTTCCCAATCTGATAATTCATAATTAGATTTTTATTGATTTTTCTTGCTTAATTTTCTTTAATTTTTTGTTGATTTTTTATTGGGCAATATAGTTTGTTTTTGTT
>Ga0307517_10004948_pt1 | contig 20291 bp, 21 predicted proteins | sample 23_EM_MG_FD_194515 | JGI IMG/M metagenome (GOLD analysis project Ga0307517, IMG submission 194515) | Populus trichocarpa ectomycorrhiza microbial communities from riparian zone in the Pacific Northwest, United States - 23_EM | ecosystem: Host-associated > Plants > Roots > Unclassified | place...
CTTTCCCATTACCGCCGAAACGAACCGTTACGACATCTCTCGTTCCGTCCGCTTGGGTTGACGATGAGTTGATCAATGAGCGAAAGGCTGGGTTGCAGATGTATCTGACCAATCTTCTGCACGACCTAAAGTTCCGCGCCCATCTGGAGCTTGTTCGATTCCTCGCGCCGTCAGCTGGTTTCAAGGACGCCGAAGCGTCCGGTGCTTCTCCAGTCATGGTATCAAAAGGCGCTCTGGCTTCGCGACGTGCTTTACACGACGAGGATATCCGCAGGCCCATCGCCGCGAGTTACTATCCCGCCTGGGCCTCTGGCACAGTTGCACCAAGCGATATCGATTTCTCAAAGTTTGATGTTATTTTCTTTGGTAAGCCAAAGTCATGACTATGGATTATAGATCATTGACCCTCCCTTAAAATATAGCTTTTGCGATACCTAATGGTACAGCGGGCATCAATTGGGACGACGGTAGCCAGGACACTCTTAAGAAGCTCGTTTCTAGCGCCCTCAAAAGCGGACATGGAACAAAGATCGTCCTTTCAGTTGGTAATGTCGTAATTTCAGGTTAATTATATTTATCGGCTGAATATATGCGCGAGATAGGCGGATGGAGTGGTAGTCACTGGTTCAGCCAGGCGATGTCGACTTCCAGCAATCGCAACAAACTCGTGAAAACGCTTTCGGAGACCGTCGATACGTATCATTTGGATGGTAAGCGCCTCGATGTAATCTAGATGTTTGTTAACTTGCACTGACACGAGGCTCTCAGGTATCGATATCGATTGGGTATGGATTTTTATCGCTCCTGCAAATATTTAAATTTACCGAAGCACCTTGCCGTAGGAGTATCCTAACAATCCAGGAGACGGCAACCCCTATTCTTCGGCCGATGCGGCGAACTTCTTGAGCTTCGTCAAAACGCTGCGCTCCGAACTTGGTACGCGCAAATTTTATTCACCAAGGTGTTAACTAACCCTGGTCGGACAGGATCGTCGAAGTTCATATCCGCCGCTGTTACCCATCTTCCGTGGATCGGGGAGGATGGCTCGCCTCTGAGCGATGTTTCCGAATATGCAGCACATATGACCTATGTGAACATCATGTTGGCCACCTTTTATTTTCTGCCTTTCAACGCCTAGCTCATCCCCTTGATCAGGAATTATGACGTCTTCAGTTCGTCTTCTCATCCGGGGCCAAATGCCCCTCTAGGTACGGAGTAGAGCTTGATGGCAATGTTTTTGCTCACAAAAAGCCATCGCAGGTGACCTTTGCGGAACCAGTAAACAACCCAAAGCGACGGCTGAAGCTGCCTTAGCTCAATGGACCCGCGCTGGGATGCCTGCATCCAAGCTCCTCCTTGGTCTGGCGCTATATGGTTACGTTTCGAAAAGCACCGACAAGAGGTTATCCGGAAGCTCGACTCCTCAAGCCGCAGGTGGCGCACACCCGAGGCACCTGCCTAAGCGACCCAAGATCAGAGGCGCGCTGGGAGATCTCAGCACTCTGTGGGGTCAACAGATTCCATTTAGTCAGCTCGTGACGTCCGGAGCAATATGCAAAACTGGAAACGGAAGTTATGGTGGGGCCAATGGCTACACGATGGGTAGGTTTTTCGAGTTACGTTGACTGCACCAGAATGTTAATCGACACCCTTTGCGCAGGGTGGGACAACTGCAGTGACACTCCGGTGGGTATTTTCCTGTTTCTTTACACGGGCTTCGTGGAATCATGCCCGTTATAGTATTTGTTTAACACTGGTCGAACGACTGTCGTCAGTTACGATGATACTTGGAGCATTGCGAGCAAATCACAATTCGCGAGGAGATCGGGCATGGGCGGATGCTTCACTTGGTCGCTCGATCAGGTCGGTGACATGTTCAATTCTATTACTTCCTCGAAAATCTTACGTATCGACAGGATGATGGACTTGCGCTCCATAACGTGATGGTTAGGAACTTGGGAAAATAATTCTTTTTTTGGAGATGTAAAGTAGGTGTGAGCGGCGGTTGACACGTACACCTTGCGTACACCTGTCCTTTTTTGTTCAACAAATTTTGTAGATAAGCGACGACTTGCTGTTTATTCGTAGTATTATATAATTTACATAAGCGTCAGAGAAAGGCGTTGGCAACTCAGTACTTAGTACTCATCAACATCACGGGCAATTTTCAAGCAACGAATGTCGACAATGCCTACTTGACCCAGTTACTGCACTGTAATTCTGCGATGTCCGCATTTTATGGTGAGCGCTGTATACTAAAGTTTGCAACATAATTGTGGCTTGCTCCAATATGTCCAAGATGAGGTGTTCCCGTTGTGAAGTAGTAGCGGTACCTCCGTGCTCTTCGCAAAGTCAGTTGCCCAGCCCCTCCTTCAGCTCGAGGGCGACGTTGACCGCTTGCATTTATTCAACAGTGATTTAAATCGCAACTGACCTGCTTTTGAAGACGATGAACCACTACCTCACTTTGTAGGGGCTGCACTAGGGAGGGGACGAAAGGAAAATGATCTTATCATCAACCGACTCTCGGAGCCAATCTTATCTAGGAACAATCGCGGAGCTCACACGGCCCAAACCCTGACGCTTTATTGACATCGCCTGACCATGTGCATTGTCCTCGTTTTCGATTCTTCCAACACCCATTACTTTTTTCCTCTTTTACGACCTCCTTCCGCGCTCCCTCAGCCCTAGGCTGCAACCAGCAGGAACATGAATATAACTTCATCAGCGGCTGGGATCCCCAGCGCAACACCTGAAGACTTGCATACGACACTCGCCGCCGCATTCTATGGGTTTTCAGTTGGGGCAATGTGCGTATCGTTGTCCCAGCTGCGAGCCTTCTTCTTTGGATAACTTAAACTGACAGCGTTCAACCTGCAGTTTGTTCGGCATTACTATCCGTCAGGCGTACGAGTACTACACCACCTCTTCTAATGACCCAATAACACAGAAGCTGATTGTGAGTTTATTTCGAATCGTCGATCTTTCGAGTTCCTCATGTTTGGTTGCAGATTGGCTTGGTCTGGTGAATCTTGAGTTGTATCAGTCCTCAACGGACATACTGACACCGAATGGCGTTCTTCAGCGTGTTGGACACGTTCCACCTAGCATTCTCAATGTACTTGGTGTATTCTTTCATCCTCCAGGCGCTAGGCTTCACTAAGGCCGCAGCAAATGTATTATGGTATGTTTTTTTTTCCGTCCAACTATACTTGCACTTTATTGAACGCCGTCAAGGAGCCTCAAGGTATGGTCTACGCTGTCCTTCTAGTTGGGTTGTGGTTGAAGATTCCTTGTTTCCAGGCGTTGGGATCAACTCAGGTACGGGGGTTGTCCTGCTGACATATCCGACAAGATTCTGAACATTCTCCCTGTCAGGTATTCTTGATCATTCTCGTTCAAGGGTGAGTGTTCTTCCTTATTTTCTGGCGCCACATTTTAAATAACTGCTTCAGATTCTATCTTTCGCAAATATGGAGATGTGAGATAACTGCCTTTCATTGATGCTACCGGTAAATCTGACTTATCGCCACTCCAGTATCTGGCAATCTATTATTGGCTCGAAAATTTTCTCTTGCGGTCCAGGTATAATTTCCTCCGAAAACGATGGATTATGGAGGAATAACGTGGTTTTGGACAGATTTTCGTCGTTTCCATCGCTCTGTTCGCCCTTGGTATGCCCTCAGTTCTGTTTATCTCAAACCTCATTTAACGTCCTTGATATGATGTAGCCGTCGCCATTAGTGAGTTGGTAGACAGCATCTCAAATAAAAGAAGCTTACTTCACGCTCTTTCTCTAGTCTTCTTTACCCAGCTGTGAGCGGCTTGTGATTTTGAGGTTTGGGAGATAGAACTGAGTTCTAATAGGCAAAAGATCGATGTCGTACATAGCTTCTCAACAGGATTTGTGGTACGTGGCTAACTTTATTAATATTTTTTTCATCGCATACTAGGACCATCAGTATATGCTTTACCTCGGCTTCGGTTCTACAGCCATCATCGATTGCGCTATTGCGAATGCAATGTGTCTGCTGTTATATAGAAGCAGTGCTGGCACTATCAAGTAGGGCTCTGCTATCTTAGCCGCGATTGTTGCTGATTACACGTACGGTATTTGTCCAGGAGCGAAACAGTTATGGAGAGCTTGATTCAATACTTCATTGGTTCAGGGCTTTTGACCAGGTAAATACTTCCCGTTATTTGTTGACCGTCAGAGAAAGGTTCAACTTCGTTCAGCTTTGCTGCCATCATGTGCATTGTTCTGGTAAGTAATGAATCCCATCAAAGGAACTAAATTTCTGACGAAAATTCTAGTATGTAGCGCGGCCGAATACCCTACTCTACCTCGGCATGGAGTTTTCGGTTACCCGATGTTAGCAACGTTTCTCTCGATGTAGCGATCACTTTGCTAATGTTTTTCAACTATCTGGAAAGTATACGCTAACTCTTTGCTCGCGATGTGAGCCCATCTATTACCGTGCATTGCTTCGATTGTTTGATTATCTTTCCTTTATTTAGGTCGAATGCTCGGCGCCAACTGAGGGGCAGACTCGAGGAAACAATGGAGCTCAGACTCCAAAACAGCCTCTTCTTCACGGAACCAGACCAAATGCAGCAACATGTTTCACTAATGGACAATCCGTTCTCCCCAGGTGCTGAGACAAAATATTCAAGAGAATGTGAATTCTGTAGTAGCCATCAAGGTACGCCGACCCAAGTTTGCTGATTGATTAATCTGCTGATAATTGTACGTCTGTAGTTAAATACCGCAAGAGTGGCGGTCCAATTACTTCACGCGGATACACTGTATAAAAGGGATCGTGTATGGAGACTGTTTCGGTAATCATCTTTTAGAATTTCGTCATCTATCCCATTACAGGATTGTTGTAACATGTAAAAGTATTGCATTTCTGTAGGTGTACAGTGCGTATAATATACAGGAAGGCAGCCTCGGAGACGTCAATCGAGGTGCAAGATTTTTGAGAAAGCGAATATTAATACAATGAAATTCGGTAACGTTTGGGTGGCAGCAGGAATTTATTGGTCCAATTTCATCCTGGAACTCCTGAAAAGTTGCACCATGCCAACCGGGATCAGGTTAGGGTCGACGGCCTCCAGAGATCCATATTTCTTCACAAATTCGCCACCATACATACTCACGACCCATTTCTCATACCAATCCAACGATCTCCAGGGTTTCGAGGATTCAGGATTGTCAACCAATTGGCGTACGTTCGGGACGAGGGCCACGGGGCGAATGAAGGGTGCAGCCAGCATATGCTGATAGGCATCCCCCCAGGTGCGTCGCCAAGACTCGCGGAGAGCTGTGAACTCGTCGAACGACATGAACACGTCCGACCCTAATTGTAGGAGATACCCCCTTGCGCGACGGTTATCGGAGTCTTGGTCCCAAACCTCCTTTGTGCGTTTGTATTCCTTGCGGTCATGCTCGATGCGTTTGCTGAAGAGTTCTTCGGCGGTAGATTTCTCTTCGTCGAAATTGTCCTCCGCGTCGTCTAGTTCGCTGCTATCCGAGGTCCAGTCGCTGTTATCACTGTCTGAGTCGTTATCAGAGTCACTAGAGTCTGAATCTGCATCGGCGTTCTTTTCGTCAGCCATTTTGTTATCTCCATAGGTAGCCAGGGGTTTGTCGCGCTTCTCCAGAGAGAGAAGCTCCAACATGGCGTTGCGAAGCTCGAGGCCACCGCTAGTAATGGGGAAATAGAAATAACCCTCCGGCAAATCCGTGACGTCGAATCGATCCTTGAGAATTTTCCTGAGATAACCTACGGCTCCGCCGCCGCCGACGCTCTCGGTGGACTCTGGGAACAACTCCCGTTGAATACGTGCGAGGGTGTCAATCAAGCTGACAACGTGAGCCTTGCTAAAGCAATTGGCCGGAAGACCACCAAAGTTTCGTAAAAAGAACGTCATGTATTTGTTATACGCATTGACCCAGCCAAAGACAGATTTGGTGCTGGCCAATTGGCGGCGCATTTCGGCAATGTGTTGGTCCACGTCCGACTGGTCGAGCAGGAACTGGGATTCAGCAGCGTCGAATTTGAGGAAGCCCCACCGGATGTCGCCCTTGGGCAGAGCAGCGGAGGCCTCGGAAGGGGTTCCGACATAGGCGGAGCCGGTCTTCTTTTGGTTGAACTTCAGCCCGACGAGGTCTGCGTAGGTGTTCATCTCGGCCCATCCGCTGGCCACCTTTGAGGCATCGGGGTCCCAGAGCCAGAGGTCGTCATGCATGCGATACAGGAATACACCCTTTGCGCGCTGGTTGACGGTGAAGTCCATGATAAAAATGATGGCTTCGCCGCAGACAACACTGAGCGCGTAGCTTATAGGTGTGCCACGCTTCCGGGTTCGTGATTCATTCTCCCCAGCGAATCGAAGCGGGGCAGCGAGGAAGGCTTTGTAGAAATCGAGCCAGGTCTTGGACATCCCGAAGAATTCCAGGACGGTGAGGATGGAGGTGTGAGGCAGGGAGGGCCCGAACCATTCGAGGTCAGAGCAGACCGTCGCGTGGGTGCCGTGTAGCGCAGTGTTGAGGTAACATTCAGTCGTCATGATGTGCAGGAGCTTTTGCTTGAGTTCTGCTGGGCCGAGGGTAGTGTCCTTGGCTGGGCCTCGTTTTTTCTCTGGGGCATCCACAAGATCGTCATAGGGTTTGGAGTTGGCCGCCTGGTCTTGGAGCTGTGCGAGGAAGAAGTTGTCGCTCCGAGTGGTATTACGCACGCTCTCGATGGAAGATGTGCCATCGTCGCCACGAAGTTGCTCCTTCCATTGATCCCTGACTCTGGCACTAGGAGGTTGTGGGCGAATCCAAGCTTTGCTGTCGAAGATGCGACGGAGGGCCGCCTTGAGTTTGACCTGCCAAGCAACACCAATATGGTGAAGGAGAAGGGCGTCGATGATATCGGGATCGGTGAATGCCCTAGATTAAAATTAGAATCGGTATTTCTGAGCAAGTAAATATACACACCTGTATTTTCCGTTGAGATGACGGCGGAATTCAACGACGATGCCCTCCTTGGGCCATGACCACGAGTCGAGACTCGCCATCCGCATGTTGAGGACGCTGGCTACCTCGTCCAACACAGTGGGATTCTCTTCGAAAGCTTTGAGTGTTGTTCGCTTGTCTTCGTTCATGAGCCCGGATGCGAGGAGGCCCTGGATCGCGTTTTTGACGTCGCCTGTCGTGATCACCGCTCGTTGAAGCCATTTGCTGAACGACTTGATTTCCTTGCGCAACTTTTCCAACGCTTTGGTTCCCTCTTCGGAGCTGAAAAGGCCCTCAAGGTACTCTTTGAGCTTTTCGACGTCAATCGGATGGTCTTCGAAGATAATCGATTGGAATTTCTCTTTTTGCTCATACAATTCCTTTCTGCCAACCTCGACGAAGTCCGAACTTGCTCCTCCATCCGAAGCGGCATCCGGAAGATCGTTGTCGTCTGCGCCAGCCTGGTACGCTAGGGCCACAGAATCTCCACTCGCGAGCCATTCGTTGAACAAGACGCCGAACAGTTTGGCAGCGTCAAAGCGTGTGAGGTTGTGTCGGATGTGCTCCTCGAGAGTTTCGACCCATCCCTGGGCGATCTCCCGACTGAAGCCCGGATCCTTTTTCGCCTGCTGGAGCCAAAACTCGAGATTCGTCAAATTCAATTTGCCGCCCACGATTTTGAGGTCCTTGACGGAGCCTGATCCTGACCATGATTTGATGGCTTTGGCCAGGACCTCTACCTGAAGGTAAGATACGAAAATTGAGCATGCGGTGAGTTCATAGATAGAAACCGTTGAAATACCTTTTTAATGATGTCACCGCTTTCGCCCGGAGCATTGGCTTCATCGATAACTTTTGCTCGTGCTTGGTAGGCAACTCGCTGCTTTTCGAGCTCTTGGAGCTTTATATCGGTTATAAACTGGAGTGTCTGGCCGAAGGAGGATTTGGAAGAAGTTTCCGATGCCATTGAGATGCTGTGTTTCTTGTTGAAGGTGGTGGTTGGGGTGGATGATCAGGATTCAGTATCAATGAAACACGGTGTATTGCACCTGTCACTGAGGGTCTTACTAAATCAGAGTTCTAGAAACTTAGGAATCAGTTAAATAATTTCGAGGTTCATCCCTTTTTACGCACATTTTTTTGCTTGGGTTAAATAATCTTCGAGCGTAAGTGAGTTCGAGTGGAGTCAGTAACTCCTTGCTCCAACTCAATTGAGGATCCCGGAATCGGTTTAAGACTTTAAGTATTTGGAGTTCCTGGAGGTATCACCAATTGAACTGTTTATTTCATAGTAGTGCGTACCAAGTACGCAACTACTTCTAGTCAACTTCTAGTGATATACTTATCCAGGTTCTAGAGCCTTGTCGACTCAGTTCGATGGGTTGATCTGGTGTCTGGGAACCGGACCGAAGCAAAAAGATGTAGATTAGTTACGTAATGATCAATAAAATCACGTGGTGTACGTTAATTTGAGCGTGTATATTATGTATATAACCTTGTATAACTTATAAGGACGAGCCATTAGTGACTTTCTTCAGTGATGTCTATCGAAATCAAGATAGAAGCAGGGCCTGGGCTAGAGGATGATGCCATCCTGCTACGTGGCAGCAGAGACACTGCGGGGGCCGTGGAATCTGGACGAACCAGTCGGCCAGGTATATATTTGCAAGCGTTCATTTCGCCGCTCGTATACTAATTTACTTATCTATGCATAGTTCTATCGTGCGATATTTGAGGCAAGGATGCGCAGTCGGGATTCCTTGGGCGATTCAGGGCGAACATGATTAAGTGGATGAGAGGTGTCCATGGCGTTGAGCCAGGGCATGCTTGGACCAAGTCTCCCCGTACAGCGAGGACGGCGTAGCTCTCACTAGGCGATTATTCGCCATACTCCGGTCTACAGCTTTAGTATTTGGCCTACACATGTAAGTCACATCACCTATCCCAAAAATTCTTATTGATATCTGAACAGCCGAATAACCACCTCCACCGGTCCGCAACCCCATAAACGCGTATACCTGTAAGTGCCATCCAAATCCACGAAATGTTATATCTCTCAAGTCGTGCAAGTACTGCTGCCTTCATGTGATATTGTTGGGCAAAAAAAGACGGAAAGCGGAATGCATATCCCCATTGTCTCGACTCAACGTCGACACGCGACTTCAACTTATCTCCTAACTTTTACAATCTCTAATGATCTCCGAAAAAGGCGGTGCTCAGTCCTTTGCTCACGATACAAACTTCCATAACCCATCTCCACCCTGTCAAGGTCAATGGGACTTGAAATTGCCATATCATAAACCTGCCTCTCGCTTCACTCTTGTTACATAAAGGGCATAAACGGTTGTTATCCTTTCACTGGACGTCATGCCTTCGAACAACTGCAATATAACCCAGGTTTCTGCAGGGTCCAGGACGCCACCCAACGACTCAGCTGATATGCGACCCGACCTTCGGAAGCACTCTAACTTTATCGTTGTCGCTATGCGATATTGAAACGGGGTGTACCGGGGAACTTGCAAAATATGTATCACCGATCATGGACTTGGGTAAGTCTAACTGCGAAAACCTAGACAAATTGGGACACTGCTTATGTTTTTGACATTTAGGCGTAAGCTTGGTAAATCACCGCGGAGTTGGTATTTATTATTCCCCACCTTTCCTGCATCATGTCCAGCACATTATCGTTGATTCTTGAGGATCTCTCGACAAACTTTACTTATGGCCCTCGGAACTGGATCGTCGACGACCAGCCTTTTTGGTACGGTGGAACTTCGACATCCCCTCACCTTGCCAATGCTCAAGCTTTCGTCGGCTCAATTGAGGTGACCTTCGAAGGTACGTCACATTCTTTGACTCGTTTAGCATAATTTCACTGGTGTGCAATTTGCAGGCACATCGATCGCTTTTACTGGTAGCATGCCAACTAACTCGCTGTCACAATCAATCACCGTCAGCATCGACGGTGGCACTCCAGATAATACGTCATGCACATCTTCATCGTACCTCCAATGGTATCAATCTCCGACATTGTCTGAGGGCACACATATCATCAAGGTGGATAACTTGAATGAAACGTCTCTCGATTACGCTACGATCGCCGTCGGTGAGAATACTCCCCTATCAAGAAAAAAGGTTATCGTCGACAACGACGACCTTGAGGCTGTTCACTATTTTGGTAGCTGGATACGAACTGAGGAAGGATTCTTCCCAGGAGGGAACATGCTGGCTGGGCTTCCTTTTCGAGGTAGTACTCATCGACGTGCAACACCAGGAGATACGATTACCTTCCGATTTTCTGGTTAGTTTCATACTGCTTAGTATGGTATTAGGCATGACTCTCCGGATTAGGCACGTCTGTAGCAGTCTATGGACTGTTCGCATGGGGAAACATCGGTACTCTCGCTGCGACGTACACAATAGACGGTGGAATCTCCATGGTGGGATCCTACCCTGTCACCACGAGCTCCATAGAATATGTCAACGGCGTTCAGACAGTTCCCAACTTCCTATTCGTTTCCTTTGATAGTCTGGCCGCCGGTGACCACACGCTTGTTATCAGCCTTACACAATGCGTAAATCATGAATTTTCCCTCGACTACATCACATACTCTCCTTCATTTGCCAGTCTTGCTTCCATGCCTAGTCTTGCTTTTACCACTCAAACAGCGTCATACTCCTCCAAGAAGTCAGCAGTAGGAACAATCGTCAGCGGTGTTTTTGGAGGGTTGATGGTATTTGCTTTCATGGCTTTCTTGTTCGTCTGGTTGCGCAGGAGAAAATCCAAGATACTCTGTGGAAGGGCGAGACTAGAGTGTGCGTTTTTATTACTTAATATACCAGGGTTTCATCCTTATGTTCATTGCATTCTGGTTCGTAGCTTCGAACCCTTCATCGGCGCAATTATCCCTCTGGAATCCAGCCCATCCCTCCTCGGCTAGCGGTACAATTTCTCCATTCCCCATCGCAGTTTCCCGCTCCCCAGTACATTTTCGTCTTTCCACCATCGCCGGTCTCAAGCGAGAAAGGAATATTTCTTTATCCAGTACCGCTGGACCTTCGCCCATATCGCCCACGGCAAGAAGTCCGAGTAGTCCCGCTTCACCAAACCAGACTAGCGCTGCTTCGCCTGGCAGCGTTTCACCTTTTGGGGTATTGGCCTCTGATTCTCCCTCGACGCGTGGAGGGCCACCCGCATATGAAGCAATTCTGGCTCCTTCTCCCTCTGCATCTTGATAATGTTATTATCATTAATTATTGTATACCCGATTGTTCGTTATTTAAGTCACTCCAGCTAGTTAGTACATAGTACTTACCTGATCATGATTAGCATACACGCAAGCTTTGATATTCGTTTCTTCCAGGGGTGGTTCTTAAACTCGCCGGATGAGATTTCGGTGGATCTAATGAGATCAGCACTTTCGCCACCTTACCCAAGTATTCTGAAGCCTCCCCTCCCTCTCCCGGGAAAATAGTCCGAGTTTACTGTTTGTGCTACCTGCGAGCCGCCACAAGGGTAGGCTGCCAGGTTCTCTTCCCAAGAATGACCTGGTGGTGAGGACACTAAAAGGTATCGAGGGAAATGGGATTGCGAAAGAGACAGGAAGGGAAGAGGAAAAAAAGAAATGAGGGAAAGCTGATGCAAAAGGAACGATTAGAACCATTACCTTTTGCACATATAAATGGGGAGATGGGATCCTTGCTCTTCTCGGACAAAAGGAGGTTAATTACCCCATGGTTTGGCTCTGTTTGTGAAATATATGGACATTGTTGGGGTAACTAGAGAATGAAAAATACAGGACTAGCACAAAAAAAAAACTCTCCTGGGTCGTCGTTTGGGTCAAGCGTTGGATTCCTCCTTCTTTCCTTTCACCTTCAGTCGAAACCTTTCATTGACTTTGGTGATATTCCAATGTGTAAGCTAGAAAGTGAGGTTTGAAACGATAACACCATTGATGGGGAAAGGCAATGGGCATACAGGTTTGAGATCCGTGAGCTTTATACCCCGTACAGTCAGCGCATCTTTGATGACATCCCCCACGAGGCTCTCGCCGTATTGCCCATCTCGACATATATTAGCTCCCTTGACAAGCAGAATGTTTTGGACGACTCACTTTCATATCCATGTGTTACAAAGGCGTGCATATAAAGATTTGTTTCCGCTTCGCGTGTTTCGTTTTGCCTGGATAACATCAATATCCAATCGATATAACAAAACATCATACAGTAAGTCAGGCAAGACTCACGCGATATTGTTAAGACGAAGGAATGGCTTGAATGCTGTACCACCTTTCAAGACGTCGTATGTACCTCGTCATAACCAATCAACTTTCTGTCAATTCAAAACTCAATAGGCTATCATGGCTTACCAAGTGCAACGTCCGTTTGAAATGTGCCATCGTTCCTGAAAACTGGCTTCTCGCCCTCGGCTTCCAGTTTTGTCCATTCATCGCCGTTCCACGCCGCCTGTTCGTGTTAAACAAAATGCGTGAGTGTTCTACAAGATTGACAACGACAGGAAAATCTGACAGGAGCTTCTTCAAAAAAATTTGATTCAACCCAATTCGGATGGTCGATCACCGTTCCAAAACCTAGTCTGGGATGACCAGAAGAGCCAGGGCTGCGTGTAACGCTTAAGGAACACCTAGGAAACCCAGATTTATAATACACACATGCAGGGACAAGAAACAGTGAACCCCCTCCCTGATAACCAGCCGTCAGTGATGGAGATTGTAGAAACGCAAACGCTCACGAGAATGCCCAATCTTGAAAACCTAGCAAGGCAGATATGTGAATATTTAATTTCATGAAATAGGTGAAAGACCACAACGTGCCTGCCAAACGAGGAGTGAGCCGTCGCTAGAGTCACTGACAGTTTCCTGAGTTGAGAGAAAAAGGCTGATCTATGGTCAAGAGTAAGAACAGCGTTTAATTTCTCATCAAATCTCCCACTATTATTACTAACCTCGACTTGGCCGAGGTCCTTGTCAGCAAAGAAAATAAAACGGCGCCTTCCGAAAAGCCACCATCCGAAAAGGTTAAATCCCTTAACGAAGATGAAGATTAGGCGGTTGCTCCCCAACGGATAAAAGGAAGCGACGAACGAGAGATGAAAGTATGTACCACAGGTGATGTGCTTGCAAAAAAGCAAGGACAAGGAGTGCCACGCCTCCAACGACGCCGCCAGCCGAAGCACCAGCAATAACGCCAGTCTTGTTTCCTGATGTAGAAGAAGGTGCAGTCGCTGTTGCGGCCTGTATGAGAGTGAAGTTCCAGAGTTCATTCCAACTTGACGAAACATTAGTAAATGGCCATAGAATGATCTAACGTCTGATGAATTCGGGGGTATCATCGCCAAGTGGAAGTAATGGTACTTACAGGAGTATTATCGTCCGAGTACCCATTTCGTATATTCCACGAATAATTAAATGTAGTATCGGGAGACACACTGCAGTAAAGTCAAAACTTCGATGGGTAGATATATCAGTGGAGGGGATATAATTACACATAACCACCGATTCCCTGCTGTATGTACCAGGGCATTGCTGCTGGGTCCGAAACGACGAACAGATTGTTGTCAGGAGGGGGTAGTGTTCCACTCCAACTCGCATATTCCTGGGTGTCCAGATTTCTGAAAGTATAAGAGTTGGTCTGCGTTGAAGAGAATATCTCCCACTATCGAACTATATTAGATTTGAAACACGCATGAGGTTCAGTGGAGAATAAACAAAACCTGCTGGGATTTGGCGCCCGAAGACTGCAATACTGTGAGGTTGGTTCCGGTGCCGCCCGTAGCGAATTGAAGAGATATTGGAGTTGTGATCTGGGAATTAGAGATATAGTAGGTGCCGTTAGACAAAGCCATTCGACTCGGGGCAGTTCTTCGGGCTACTGTGGATGGGAGAAATCTTGGGTGATGGTAGTTGTTAGAGAGCCAGGTGCGGTCAGGGTATAATATGTGACATTCGGAGAACTTAGAAGGTACCTCGCTAACGACACACTTCCCATATTTCTCGGGCATGTTTGGACTTTGGGGGATTGTACGCCTACGTGTACATCTGCCTCGTACTTTAACGCGTTTTGGACGGCTATGAGTTATCGATAGGCTATCCTCATCAACACGAGTCATTCATTCGACTTCCCATATTTCTCAGGCATGTTTGGACTTTGGGGGATTGTGCGCCTACGTGTACATTCATGCCTCGTGCTTTAACCCGTTTTGGACGGCTCTTATATTCACCGCAGATGAAAGAGTGGCCGGAAATTATGAGGAGAAGGTCGATACCTCTCAAGGACCGAGCCCACAGCCCAATATCCCCCGATCTACTGTGAAAGTTCGGTACAGTCAGGCAATTTCCTGTTAACCAAGGCATTGGGTGGCCTCGTGGTCAGTACTTGATATTAGATAGAGATTCTGGAAGGGATCTACACACTCTCCCCAGAGTATATTACCTACAGTCCATCACACATTCGCCCTGAAAAACCAGATTTATAATACACCTCTTCCTAGACGGGTGCATCAGTCTGTCAAAAGCTGAACAACTAAGAGACGGGGAAATGTCCTCGGCGTAAATAACTAAAGATAGCGTTCGAATAGCAATAATGCAGCGAGCTCGTGAACGAGAATGAAAACAATGGCGTTCAGATTGAGCAAGAAATATATACAGGGAAGTGCGAAGTTCGGACTCCGAGTTTCGGCTCTCGTGTCGTCTTCTCCGGGGCTATTACAGCAAGACCTTCACTATCAATGATATTGACACGATAAGAACTGGAAGACCGTTTTGAATCCGCTCAGAAAGGTCGCCTGGTCTTAGATTAGAACCGCAAACCATCGCAGAAGGCGAGCCTTCATAATCCATGAGGAGAGGCGACGTTACCAAGCCTCCCATGCAACTAAATTCGGGGAGGCAGTAGTTGTTTATTCTAATAACGTCAAGCATCGTCAAGCTGAAGGTGAAAGCATTATGGTTCAACTGTGGTCACTAACTTAAGCGCGTTGAGTGAAGGCGCAAAGAACCGGAAGGTTCAAAGTCAGCGGCAATGGCCACCGGCCCGGCCAAAAGTAGCATAAGAGATCTATCCCAAATATCAGAGCTCACACTAGTGCAGCCACTTCTCACAGTATGTTCCCCGATTGCCATGAATTTACCATCCAAGGAGGGACCTTCAACGAAGCCCAAACCCAACATTTCAATTACAATATCATCATCATCCAGGACAAAAAGGCCCAATCCGTCGAGGACCTCGAAAAGCACTGGAGAACAGTAATTTCGGCAGTGGATCCAACCGTTTTGAACAAGAAAGAAGGTTTGGTCCGTATTTTTTGTGACACCCGATGTTGTGTTTAACGCGGTCTGAAACAAAAGACGACGAATCTACGGACGAGAATTCTGAAGACAAGAATGATCTCGAGGACGAAACGACCGAAGACGAAAATTTTGAAGACAACAAAACTAAACCCCCGAAACAGCTCTTTATATATACTGGCGTCGATAAGGCATCGAAGAAGCTTAAGAGACCAACCGATGTTACAATGTTCCTCTCTAGTTGCAATAACATTCCAATGTATTATCTTGTTTTCTAGCTTGTACTCACACTTACGCCAGCCACCTCCGATGATGGAAAATCATTGCCTACTATTGTATGGAAAGTGCGTATATCATCGACCCTTCTCGAGCTTGCGTCGCTTGACTCACTTATGTCATGTGCACAGACACTGCACTTCGAGAAAAGAAGTCTGTGGACTCGGCGATTCAGATTTTACTTTCTCCATTCTGACACACATGAATCACAGCCGCGATGTATACCCAGGTGATATGGAGCGATGAGTATGTTCCATCCGTAATCCTAATTGATTTTCTCAAAGGAGCTGACTCAATCTGGTCATGCTTTTAGAGTCGGATTTTGTGATTTGAAGGAAAAATCTGACGGCACTTTATTGCCAGGTTCCCTTAAAAATAGAGTGAAGGTATGCAACTGATTGTCTCTACGGCTTTATTCCCTACCTATTTTTCTAGCCTGGGTATTCGGTCATACTCAAGGATATGGATGGTAGCGAGGACTTCGAAGACGTGTTCAAAATACCGAATGAGAATGACCACATCGGCGTTTGTAACACGACAAATTCAAGGAAAAGGTTTGCTTTATGTACGTCCGATCCTCTTTCTTGGCGAAACTTATTATGAATAAATGAGTTGTTCCAAGGTACAATCGATCCCACGAAAGCCGAAACAGATCAATTCTCACCTGTGGTGGACCTCGATCAACTCACGTGGGTTTTGCTTTTCCTGGGGTTTGTGATTAATAAAGCCATTCTCCAGCACAAAGTTTGCACCCAATATTAAATCTGGCTTTCAGTGTGGGCCTCCCATAATGCTCCAAGCATATGATATATCCGGTTACGAAGGTCGGATTCTCCGAGTTCATCTCAGATAATATCCACCTTTGACGTTGCTTGACAGAACGGAAGCCCATTGATACTACAAAGTTACGAAGACCTCTTTTTGTCAACGCCACTTCAAAACCTCAAGCAATAGATATGAGTAAACTCGGTCAGGTATGAGTTATGATGCTTATTCAGACAAGCGTCTTCATAGCAAGACTCGTTCCAGGTTACAACCTTCCGTCTCTATTCGAAAGACAGTGGGCGAAACGTTTTGGAGAAGGAATGATCACACGGAGGGGAGGAAGATTTTCCGGAACTTGTATCCATCGAATACGAAACAAGTAAACGAGAGTCACTCGGGCAGAGTTGACAACTGCAGTCTTAAATAATGGGATCCACTTCTACAAATGCAGAACTTACCATGAAGGAAAGAGAATTCATCGGGGATTCATCAAGGAACAGTGCCAGCTGAATTATAAGAAATCAGAGTGTGATAGCTATTAGGACGTATCTGAGCTTACTTAATCTTGTCACAGCTTAACTTCCATTCCATCATGATTCCATGACCTGAATCACGGTTGAATCACTTACTCTGACCCTATTGTTATATTCTCTGGGATCCGCCTCAACGTTCAACGTTCAACCCGAAATGGACCCATATTTTGACTGGATATCATATATTAGGATTCTCCGCGGTTGTTGAGGTACGCTCTTCTAGCTATCTGCATAATCGCAGACGTTTCGAAATTTCTTTTGCAATGTGTGCCTTTGTTTGTACAGTAAACATCCACCAGCCAAATGATGCAGGTGGTGCGGTTGCCCATGGACCGACGGTTGCTCCACACAAAGGTGCACATCGAGGAAATTTTCGAAACGCCTACGATTTTGCACACAGCTGTCAATCAGATGTTGACATTTATCCCCCTTGTCTCTCCCCCACCGCGTCTCCTGCATGGCCAGCGCATTATCGTTGATTCTCGATAATAGCTCTAAGAACTTCACTTATGGCGGTCCTCAGGATTGGACCATCGACGAGCAGCCTTATTGGTATGGTGGATCCTCGACATCGCCTGAGTTTGCCAATGCTGAAGTATTTGGCTCATTTGAGGTGGCCTTCGAAGGTATGTCGTAGTCTTTGATCCCTTCTAAACAATTTCAATGACAAGATTTGCAGGGACGTCGATCGCATTTACCGGTAATACGCCAGCCGCCTCGCTTTCACAAACAGTCAGCGTCAGTATCGATGGTGGCACCCCATTCAGCACATCATACATGGACCTCACACCTCCATCGTACCTCCAATGGTATCAATCCCCAGCATTGTCTGACGGCAAGCATACCATCAAAGTGGATGGCGTGGACGGAACGTCTCTCGATTACGCTACGATAACTGTGGGTGAGAACACTCCGTTGACCGGAAAAAAAGTTATCGTCGACAACGAAGATCCCGCCGTTTATTACTCTGGTACCTGGACACGAACTCCGGATGAATTCCTCCCAGGACATATCCCATCCGGGCTTCCTTTCCGAAATAGTACGCATCGAAGCACAACAGCAGGAGATGCGATTACCTTCCGATTTTCTGGTCAGTGCTTAGTATGGTATTCGGCATGCTGACTCTGACTCTCCCTCATAACAGGCACGTCTTTAGCGTTGTATGGACTGTTCTCATGGGCGAACCTCGGTACGCTCTCAGCAACATACACAATAGACGGCGGAGTCACCATTGCGGGATCTTACCCTGTCACTACCAGCTCACCAGAATATATTAGCGGCGTTATGGCAATATCCAATTTCCAATTCGTTACGTTTGACAGTCTGTCCGCTGGCAACCACACGCTCGTTATCAAGCTTACACAATGCGATAATCATGCATTTGCCCTCGACTATATAACATACACTCCTTCATTCGCCAATCTCGCTTCCATGCCCGGATTTGTTCCGAGCGCCCCAACTTCTTCCACACCCGGTATTGTTTCGACTTCAGTTTCATCGAAGGCTGGAGCTTCCCCAACAACATCACAGACCTCTCAGCAATCAGCGCTGGGTTCCAAGCACACGCCAGTGGGAGCAATTGTTGGCGGTGTTATTGGTGGAGTGTTGGTGGCATTCGCTTTGATCGCGTTCTTATTCTTCTTGCTGCGAAGAAGAAAGTTGAAGAAAAATTCGTCGCCTAAGTTGGAGATGGACAGTGCGTTTCTCGTTTATTGCCCTTTTCAAATATAATGACACTTACAAAAAAAAAAAAATTTTCCGCAGAATTGATTCTATGGCCGGGCTAATTTTCACTTTGGCCTGCTCGGAATTTTTCTGGAACTTGAAAACTTTTTTTTCAAAGCGCCATTATTTTTTCAAAGAGCAATAATGTATCTGTGTTTTATCACGGAATTATTCTCATGTTGCGTTCTGTTTCTTAGATTCGAGCGCCCTTTCACTGGACGGAGAATTGCTCTGGGTTCCTCCCATAATTCAGCCATTCCCTGTTATGAGAAATGATTCTTCGTCCGGTGCAAGTAGCGGGTTGTCTCCAGCGTCGTCTACGCCAAGAAGCCCGAGTAATGCCCTACATCACAGTCTTTCCGCAAGGGATGTCAAACAACAGAGAAATAATCCTTCATCTGGTGCAAGTAGTGGGCTGTCTCCAACGTTGTCTAAGGCAAGCCCAAGCAATACCGCCCCATCAGACCAGAATGGTGTTGTTTCGCCTGGTCCATCTTGGGTATCGGCCATTGGATCTTCTCCAGAGCCACTCGCATACTATGAAGCAGTTCCGGTTCATCGTCGTTCTGCATTTTCATCTCAATATTGTTGCATGCCCAATAGCTCATTGTTCGTTTACATAACATCCTTTCTTCGTGATTCCCTGGAGGGAACACATTAATCAACAGAAGAATGCTCATCGGAATAAGAAACCAGAGTGTGATAGCAGTTGGACTCAGAAATGGGAACTCCAGACTCAAGGGTGAAGGGATAAGGATTGATCGTTGAACCCCATTCCCATGAATCTACTCTACCAACTCTTGTTCGGAAGCGTTAGGTCATTGCGGGTTCGAGAGAAATGAAATATAGCATTGCATACTTGTCCAGGAACACTAGGTTCGATCTAATGATTGTTACCACTGCCCTCCTGCTGTTTTGGCTTCATACACGCGTCGATCCCTGTCTACGTTTATGTCGTTTAAAATTTTCTTGGCTCCGGTTTCGATCAAAATATTTGCCAGTTGCTCTCCCAGTTGTTCAGAGTCCTCCACCGACTTTACAACTTCCTTCTGTGTATGCTGGATGTGGTCTTTTCCATCAACACTAGTGACACATCCCGTCAGTGTGAGGACTTCGCCGCCTTCCCCAGCGACAAGTTTACTGACAACCCCAACCGGCACACTGGATCCCCCTTCAAGGACACGCAGGCATGCCCGCTCTGCACTGCATTCCCACAATGTTTCCCGACGCGTTAGTTTTTTTGCAAAGTTCGATGGCTTCAACGTCGTCGCTTCGAACTTCAACTGCCAGGGCCCATTGAAAAACTGCATATAAAGCGTCGGCGGTGGTATGTCTGATGATATACTATTCACCAGTCCCAGGCGGACGAGACTAGCTTTGGCTAGGATGAGCGCAGCGTAAGGTGCATCTAATTTGGCAAGCCGGGTGTCTGGGAAGAGAGAAGTAAAAAGTGGGCTTCCTTTTATATTTTAGACCTACAAATTGCCGCGCTGAGAGATTACATAGCTTGAAAAGTATTACGTCCAAGTCAATTGACCACATCCAAGAACTTGAGTTTTGGGAATTTTTCGCTTCAGCTGCGCAACTCTTCTCACACTACTGGTTCCAACAACGCTTCCGGCTGGGAGGTCCTCCACAATTTTCCAGTTTTCACCTTGCCTAACAACGAGGCTGTCGACT
>Ga0307517_10004949_pt1 | contig 20289 bp, 16 predicted proteins | sample 23_EM_MG_FD_194515 | JGI IMG/M metagenome (GOLD analysis project Ga0307517, IMG submission 194515) | Populus trichocarpa ectomycorrhiza microbial communities from riparian zone in the Pacific Northwest, United States - 23_EM | ecosystem: Host-associated > Plants > Roots > Unclassified | place...
TTGGAGGGTTCAATCGAAAAAAAAAAACATAAACTTTGATCGAAGGACAAAATTGAAAACCAATAAAACTCTAACAAAAAAGCTATGGGTCAAAATAAGAAATCAAAAGAATAAGGATCGACTTCGAAAAAACAATATATGACAAATTATAATTTAAAGACTGAATTGAAATAATAAAAACTTTTGCAAAAGGATCAAAGATGAAATTAAGCCATCTAAAACATAAGGACTGGAATTGAAAAAAGAAAAAGAAAAGAGGACATACATGTACTTACTCTTGGAGAGAGGGAAAAGGAGAAAGAAAAAAATAAACACCGACCACAGATAAACAGTCCATCAACTGTAGTCACGAGCTACACCAGCAGATAGGGGACGTGGTGGCGCTTTTAAGGACATAGTGAATGACTAGATTTGGACAACCGGTGACATCACACACATTGTTGAAAGAGCGCAGACACCACCAACACGTTGGCACATAATCACATGCGCCGTAACCTTTTCAAATAAAAAAATAATTGCAAAATTACTAAAACACCCCTCATTAACTTGAAAATAACAAATAAACCAATATGAAAGTACCAAAACACCCCTCAATGCATAACTGACCTTTTATCTTTTTTATTGCTCTTGGTCAACAACTCAATTATTTTCTGATCTTCAGGGTAAAAAAATATTTTTACCATTCAAAAGTTTGTGAAATATAAAATAAAAACCCTTAGTCAACAACTCTGATTTTTATTAACCTTAGGGCTATAATTATTTTTTTATTGTACAATTATAATTAAAAAGACTAATTCAATCTTTTAATTATCAATGAGCGCATAAAAGACTAAAATATCCCAACATTAAAGGTTTCTATTTTTTTAATCAAAAGGGCATAATGATAATGTCATCCTCCACCCTCGTGGTTGTATCTTGACGTACAGTGGACACGGTTTTCCCCCATGATTTAGAGTTTTTGTAATTATTGGTAGTCATTATCACAATAATATATATAGCAAGTTGCTGTAGTGGTTAGCAGGTCAATTAAAATGACTCGCCAAGACTCCTGGTGTTTTACAATAAAGAAAAGTCAACAAACCTTATTAATCAACGAAGGAAGAAAAAAAAAAGAAATACATGCAATGTTGGATTGCAGATGGTGTATCTAAAATTTCAACCTGCTGCAGAGTTCTCTCTCCTGGGACAGAATGTTTGTGTCACGCAATGCTATAGGTTTGGTTAAAAAAGGTGGAGGATAAAAAAGGATGGCACTCAGTGCTAAGGAAAGTAGGCATATGGTGGCAGAACTGTGTTCCGGGCTAAAAAGTTCTCTTTGCTCGTCTCCTAAAATTCATGAAAGAATCAAGAAATCAAAGCACAGGCATGTTACACCAAACTCGAACATACGCACGTAAAGCAGAGAAGAAATTCTGTGATAGCATAAAAAGCTTTTGCTTCTGGTCTGAAGTGTTTATGACCATAGAGAAGTACAGTTACCCTACTCATCATTACACTGAGAATTCCAATACTACCAATCAGTGTCTCGTCCATTGATGGGGCAGGTTTCCATACAGCTAGGCTGCATTTAATTGGAAATGGGCCAAGATTGATACCAGATTCATTGACATTAATGCATATCATCTATGGGAGGTCATTCCCTATCCAAACTTCCATCAAGTTTATAGAGCATGAAAGGCATTTGTTGGGTCTGGCTGTATGGAATTTGTTGGGTCTACCGTATGGGGATTATCCACGTCCAACAGTCATTATTACAAGAAATCAAAAGAAAATGATAAATGGTTCATATCCTACAACCGTTTTTTTAACAACATTTCAGTATGTTCATGCGTCACTTATGGAAAACAAGTTACCATTAAATGTAAACAGCACATGAAGTTGCAAGCAAACCAGGAAAGATGGAGCAGGGATGGGTGACTGACACAATGAGTTGATGCTTCCATGAGAATCAAAATCAAGCTTCAATAACCATGGGCAAAAGGGGTTAATACTGGCTACCAAACAACTTGCCCTATCTGCGGTGGCTGCGGTCAGCTGACAAAGAGCGATCCCTGCGCCTCTTATACGAATCATAATAACCATCTCCCCGCCTACTATATGGAGAACGTGATCTTCCCCTTCGATCCCTTGAATAAGGGTCTCTATCTCTGTCATCCCATCGGCGAGGTGAGTAGCTGCGGGACCGTCTGTGGCCATGACCATGACCTGCATGTTTTTGAACCCAATAGTTATACAAGAATAATAATAGGAAGAAACAGTTGATCACAATAAAGTAGAAACAATTGCAATGTCTTTGGTCTTTGATGAAAAATTACAAGATCTTGCCAAGGGTAAAAAATAAAAGCACTCAAATAAATAAAAAAAGTTCATTTTCTTGATATTTGAACTAGTGAGCTTGCATGCCTCTAAAAATAGGAGTGGGACTTGGATTAACCATGCGAATTTCTGAAAGAAAATGACATAGCTTTCTTAAATCTAAGATTGTAAATCTGCTGGAATGATGATCATAGGGACTGAAAGATAAGAAGCAATTCCAAGTTTGGCACATGTTCAATCTGTTTTGAACCTACCAAAGAAAATGCTGAGTGAAATGCAACACCCATGAGTATAAATTAAAGGAGACCAAATAGCCTCAGCTTTCCAGGTCAGGCACAATCATACAGTGAAATGCATATCTAGGACTGGAATGGTAAGAAAAATAAGCTGCATAACCCTAATACAAATGTCATGCTAGATTAGCAGGTAAGAAAAACAGAAGTCAAGGTATCAACAAGAACCCAAGATTCAAAGAAAGCTATTCAATTCTGACCCAAGTATTCTCTAGTAAACATCAAATTGACCCAACATTCGCATATGATATTCCATGTTCAGTTGATAAAAGAATTGCCACACATGCATAACACTGATACATACCTCGCTTATCTCTCAGTCCCTGATACCTGCCAGGCGTTGGTGTCCTACCACGCTTTCTTTTTGCCTGCATTAAAAGCAGAACCAAACAGAATTGTATCAAGGAAGACTGGTGAATGAAGAGAAGAGGTTGATTAACTGAAATGAGCTACAATGCCTCCCATGTACTGCCCTTCGAAACTCATTTGTATTAAAGGTGACTAGGAATTTTCATCTGGAACAGCCATAATAATCCTTGAAAACAATGTCTGGACCACTGCAAGTATTTTATTTTTTAGAGTGTTGCCTTGCTACTCTCGCCATCATGGCTCATGTTGACTAGCACTTAGGACATGGAGTCATTATTCATCATTATTTGTTTAGCAAACATGACAGCAGCTTTCACTAGTACATACATGACAAGAGGAAACTAATACACAGGGAGTAGTATACTTGCCCAGCACAGGCTATTTCAACATAGGAAAATCAAAAATAAGCAACCAACCAGGTCAGGTATTTTTATTAGTGATGTATAGGAATATAGGGCATACAACCCTCCGCAAAATAGTCGGATTTGAATCGATGAGATTGAAATGTTGATGCAGAACTCATGTCGTGGTTCGTGAAGGAATAGGTTCAACTGTTAAGACCTTAGACTGTGAAGTCGATGAAGTTACATATACCAGACCTGCTGGCAAAACTTATCAGGTAACATTTTCGGAAGAAATAACTTAAAAAAATAAAATTGACAGGTAAACAATTCAGTCGCCCTACATGTTTCCCTTCAAAATCCATTGATGGGAACAGTACCTTTTCCACAGTAATCACTCGTCCTTCAAGCACCGAACGATTCAAATACTTGACGCAACGGTTAGCATCCTCAACGGTTTCCATCGTAACAAAAGCAAATCCACGAGATTCTCTAGTTCGAGGATCTGTCACCAGATGGCACTCCAAAACCTGAAACCATAACTTAAAATAATGTTTTTTTTTTTGGTATAAAAAATCTTGGATAACACACTTCAACATAATATGGTTTCTTATTGTAAATGAGAACTAGTGGTAGGTCCTAAGCTGTTTCTCCTTCAAACTGGAAACTTGCTACATGGAAAGAGGAGCCAAAATAAATAAACTCTAGAAATTGAACAGGATGAAGCAAACGGTGGAATATCAGATAATGAATGGCATGCATGACCACCACATCATGATACAATATCACATCAGCATCTTCAAAATCCATAACCACAGAATTTAAAATTTCCTTTCCAAATCCAGAAATGTAACTCCTCCCTAAAGAGTTTTCGACTATGCAACACATGCATCAATGCCAGCCTGTACAACTGCAGTCATGTTTCAGAATTCCGCAAACAAGATTACTTGATTATAGCATGTCACGATAACTCAATCAGGACACACACGATAAAAGATTTTGCCACAACTATACCTTCCCTTCACTGCTAAAATACTTCTCAAGATCACTGCTCGTGACCCTGGTTGATAATCCAGTTACATATAAGTTGTTTCCAGGGTTAGATGCATCACCAGAATCATTGCTCCTGAAGTACCAAAATCAACCATAACTCAAAATCTCACAAAAACACACTCACATGCAGACACACACACACACACACACACAACAAGGAAGAAGAAGAAGAGGAAGAAAAAGAAGAAGTCGACCAATTACCTGGAGCGACTTCTGCGGGACCGTGACAAGGATCTTGACCGCCTGCCTCTACCAGGTGAACCCGAATTGCGTGGTGAAACAGACCTAAGGTAAACAACTCAATTCTAACATAATACTAATACTCACAACAATAACAATAATAGTAGTAGTAGTAGTAAATTATTGAGAGAGAGAGAGAGAGAGAGAGAGAGAGAGAGACTCACCTTCCTTCTCTTGAGTAAGCCATCTACAAATATTACCAAATAGAAAAGGAAAACACAAATATAAGAAACCATTCATTAATTTACACACACAAAAAGGCATGTTAATTATATGATACAGAGTTAGCTAGTGCGAGGAAGTAAAAAACCATATTTGTTAAGCTCAACATAAGAATAGAAACAGAGATCCATCAACGTTACATACAGGAAGAAATAAACTTGAAATTCGAAAGGGAAACCCTAGATCTCGAGTTTGATTACCTGAGTTATTGGCTGAGTCAACTCGGATGAACTTACACACAGGTTTTATGGGTCCTCCTCTCTCTCTCTCTCCCTCCGTGCTAAAACACGAGGAGCAACAGCTTCTCTATGCGCTCTCAACTCAACCACTATTACGGTGATTAAGCTATAATAATATTTAAAAAAAAATTATTTTTTTTAAATCAATTTTTTTATATATTTTTAAATAATATATTAGTATTAAAAAATAAAGTATATTATTTTGATATAAATTTTACACTCCCAAACAGTCTCTGAACTGCGAAAGTTAGAACGTGATTTACACGTGCAAGAAGCCCTTTCTTTTTAAGAAGTGACTCCTTTTTTTTGGATTTGGGTACTGATTCTCTTTTTTTTTAAGCACCTCGGATTGGTACTCGAATCCCGCTGTGGTTTATGAATGACATGACTTATCATTAATTCGGTTTCGCACTCAATATTACAAGTGCGATGAGATGCCGTGTGATCATTGCGTTTTTTTCTTCTTTCTTAATTAACTAGAAGTGTGCCCGCAAAAGTTTCTAACAATCATTAATAAAACAAACACCTTTCGCACTCTTTCCTTAATCTGTCTCGAGTTTAATTATTGTCTTTAGAAATTGGGACAGTAAACGAAGTTTTCTGAGAGTAATGGATTTTCTTTACCCTTTTCCATATTATCTCTCCTTCCCAGTAGGCCTGAATTACCCTTCGTTTCAGGAAAATTATAACCTGTAATTACGACGGCAAAACGTTGGAGGACAGGTCTTCCTCCTTGAATCCTTGAAGGGTGCTTGCTATAAATGATCAGATAAAACCTGAAAAGTAATCTAGTACACAGAATTCATAATATGAGAGCATGTGGGAGTCTTTTGCAAAATGGTAATGAGAAAAGTATGAATTATATCAATCTTCCATCCAATGCGAAACACAGGCCTAGGTAAAAGTTAAAATATCAAAGGGTAATTAAAAGCATTTCTCCCAACCTGGCAACTCTGACCAGAGGAAAACCCCTCAAAAATCTTTTTCCGCTGTGGCAATTACACTCAAGTTTCCAGGGATGATTAAAAAATACACAAGTTTGAGTCCCCCTGGCGATATAACAGATTCAATACAACCAAAGAATAGAGTGCGAAATAATACAAGGTGGAGTGAAGAAAAAAACTAAGGCGGCCAGAATGATCAATCAAAACCTCACTAAACAATACGGATTTTACAAATATAAACCAAAAATTGTAAATATTTAAGAAAAGAAAAGAAAAAAATATGAAGACGCAGAACCTTGAATCAACCCTTAAGGAGGGTCTCAATGGCTTCAAAGAAAAGACTTGCCATCTCAGGGTTTGGAGTCTTGATGGCACACTTGATCCCGGGGATTCCAACAACTGTTGTGAGTTCGGTCAAGAAAGGAATTCCTCTAGGCATTTTAGCTGAGAAGTAGAATACATCCTGGTTTGCATGCTTTCGCTTTGCAATAAAAAACATGTTTGATGCAGCAAGCCGGTCTAAAGTAGCTTCTACACCATTCACGGTAATGCCTGGGAAGTCCTTTGAGACCTCATTTGAATCAGGAAGGGACCTCCATGTCTGAAATGGGAACAAAAACATATGATATTAGGTTCCAATAGCTACAGCGAAAATAGCTAATCAAATGATATCTGCTTGTGAAGTCTCTGAATTGCTTCCCTGAAAAGTTTCAGGCTATAGATAAATTACTAATTTGCTCATCAACCCAATCTACCCCATATCCCACAAGAGCTTTATTAGAATCAGACAAGTGAATACCCAACTAATCCCAAGTCCTAAGATAGCATTTCCCTACCACAAATTTCTTTCCGGTCTTTCCTTTTCTGAATTTAAAAAGGGAAGACACACCACAACTAAAACGCAATATCACAACACTGAAAATAAAATAGATTTCAGTGGAATGACTAGTCGCTCGATACTTCATTAACATTTCCTATACTAGCAGGCAGGCTACAACAAGAATGATTTTAAACTAAGTCTCCAATGATCAAATGTCACAAATTTAAGTATTTCATCAACTTTTTAGCACAAAAATAAAAGCCAGTCCAAGAAAAATTGGTCAAGCCTTTTCTCTTTTTACCTCAAGAAAGCTTCCACGTTCCATCCTCCCATCTTCTGTGAAGAATACATGCAATGAGATTTTGTCATTGAAATACCATACAGGTTGTTGATTATTTTTCACGGCAACTTGCAAAAGAGAGCTTGGAGGACCAGCAGACATATTCTGAAACAAAGCCACAGGCAGCAGAGTTGCTGCTGATGTCCCAGGTTGCAATTGGGGAACCTAATCAATAACAGTTTGTCAATTACACACTAAATGAGGAAAAATTCCATCTTGAAACAAATCAAGGTTGAGCATTACCTGCAAAGGTCCAGCAGCTGCAAGACCGAACGAGTTCTTGTTAAACTGGATCATGAATCCATCCAGGGGAATCTGTGAGTTGTTCTCAAACAATAAACTGTAAAAGATCTGACCATCTCGGCTAATAAGCTGTGCACTGATTTGTAAACCCTGACCAGTGGCTGCTGGCAGTAAAACAGGCAAAGGAGGGCTGCAACATGGTCACAAGATTCAGTAAGTAACATTTATAGCCTAACAGTTGGGATGTTGCGAATCATGAGAAACTCATTATTAGATAAATATGCTTCAAGTTCTCAACAAAGCTATGCAAATCAGCATTGCAGCCCAATGACCCCATACCAGTGTCAACAAATTGAAAAATGGTCGATAAGATAGTTTGTACAGTCAAGAAGCTTACCTAGCAGGAGTAGAAGGCTGGTCAACAGGGACCATAGCACTATTATCCATGTCCAACAGATCACCCATCAAATCTGGCAGAGGAGCAGCAGGTGGACTTGTAGATGGTGCAGGTGCTGCTTGCCTTGCTCCAGCATATGGAACATTACTTGCACTAGTAGGTGGCGATGCAGCACCATCAGCAGTATGGGCAGATGATTCAGAATACCCTGCTTCACTACCTTCGGCATATTCATCATCTTCAGTTTTCTGTGCTGCAGTCTTTACACGGGTTACAAATGCTTCTGGGGGCTTGTGATACACAGACGACAAAGTCGCAATGTTGGCAAGAAGCTCATCAAGAAGAGATGGATCGAGCTGGTTTGAATCGTCACTGATCACAGGCTTCTCAGCTAACACAACATCTTTAGCTGCCTGAAAGGTCAAAGTACACCCATCGCACATGACATAAAACTTACAAGCAGTACATCAAAAATAGACATGCAATCATACATTTGATCTTACAAAACAGAAAATATGTTCGTCAATAGCAAAATCACACCTCAGGATCAGTTGATAGCAGACGCCAATATATGTATGCACGATCCCTTAGATCAGGATTGTCAGTTTCCATGGTGGCATTATTCAAAACCACCTGTAAGAGAATTCCTGAGGTGAGAATTGACTCAAAGACATTTCTGCAAGTGTAGCTGAATTACATTAGTTATGAACAACCAAAGGACAGATCATGTTTGAGTCATGTCAAAGGTGCCAAACAGAGGACTGAAAATTCTAGAGGACAATGAAAAGTCAAGTGAATATGGAATAAAGATCCACTTTGTATCAGATATAAAGAACACGTGAGTAGACACAAGACTAAAACCTGAATCATCTGTTGGGGTCCTTCAGTTGGCTTCTTAAGGAAGAGTTTGACAGTTGCAGTCAGTAATTGCAACTGGACTTGCGCAGGCTCTTCAGGAAAACTCTCCAAGAAGCTCTCCAGGAGCTCATCAGCATTGTCAATTCTTTCAGCATATTCACCAATAATCCAGATCATTGAAGCCTTAAAGGGGAGAGAAAAAAAAGGGGTAGAATAGAAGGCAGATAAAGTATGAATTCAGACAATAAAACATGAATGAAAAGCCTGAAGTAGAAACACATGTACCTTAGCTTCAGGTTCATCAAGAGTGTCCAAGCTCTCACAGAGGGTTGCAATGATTGACTCATAACTGCAAAGGAAATTCATATTTAAGTATGGATGGGGGAAAGAAAAACAGAACTTCGCCTTTATAAGGCATCAAGGAAACAGAAGCTGTATCTTACGTGTTAGGGTATCTTCTAAAGATGTCTTTGATAACTATGATAGCCTCTTGAACCACATAATTTACTTTAATCTTGATCAGCTCTAGGAGAACACTGATACAGCGCTCAGCAGCTCTCTCTAACTTAATTGCACAACGGCCAATGGCACGAACAGCCTTTCTAACAAAATCTACATCTACTTCTGTGGCATACTCTTTGAACTCCAATAGAACCTGGAAATTGCTCAGCACAAGGACAACACAACCTACATGATTTCTCATCAACTCATAAATGAAAAAGATGCGTGTGCACTTAGTCTTCCCCACCCCATACATACATACATACATATATATAGTACCTGGTCTATATTGCGGTCTGAAGCAAGCTTTATCATGATTTCTAGCTTTTCCATCTTCACATAAATTGGGTCATTGTACTTGCAGAAAAAAACCTGACATAATAGAACAAGTGTTTGATAAGCATCTCTCCTCAATCACAAAATAACAAATGTGAACATGCCTAGGAATTTCCCATAAGCACGCGAGTCTGCAAATTTATATCAAGCAGGCAGGATATTTCCATTTACCTTAATCTCATGGGCAAGGATCGTAGGACGTCTTTGTACAATTAGGTTGATGTTACGCAAAGCAACATACTGTATCTCCGGTTCTGCAGAGAGTAATGTCACGAGAGGAGGAGCCATCTTCTTGCAAAGATTTCGAACCACATCGGTGCTGGTTATAATTTCCATTTGTTGGAGAATCATCTATTAGGAGAAAGAGGAAACAGAAATGTGAGAAATGATTGAATTATGACCAGTAGATAGCTAACAAAGGCATTCACAATAAAAATACATGAAGCAAACACCAACAATGGCAGCTTGTTACCTTAACAGCTGAAAGTACAACTGCACAATTAGCATGTTGAAGCCGTGGAGTAACTCGTTCCACTATATTTTCAGCCTCACGAGCATCAGCTGCTTTGTATCTAGATAGTGCATCCAATATAAAAACTTGGCCCCACCTGGAAAGGCATGCATCAAACGAGGTAGTCCAAGCAAAGAACTTCCAAAGGAATACACAACAATCAAAGTAACAAAAGCACGGTAATCCTAGAGCATGGAGGCATTCGATTTCCAGTTAAATCCTATCATGTACTTCACCTCATATGTATCTCTTAGCATACCCAAGTGGCAGACATTCCAGGAAATACATAAAACTTGCAACACAAGGACCAGGGAGGCCAGAATCCATTGGCCATAAAAGTACTGGGTTACTTTAGGAAAAGTATGTGATGACAGAGAATAAGGGGGTGGTGGTCACACTTTCAGACAACTATGAGTTGGTATAATATACAGACCATATTTTAAAATCCAGCTTGGACTTCCTTGACTTTCAATCATATTCAGACAATAGCTATCACAAGATGTTCAAAAGTACTAGAAAGAAAAAACAGTACATTCTGATCAAATTACATCAAGATGAAAACTGTTGAGGGCAAAAAATCAGTTTCACATAAATGATGGATCTTGCCGGATACATTACTCATGAGTAGTATTCATTCAGAGCACATCAAGATCAAATGGCTAAAACCTATGAATGCTAAAATCTACAAGTATAGGTACACATTAATGGCTCAGAAAGTCTACAAAGTCCAACACTTTCTTCAAGATTGAAAGCTAGAACAAAAATACAGAGTTAGAAAAATATTGTTGGCTTACTCTGTGCACTCATTAAGGGCAGTAAGCAGCTTTGAGAGCGTGTGACTAGTAATCTCAAAGATGGGCCTGACACTATTGTCTTGAATTTCTGCAAGCGCTGCCACAGCATTAGCTACAACCATGGGATTGTTGTCAGAAATCAAATCCTTGAGAGATTCCAAAAAGCCCCTATCCTCGACAAGCTCAGCATTTATGTCATAAAGTTTGGCTACACAAATGGCTGCTGTCTTGCGAACATAAGGATCATCATCCTATAATTACAAAAAATATGGATTAAGAAGATGACAGAGAACTAGAAACCAAAAAAAAGAAATTGCATGTTTCTTAAGAATATATTGACTGCATACAACCTAGTAAACCAGACCACTGAATTCCATCTAGCAGCATGCATGAAAATTATAGCAATCCTTAAAACCAACCTTAAGACACCTCTGAAGTGGATCACATAGATACTCTGTTATTTTGTCAACACGAATGCACCCCATTGTCCGTACAGCCAGAGCTCGAATTAAGGGATTTGGATCTTGCGAATCCTGGATAAATGACCATGAATACAAGTACCTTGGAGATACAAAGAAGGCAATGTCGTAATGTTAAACACATTGAAGACAGCAAGTTCATCTTCTAGTTCTTACCTTAACAAATGTATTTACTGCAAGTATCGCCAAATCTGGTTGGCTTTTAGCATAATTTATAAGATATAAATAAACTAGCTTCTTGAGCTCCAAATTTTCTGTCTGCATGCAGTTCACTACATCTGTGAACAATGATGATACATCTTTTCCAACAGTCATTGCGGCAATCACCTTCTTAACAGCATCTTTTCTCTTATCCTGCTTGATAAGATAGCAATGAGGAGAAGCTTCACACCGATTCTAGTGAAAAACTGCTAGGCTATAGTTATTAAAATAAGAGGATGAAATGAACCCAATATCCAATAAACCAAAGGAACATCACAATACTCCCATATTGCAACTAATTTCAAGTCCAAGAACTACATGAAATGAGTACTAGCAACAAAAAAAAAAAAAAAAACTCCTTGCTAGTAATGCATGGAATACTGTTATAACATTCATTATCATTACAAAACCCTGTAGAATATGTTCAAGATCCATTACGCTAAAAACCCAAACATCCTAGTGAGATATTCAAAATCATTCAGTATATTCCTGTGCTTAGGTAAGAACCTAGCTCGATAAAGCACTTTATCAGTCGCAAGATCTTCACATTGCATGACATGACGTTTTTAAATGCATTCTTTCTTGCTGGAGAGCAGTTCTTCCAAACCGCACCTGAATTCCTAAAATCCATAATGCCAAACATGAAAACTATACAATAGATTTCCTTCACGAAAGGATATTTTGCATCACATGATCCCTAATAGCTCCATTTCAATTCTCACTATATAATAATAAACAAAAAACCAAACCTAAGGAAATCCCAGCGTAATTTTATACGATTTCTCAGCAACAAGAACATAATTAATAAAAAAGTCAATCCTCCAATGAAATTCTAGTTGCAGAAGAAAGTTCAACGAAATCAATCAGTCAAAATCAGACAGATCTAACAACGCGATCAAAATGGAAAGGAGAAGGACGACGAACGGACCTTGTACTGAGAATTGAGCTCTTCTTTGAGCTCAGGGATTTCACCCTTCTTGGTCGTCGAGAAATACTTTGAATCGTGACCGCTCATGCCTGCCTACTTGTTTGGCTCTGCAAATTTGCAAATGGTGACAGACAGACGGGCGAGCGAGAGGGAGAACAGAGACCGAAACGTTTTTTTTTTTTTTGAGAGAGAGAGAGATAGGGGTAGAACGAGGTGAGCTGAATCAAAATCAATACTCCGTTGAAGAAATGAGTTACTGGTCCTCCTTATTTTCGTCCCCTTATTATCAGATTTATTTTACTTTGGTCCTCCTTATTTTGTCTTCAAATTCCCTGATCTTGGTTCTCTAAGAGGGATTCATTTAATTATATAATTAAATATAAAAAAATGATAATGTCAACAATCAAATTTGACAAATCAATCATAATTCTCTCATGTATATTAAATAAATAAAAAATCAAACAAAATAAAAAATTCTCTTTCAAAGCACAGTTTCTCCTTTTTTAAAACATTTTCTATCTCTTCAGAAATTTATCTTTGAGATTTCAGCCAAATCAAAACCAAAATCTTAATAACTAGTGTCCCGACACCAAATTCAAACCTGTTAATATTAACAATAAATACCCGAAGTAAACCCAACATAACAAGAGAAATACCTAGCCACGCTCCCATATTGTTATGAATGAGCACACCAAATCCAGCCCTTCCTTCCTGAATTACTGATAGAACTCCCATCAATGTTCATCCTTTGTAGTCTTTCCTGGTAGAAGGAATTAGATTCCCCTTGAATAACCTCGTCATTTTGAATTTTCCATATGGTCAAGCTCGAGCATATATATATATATCAGATTATGGAGTAAACATGGTCTTGTGTTTTTATCAAGTCTTGGTGGTATTGTGTCTATTGGAACAGCAGAAACAGGCTGTGCACTTGCAAGGACCTTTGAGTTGCTCTTGATTATCGGAATGGTAAAAAAAAAAAAAAGATTTTGCTGCATTTGATCAAGGTTGGAGATTCATGAAGTGGTAATTGAACCCCACATCAATCTTTTACATGGAGAGTCCAGCCTTTATCATTTAGCGGAGAGAATAGCATACTATTCTTCATGGACATTAGATTAAAAACTTGGGAAAATCCAGAGATTAGAGTGGCCTCTATAGGATGATGACATAATGTGGCAACAAGGCTCTACTTTAATGGCTTTCCCCCCAGTTTGAAGGGTGTTGGATTTGATAGTAATGGAAGCCCTCATGTTCCCTTAGAAATGAGGTTGCAATTTACCAAATGGTCGCCATTTACCACCTCTCTTCGACTTTGTAGGTATTTTAACATTATTTGGTGCTAATTGTGGGTGGATATGAAGTTTATTGGCTTTGATTTAATGGGTATTATGAAATTGGGTTGATTTTGTATTGCAACAAGGTATTCGATGAAATGCTACGATAAAAGTTTTAGCTTTAGAGAAGGTGTTAATATTAGTTTGATGGCAAAGTAATGATTATTTGTTTGATATCAAAGTTATAATATTAATATTGTAAGGGCTCTTTAATTATTAAATAGATTATAATGGTAATCATGTAAATAATAAAGTATTTTTTTAATTTTTTTTAGGATATTAAATGTTTACGCATATAAAATTTATATTGTAAATCATAATTTGTCAAAACCTATTGTGATAGAAATTGATGCTAACTTGTGCTCAAGAAAGAGTTTTTGGCCATCTTGTTAACTTTTTATATGTGGAGAAATTATTTGGAACATGTTAAATTTATCGTTAAAAGAATCATGAATCCTGAAATATATACTGGAGCGGGGAATTCATTCAATAATTTTTTTAAAAAAAAGCTAGACTAAAGTGCTTGTGGTACATTATGAGATTCTTTGTAGAAATGACAGAGAATGCAGTAGCTGATACTTCATCAAGAAGAGAGGATTTATGATGCTTGGCTGTAAGCATAGCAGTGCCTGAACAAACTGATCAACAAGTGCTAACATATTATGAAAAGATGAGAAGGTGCAAGGATGGTGTTCTTCGATGTGATAGCAAAATTTAAATTGGGAGGTCGAAATCAGTTAGAGCAACATTGTTGCAAAAGTTCATGGTAGTTCTGCTAAAGAACGTATATAGAAGGGCCAAACCTCTTCTCTGTTGGTCAGATCTCAAACAACAAGTTGAAGATACGGTTGTTTCTTGTGATGTTTGTGCGAGGAACAAGTGTGAAAATATGGTTGCCGGTGACCGGTGTTGTTGTAGCCATTCCTTCTTAATCCTAAACTGATATTCCCGTGGATTTTGTAGAAGGATTATCAGAATCCGAAAAGAAAGAAGTGATACCGGCGTTTGTAGATAGCCCTATCTCATCCTTTCACGGCAGTGCAACTCACAAAGTTAATTTTGCATCAGGTACTTTACAGGTTGCACGGGATGCCCCACGGCCAGCCAGGATAGTTTCTGATCAGTACAGGGTTTTCACCGGTCAGTTTTGGCAGTAGGAGTTCTTTCAGTTAATGGGGGAGCTCAACTCCACCTCGATATGGGATTTGACATATCGTCCCCAATCTTTATTGATTGATGCATGGGGCATTCTTTATCCAGTAACAATAGAGCGAATGAAATTTCTTTTGCTGTTTTTCTATATATACAAGTAGCCCAAGCCCATGACTTGAACCATTCCGAAGTCCACGGGTCACATCTCTTGACCCGCCAGCAGATAAATCAAACAGCAACTCGGCCTCCACCGCATTGAGGCGGTGGTCTCCTCCTTACATAAATGGTGCACGGTGCAGTTTATTGTCAGGATCTAGAAAGTAGAAACAAATCTCCCTTGACGCCTACAAACATTAAACATGGGACACGGAACGGTAATGAAAAAACAAATGCCAAAAAAACAAAATAAGAGATAAAATCTCACCATGATTTGTAAGAAAGTTTTAACAAAGAAATAAAAAATAATGTTTAGATTTTTTAATTGAATGCTATAATTGTATTCTATGATAGTAATCTTTTTGCAACATAGAAATAGTTTTTGCCATTGCACATGCTCAAAGACCTTGCAAAGTGGAACAATTTCAATATATATAAACAATCCAACAAAACATGTCAAGACCAAAAAAAACAATTAATGACCAAATTGTAAATAAAAAAAAAAACTAAGAATAAAAAAGAAAAAACGCCACCAACAATGACGTAAGTAGGAACATGTGCATCGTAAAAAACCTAAATGTTTTAGTTTATTTTGTAATTATAATGTAATTGTATAATAGGTTTATAAGCTTGTGCCAAAGCTACATGCATCTTAATAATCAGTGAAACTTACGCTTAAAAATTAAAGTAATACAGGAAAGATTCTTTGTCAAAACGAGTGAAACCCCACAATTTAGACCTTATTTGTTTTTTAAAAAAAATTATTTTTTTATTTCAAATTAATTTTTTTCTTAGTATTTTTAGATCATTTTAATGTGCTGATATCAAAATTAAATTTTAAAAAATAAAATAAAAAATTTATTTTGATGTATTTCCAAACAAAAAACATTTTAAAACATAATCATTACCGCAATATCAAATATACTCTCAATTAACTGGTGTTAAATCACGAATTTACCTTTTTATCTTCTTCAACCTTTTTATCATTTTTTGTTGACCATGGAAGCAGCATCTAGGACCTGTATTTGACTTCTTTGGTATAATATTTGTCTAGAATGTATGATACTTACTTTAATTGGTTGTTTAAATCCAGTACTTGATACAAATCTGCTTTATGTGGAAAATATTCTATGAAAGATGCTTAATTCATGATCATGTTGCTTTAATCTCGATGGACACAGACACTTTGCATTTTGTGGTCATAACTTCATGTTCATCTGATGCCAAGACCTCAGTAGGGAAGGACGCCGTACACAACAACACTCTTCAACTATACATATGTAGCTTGTTTCGATTTATATTCCCTTTTTATTATTATTATTATTATTTCACTCCCTGAATTATAAGATGCTTCGATCAAAATTCAAAACCATCCTGTCGAACTCCATCCATTTTCCCATTAAATGACAGATTCAGGCTACATGGTTTTCTAATGAATTACCAAAAAACCAATGAAAAGTATCATAAGAAAATAAAATCCAAGATTTAATTGCTTGATGAAGTTTTATTCACAAAATAGACGGAGGCTGATTTCTTGATGAATATTTTGGTTTTTTTCCTGACGATTATTGAAAATTCATCGCCTGCACATGTTATAATTTAACAGCAAAAAATGGACGAGACCCTATAATATTTAATTCAGTAGATGCCGCCAATCAAAGTAACTGATAACTCTAACGGAGTTTCGCCGGCCTGATTAACCCAACAAGCATAACTTTTTTTCCCCGACCAGTCATCATTTGAGATGTTTTTATGTTAGGCCTAAGAACAACGATGCTGAAACTCGAAAGAGAAAAGGTTGATGATACAGATGAATCTAGACACTAAAGCGGCGGTATTCTTCACAAGTGGTGGTGATGTGAATTGTAACTGGGACATCATGGTCCTCTAAGGTGTACCCGACAAGTGTCAAAGAAAAGTTTTGTTCTGATGATAATTTTATATTATTTTTTAACCTAAGGTTAAATTGCGAGGTGAGATTTAAAATTTTTTAGCTAAAGTCTCAAAAATAACTTTATATTAACTCTAATAATAAGTAGTTACATTTGCAACCAATGCTAATATATACACCTCTATTACTAATATTTGTTTATATTTCAAAAGTTTTTTTGAAAAAAATTAAAATTTTTTATTTTTGTATTTGGTTCAAATTATTATTTTTAAATTATTTTGATTGGCTAATATCAAAATTAAATATTAATAAATAAATATTATTTTAATATATTTTTTTAAAAAAATACTTTAAAAAAGATTAATAAACGGCTTTCTCGGTACATTTGCAGCCATGCTAATATGCCGTCCACAAAAGTTATTAAAAAATAATATTGATCTCTAATCAGTTTGCTCAAGTTGTGTTTGGAATTGAATTCAAGTTGTCCACAGGCACCTTGTTGATGCATGAAGGAAAGAAGGAGCAGACTTGTTCAGCTGTCACTATCTTGAAGTTGGTAGGAACCCCCACAAAAACACACTTTTGAGAGAAAGAGAGTTGATAGATAGATGCCTTTATGGATTGTTCACACGATGGAGAATTTCGCTTTACCTAGCGAAGACCTAGGGACTTTAGCATTTGACTGCTCTTGAGACATTCCTTGTGCATTCCTCCTGCCTTGTACAAATTGCACTTTGATTATGAATGTGCTTTCTCTATGCAAAGAGACTCCATTACAATATCTATTGGCCATTGCATAGACAAAGGAGAAAGGAGAAAGGAGAGGAAAAACCCACTTCCTCCTCAAGCCATAGATTCACCTCACCAAGCCACAACTGGTAGACCCTGACTGCTTGCCAAAGTGAGATACAGATCGATTAAAATATAACATTTTCAGCTTATCGATCGATCCTTCTCAGGTAATGGAGACGAAAGAGAATAAACAACTATTAGCAGAAAAGGACTGAATACTCGAACAAACTAAAAGGAAAGTTTTGATCATATATACAAGTTGATTACATTACTAAATATTATCATGCAGCCTTCTTTAGGGTTTGGCCAACCATAGCTAGCTGTAGCACACATTAACATGCATGAATGCTAGCAGAAGCTGTGGGTTCAACTGCTCCAATCAAGCCTACTAACAGAATTCGTTTATGGAGATAAATAGGAAAATATCAAAGAACATTTTAGCTCAAACTCGTACATATCACAGCTAATTATTAGGGTAGAAAATAATGATAAAGCATATATATTCTATAAATTTCGTTCCTATATATACCCATACGTACCCCTTTTCTGTTTGGAATATCGAGCTTTTTCTCGAATAAATAATCAGATTCACTTGGTCGACTACTGAATGCCCTGGAAGGAGTCATTCCTAGTAATCCTCCTCTGTCATATTCCCAGTATAGAACAGTTTGAGCCAAACGGTTTCGGGAATTAGAACCTTCAACCTAGCCCCAGAGCCAGACCCTTTTTCAGTGTATGACTACTCCATTCTGCAGACTTTTCTTGCCCGCATTATATATTCCCACTAACCACAAGCTGTTTCATTATATCTGTGTAAAATGTTAGCTGTTATGTGACTGTACTCGATCTTGGACAGGATGCCTAGCTAAGTAAAGGGAAATAGCTCGGAATGTTTTCCCCCTTTTCTCTTTCTTTCTTTCTTTGCTTTCATGATTCCTTTTTTGCCTTAACCACCAAAAGTTTCATCATCCATGACATATATATAGTTAGGTAGTTTTCTCTTGTCTGCTATATTTTAAATGATGCAGTCGGTCCACTTAACAATCATTCAGCATTCGTGCACACAGGTAAAAAATAGTTAATCATTACGAGAGGAATCAATTAAAATATTTTAAAGGGCTTGGAATTTTTATGTACCAGCAAGAATCCGTTTGTTGGACTAAGCAAAAGGGACACATGGAGTCGACAATAACTTTTTTCATCTCTACACTTGCATTTTCCTGAGGGTATCTTTCAAATAAGCCTAAATATTATAATCATCTCCTGATCTATAGCTACGCAATGATAGGATATATTGAAGTAATTTATAATATCATTTCTTCTTATATTATTTTGGTCAAAAAGTAAGTGTTTGGAATCATTTTGGGTGCTTATATTATCAAATAATAAATTAAGTATTCTTTTCTTACTGCTCTCTCCATTAACTGTGTCCCCCATTGGAAGATGGTTTGCTACCTAGTGATCAAGTAATCATACACCCACCCACATATTATAATTATAATAAACTATAAACCTTGTGGCTTTTTAACTATTAACACTTTACTACTTACTGTTTATCCTTTTATATTTTATTAGTGATATTTTTTAAAAAATTTGATTTAATTCTTAATTTTTTTATATACAAATAAGCTCTTTTGAACTCAAATTGGAGTCTCATTGCATGTTTGTTTAGGGGTGGGAGTTAAATTGAAAAAAAAAGGGTTTAAGTGAAAAACACGAGTAACATGGGTTGTGGCTCTGCAATTTATTTAAAAAGTTCATTTTAGTTTTTCATCTTTTTAAGCTATCGACTTTAATCGATTCTTATAGTTTTTAAATATTATATTTTGATATCATATTTTATTTTTCTCTTTTTTTAGTTTTTTTAGTGGGGAAAGAGAGAGGGTCGCCAGATTGCAGCTTATAAAAAAAAAAATTGTTTATTGACAATTATTATGGCCACTAAAACAATCAATTTTTATATTAAATGATTCCATATGATGAGGGGAGTTAAGATTGAGTATTTTCTTACCTTAAAAACACCTAAAAATAGATATAAGCTCTAAAATATCTTTTATTTCGGATTGATTATAGGTTTTGGGGCGATTTTTTTATGTTTTTTGAGGCCATGAATTGGTTAGATGAGATTTCAAAGGTGTTTTTTTCTAGGTGTTTTGGATAAAAAATGGGTTGAAAACAGGTTTTTAGATTGAAAAAAACAGAAACCTTGTTTTTCTAGCCACCACAGTAGCCGGGTTCTAGGCATTTATAGACAACACATTGTCTTTTTTTTTGCAAAGAATAGGGCATACAACATGTTATCCGTCCAATTAACTTCAAAAAAAAATATTAAAGGTTCAAGCGTGGACCCTTTCTTTGTAGGTCAGGTGCTAGGCTTGGCTTACCAGGCCCACAATGCCTATCCTCGTTCTTTTTTTTTTTCTATTTGTTTAATAATTTTGTTTTCTTATAAAAAATACTATCTTTTTATATGTATTTTTAAAAATAATTTTTCATTTATGTTTCGATTAACACCTCTTCTCTGTGATTCTCTCGG
>Ga0307517_10004950_pt1 | contig 20288 bp, 11 predicted proteins | sample 23_EM_MG_FD_194515 | JGI IMG/M metagenome (GOLD analysis project Ga0307517, IMG submission 194515) | Populus trichocarpa ectomycorrhiza microbial communities from riparian zone in the Pacific Northwest, United States - 23_EM | ecosystem: Host-associated > Plants > Roots > Unclassified | place...
CAGTCTTGTCCGTATTAACATTTTAGCTGGAACAAGACAAAGCAGATTCATTAAGGAGTCGGTAAATTTTAAGCTGAGAGGAACTGATTATCATGTTATTATACAGGATCATGATCCTCTGCATTTTCCAGTCTTTGACGCTATTGAGTACAACATGAAGGCCTTTAACCTCATGCTGGAGGAAGAAGATGATGCAACAGAGTCCAGTAGAGATGGCATGGCTCTCCAAAGGCTGCAAGGGTGGAAAGAGGGATGGCTCTATTCCATCCCATTCTGGTTGTGTACGCTATTGGTGGGTGTAAAACAGTTTTTAAAACTTTTTTAAATATTAAATATTTATTTTTTTATAATTTTATTCTTGTTAATTATTGTGAAAGAACCATTTCAATTCAGAAGTTTAAACTGTTAGGTAAGGTTTTAATATATAATTGATGAAACCTGCACAGGACCACACTATCTTATGCGTAATTTTTATCACATAAATAAAAATAATGAGATTCGAACTCATGACCGTTTGGTCATCAAAACTTTGATACCATGTCAAAAAACTAATACAAAAACTTAAGTTGTAAGATGAATTTCTAAGATATAATTTATATATTTTCTAACTATTACTGTAATTAATTATTAGAAATGATTCAATTCACCTCATGATATCACTCCATAGCATATATTATTATTATTATTATTATTATTATTATAAAACACATTGAATTTTAGTGATTAAAGCGCACACGTTATTATTATTCATCGACACAGACAAGATACATATATAGAGGGATGGCCGCCATGGTTACATAAATACCCACAATATCAGAAGGCATCGCCCTTTCATGCTACAACCTCCATAGAAGGGAAGCATACCAGGAGCCAGCCTTCAAGTGAGTGAATATATATGGTAGCCTAGCAAGCCAAACCAAAAGGTACATACGTTTTACATCTTAGTATATAAGTGGGCGGGACCATGCATGCATATAATTAAAGCTCCTTTGAACTCTTTATTCCTCAATACAGACACTAGTAAGGGCATGTTCTGTGATGTTGGATATGTTTAGTCATCATTAGAACGAAGATAAATATCAACAGTAGCGTTGATAGTAGGAAAAAGTTTGAGGTAAAAATCAGGGTCTTCGCTGGTTGGCTTTTTTTTCTGATATTCGATGGTCCATTTTGCGGTGCTGGCAGAAGTAACCTGTAGAGTGACGGTGAAGTTGTCATATAATTGCAGCAACGATCCTTCCAGCAATTTGTAGGTGATTTTCCTGGACCGGTCGTCAATGGCTTCAACTATATACTTGAATTTCTCCGCAGTATCTGATCATAATTAAAAAATCAATGCCTAGTCTTATAAATGTCCAGGTAATTTTAATCAGAATTTGATCTATTATAGCTAGAATTCAAATCATTTATTGAATGGATCAGTACTGTAATATTGTAATTGCATCCTTAATTAATCTCGTACGTACCACGGCAAGACTCGGCAGACAGGATTTCAATCACCTTGCGAGAGCCAACAGTATTAACCCAGCTTTTGTTACTGTCAACAAGTCCTATTGTCTGCACAACAGAACCGCAGACATTCGGTAAGAAGTTTGCTTGTTTCTTGAAGAACTTATAAAAGGCAGTAGTAGAGCATTGAATTGGTGTTTCAACGACTTTTCGGCTACGGGGAGCAAAACCAGAAAATAAATGAACTGGTGTTTCAAAGAAGTTTTCTTGAAGGCAATCCATATTATCAGTAGAGCTAAGAAACCTCGTTGGCTAGATAACTGATAAGGATGCAATGCAATGAAGAAATGTAGAGGCCTCATAGGCATTATATAGAAGAAAAGCCCAGCGTTAACCCTCTGATTATTCTTCTTTTGTCAAATCAATAGGACATGTTCACATGTTACCTTTCACACAATTGTGGGAATTTAGAATTCACTCCCACCAATGAAGATTCCACAATCACCTTATGTGATGCATGATTGTTGTTTATTTACAATTAAAATAATTTTGACTTCTACTATAGAGATTGTTGCTCCTACAATTGCTTTAACGAAAAGTTCTATTTTAGTAAAGAGATTCCATCATCATCTTTTGTGTGTGATGCGTAGTAAAAAACCTGAATAATTTAATAATTTAAATTTTAAAAAGTGAGAATATAAAATGTAGTTTATTTGATTACCTTTAACTTGAAAAAATTCTTAATTAAAGATGCATCAAAACTATCCTATAATGAATCTGATCCTAATATAATGTCAATTATGGATGTATTTATGCAATGCAATTTAGTATATAAAAACTATATCTTGAATGAAATGGAGAATATATTTTATAATGGGTATAGTTCCATTAATAGAGCAAAGACACAATAAGAAGTTTTTGGTCAAAAGTATAAAGTTGAAGATGCCATTATAAAAAAATTCATAGTCAATAAAATTCTTAACTTCAATATGGTTGAATATTTGAAGATGGTAATAAATCAAGTTTAAGAGTTTCAACTCATCCTACATAATGTTTATGTTGAGGCGATGTTTTTGAATATAAATCTTTCTATATGAGTGCTATTATTTAAAAAATTATCACTATCTTAGAAAGATTTCAAAAACTTCCTTAAATATAAGTGAAAGGAGATTGTAGTTTAAAATTTTATTTTGAGGTTGAAGATAGAATAGAAGAATATATTTTTTTGAAAGGATAGCCAATTCCAAATATATTGCTATGAAATTCAAAGGCAAATGCTTTATCTACAACAAACTACATATCAAGCAAAATATTACAAAAATAAGTCTCAACAAATTTTTTTTTAAGAAAGTAACGGTTACTCAAGCCAATGTTGCTGAGATTGATAATCTCTAGAATAAAGTGTTAGAGATTAGCTTGTTTATGGGTGTCTTCAAAATGAACATGATCAACTACCATGAGTAGTGGTGGATTGATAATAGTGCTACAAGACTTGTTTGTGCTAAGATAAAGATGTTCTTCACTTATAATGAGGTTGATGGTGAATAGATGTAAATGAAAAATTCATCAACCTTAAAGGCACTTAGTATTGAAAAAGGTCATTATAAAGATGATTTTCAAAAAGCTTTTTATTCTTAACAATGTACTTCATGGTATTGATATTAGAAAGAATTTAATGTTTAGCTTATTACTGAGCAGAAATAGTTTTCAGATGGTCTTTGAAAATGATAATTTATCCTAAATAAAAAGGAGGTGTTTATAAGAAAGAAGTATCTTTGTGATCACATTTTTAAAATGAATGTAATAACTATTATAACAAAAAATAAGATTAATAATGATAAGGGTGCCTCTTTTTCATACTTGCTTGAGTATTTTAATTTATAGTATGACAGGCTTTGATATGTGAATTATAATTCCATATAAATATTAATTAATCTTGAATTTTTACCAATTATTGGTTTTGAAAAAAAATCATAAATGTGAAATTTATATAGAATTAAAATTCACAAAGACTTCTTTTGAACTAATTAAAATAAGTAGTGAACTTCTGGGTTTAATCCACTCAGATATTGATGATTTATAATTTATGCATACTAAAAATGAGAAAAAAAAATATTGTATTACTTTGATAGATTATTATACCTATATGCTAAGAAGCATAATTAAGGCTATTTAAATATGTACACATTAAAAAAAAGTTAAAAATCAACTGAAAAGGGATAAAGGTAATAAGAAGAAATAAATGTGGAGTGTACAAAGCATAATTTAGTGAATTGTTTTTTTCTAAAATAATATTATCGACCAAAATATCGCTTATTATTCACCTAAATAAAATAACATTTCAAAGCGAAAGAATTAAACTTTAAATGAAATGATCAATGTGATATTGATAAGTTTGCAAGCATCTCATAACTTGTGATTGAAGAAAATCTTGACTGCTAATTATTCACCTAATAAAGTATGTCATAAGAAGTTAGAAAAGATATCATATAAGTTGTGGAAAGATAGAAGAATTTTCCTATAAATATCTCAAAGTATAAACATGCTTTGAAAAAATAGCAACACATGATCCTAAAAGGATCAAGATAAGATCTAAAAATATGAATTATATATTTATTGGATATGATTATAATAATAATGTATATTGATTTCTAGTATACATGCCAATTAGTGAGGATTTTCATTCCACTACAATAATAAAATCAAAGAATGATACATTTTTTAAAGACATGATTTCTTTTAAAGAAACATAGGAAATCTATTCATTTTAAGAAGTAATTTCTTGTGGTCATCATGTAATAAAAGATGATAAAACTGAGGTGACAAGGAGTAAAAGGGAAAAACTAAAAAAAAATTGGTCTTAATCACATACTTATTAAAAAAAAAAAAAAACCTCAAAAGTAATCCAATATAATGTATTGTCATGAAGTTTTCTACTAGAAAGAGGATGTAAATAATGAGTTTGTAGGAGGTTTAGATAAATCCAAAAGGTGGGGAGGTTAAAAAACCACATATAGCCTATTAGAATTAGAGAGAAAAAAATCATATTTTAACAATATGCTATTTATTTAACTAAATCGAAGCTAAGCTTAATCCAAATCATTGTAACTAAATCATATTTTGAACAAAACATTTATGCACAAATTTCATCATATCGTCAAAATAAAAAATCTAAATTCAAACACCAAGCTGCTAGTATCGTCTAAATCTAAAATCTTTTGGAGTCCCTAACACATACTTGAATGAAGCGTAGTCTTATCTACTCCATTCTAATAGAAAAATTAGCAACCTGGTTTCTGGGCTGTCTCTACCTTTAAAGGAATCCTTGAAGAACCCTTTTTTTTTTTTTTTTCAAACTTATCTTGGCATGCTTAGAAGAAAGAATAAGAATATAGGATGCGATTGATCTTCTTGAGGAGTGGTGGTCTCCAAAATTCTTTATCTCACGTCGTCAGGGATAATAAGATATTTATTTTTCTTTTTTCCAATCTGAAACTCTTATTGTGTCATAGGAAAAATCATTTCAGAATTATTAAAAACAGATAAATCTGAACCAAATGAAATGGAACATTACTTGCCTTATGATTATGAGTTCTATAAGGATCATCGATCGTTAAAAGAATAATAACATTTGAAAGTGTAATAATTTTTCTCCAGTTTTTTTTTTTTTTGTTAATAATCAATAGTATATATATATAACAAATATGATAATTTTAGCGCCAGTAACAGTGTCTGGTAAACTAGAGTTAAAAGTCACATAAATAGATATTTACAAACATAAATGAGGAACAAAAAAAAAAGAAAAAAGAGAAGACAACAACAAAATATAAAAGATACATAAACTAAGGGGTGTTTGCGAGTGTGCTTGCAGTTGCTTTTCAAAGTATTTTTTACTTATAAATATATCAAAATAATATTATTTTTATTTTAAAAAATTATTTTTGATATCAGCATATTAAAATGATTTGAAAACACCAAAAAATATTAATTTGAAGCAAAAAAAATAAAAACATTTTAAATTTTTTTAAAACATTTTTAAAACGAAAAAAAAAAAACTTTGGATAAATGAAATAGAAATAAAATTATTATGGATTGGGAAAGACGAATGTGTTCATGATGATAAAATAGCTTTGGATAACCTAACTTTTTCCCGAAAGAGGAAGGAGAAATGAGCAACTTGGTTTTCTGACCTGTCTCTACCTTTGAAGGAATACTTACTTTTTTTTTTCTTCATTCGAACTTGTCTTGGCATGCTTAGAAGAAAGAATGAGAATATATATATGGGATCGATGAGATTGATCGATCTTTTTGAGGAGTGGTGGTCTCTAAAATTCCTTATATCGTTCCTAAAGGGACAATAAGATAGTGTGTGCATCTTTATTTTTCTTTCCAATAAAGCTACAGTAGCTAGCGATTCATGGTTTTGCTGGTTTCTCCAGGCAGTCAAAGCCTGCAGATAAAGATGGTTGCAGAACCTCCGAAACAGGGAGAAATAAAAAATAAATAAATTAGGGAACGGTGATCCACAAAGTACAAAGTAAAGAATCGTCCTCGTAGTTCCATGAACTCAACATATCTAATCAACAGCAGTGAGCTTGATGACTACAAGTTCTCGATTACAACTTAAATGGAAACATATATACCTCCAATGCAACAGGTGATACTGTCAAGCTTTCAACACTAGAGAACCCCTTAAGAAGCTTACGCACGTGATAAGCAGCTTCCCTTTGTTTTCCATCCACTCAGACACTGTCACTGATCTCAAATCCATACATCCATTAACCAGTGAGGATGAATATAAGCAAAAATCTGTTTTGAGTTCACCGCTGTAGGAAAAGAATTTGAGATTTGTTCCACAAGTCACAACTTGACAATCATTTGGACTGCCGTCATCCCATGTAAGATCACATATAGATAAGAATTTGAGCATAGGAGAAGAAATAAAAACAAACTTCTCATCCTTCCATGTGCATTCATCAAGAGTCACCTTACGCAAATTCAGGCAACCATCAAAGAGCTGTGTTGAGTGGTCATCCACAAATGTAATAAATGGCAATTTCAACTCCTTGAGATTGGGAAGGCATATGGTTGAAAGAAGTTTAAGATCATGAAATAGGTATAGTTCCAATACAGTTAATGACTGAAAAGTAAATAGACAATGAGGTAATAATGACTCGTTTGCATTGTATTGGTAAAGGTCAAGTTTCAATTCTTGAAATTTGCAACACAGTGCAGCAAATATCCATGTATTAATGTGAGATGCATCAGAGTGCACATCACATGAGGGGAGAAGTTCTTGTATCTGAGAAACTACAAAGCATCATAACTCTTTCGACAAAATTCATGAAATGCACCCTGTCACCAAATATGCCTTCTTCTTCAAAGTCGGGGACCGACATCCATAGGTTTTTCCATCTTTTAGATAATATGCTATGACAACATCTTTCATTGGGAGGAAAGAGAATAACATCTGGTATATTTCTGATTAAATTCCTTCCCTCTTCTGTTTCCAGCTTCTGGCTTTTGCCACAGATTACTTGAGCACTTGCATCCATGATTCTGTTGACTTACTGAAGTACACAAAATAAGGAGCTTAGAAAGATCACTGGAAATTAAATCAAACAGTTAAATAAGAAATGAAAGCTCTGTGCATTCTGTTAATTGTTTTCCTATTTACAAGTTCCACAAGCAGCAACAAGCTTATTTTGAGAAAAATAACAAAGGTCAACAAATAAAAATCCAACAGAATTGTTCCATCCACTAAAAAAACAACCAAATGGTCTCAAACCCAGTTTTAAAAATTTCCCATTTTCCTCCAATTTCATTTCTTTATCCCAATACACAGAATACTATGATCAGTCCTCCAAGACTACAACTTCTAAGCTACACTCTTTTCTCCATGATAATCAATAATCAATAATGATAGAATATGTATCATAATCATTATCAATACAAAGGGTTTTGCTCATTGGCAAACAAATAATTAAATTTTTGCGATCATTTTAAACCCAGTCTGAAATTTTCCCATATTCTTTCAATTTCATGTCTTCACCCCAATACACAAGGTTCTTATCTACAATCACTGAAAAAGAACAACTTTCAGCAAATATCTTTGTTTCTTCTTGGGAAACATCATAATCATTAATCAACATCAAAACTTAGATTTCAAAAACTAACTCCAGTTTCCTAGTGAAACATCGTAGTTAAAGACATGGAAAATTGGATATAAAATGAAGAACTGACTGTGCAAACTTTAACAGCTTCTAGATATACATAGAGAAAGCCATAAAGCTAATTAAACTACAAAATTCCATAAGAACAGACACAAATGAATATTTCTATAATTAACCTTTTCTATCATCAGAAATTCTGAACTAGAAACAAACTTCAATAGTTACAAGCTTGCATGTCTGTTTAGGCCAACAATCAAAGTTCTACTTTGTAGGCAAGGACTAGTACCTCAGATGTTTTTGGTTGCAATGGTACCAATTTGACCCGCGAAACATCCAAGTAAAAGCAGGGTGATTTGTTTATCAAAGCTGAATTCAAAATTCAGCATGTTTGGTAGAGATAAGTTACTAAAAAATGTTCGGAAAAAATTCATAACATGCTAAAATGTTGAAAAAAATTACTTCCAACCATGCTTATTATTTTGAAGTCAATTGTAATTTACACACATGTAGTTTTAAATAGCAAGGCAATTTTTGGCTTTAAGGATCCACTTACATGAACTAAGTAGGTTGGTGGCGCCCGCAGCCCTGGTTACAAATGTAAAATGCAAGCAGATCATACATGGTTTTTTTAAAAAATATTTATATTTGGTTTTTATACCAAAGAGCCATGTAGACAAGTTTGTGAGGATTGCATTATGTCATGACTCATGAGCAGATGCGATAAGATAAAATTGGATTAAATACGAAGGAACAAAGTTGTCTCATGTGTGAATAGTTACTAAACCCAACCAAGCCCAGCAAGTCGACCTGGTGACCTGCCAGCCCAGAGCCTAGCCCTTTTGAACTAGGTTGAATGTTGACTCGGTCAAACCTATATGACCCGACAAATCAACCCATGACCTGGTTGACTCCAACCAAACCTGAGTGAGACTTAGTTACGTCAACTCCAAGGGTTTCTTTTTTAATTTTTGTCCAAAATAACATCATTTTGGTTTTTATTTTCTTAAAAATGAAACAACGACATTTAAGGGTTGACTTGGCCATCCCGCTACTTAGGCCTTGTGCCAAGATAATATGCTAGTTTTGAGAACATCTTTTGCAGGAAGGAAAGATAATATATGCAGAAGCATTGTGCCTGGCAGATTTTTTATTATGTCCCTTTCATCATGCATGTTCTATGCTTCTGGCTTTTGGCCTGACCACTTTCACTCATGATTCCAGTTAATTTGCTAACGTAAATAAAATAAGGAAATTACCAAGAATCATAGAAGCTTGATTTATCTCACTATAAAAAAAAGAAAGAAATTAGCAGGACAATGAAAATCGGAAGCACTAGCTAGGCACCACCGCTGCAAATTTAATCTAACCAAATCAAATTATAGCAAGCTTAATTTGGGAAGACTACAACATTAATCATATAAAACTAGGTAATACAAACTTCTACTGATGACGATTGGCTCAAACCATAAAATCAAATTTAATTCAAGAAATTTTTCATAAAAACTTGAAAATTATTCCTTGTCCTCAGCAAAAGGCTCCAAATCTAAGAATATATATCTCTTTCCCAACTAGAAAAACATAGCAATAAGTATCAAAATTCAACCAACTACTAAAAATTGCAAGAACTTAGGCAAATCATTCTAGCAAAACATCATAGTCATAGATACTAAATATGGAAAAACTTGAGAAGTTCAGTTGCAGGCTTACCTAAAAAAGAAGAGGGCAGCTTGATTTCTCCTCAATCCAGAAGGAGTCGATTATATTTTTTCCACCCCAAATTCCAAAAGCTCTTTCTTTCTGTCACTAGAAGCGCAAACTGCTGGATACCTATGTATTTAAAGAAGGGTCAAAACTAGCACACCGTGCAAAGTACAAAACCAATAAGGTCTTAACGTCTCGCGTGTAAACTTCATTTCGGTCCCCGTAGATTGACCGGTGATCTAATCCAACCCCTTTTATTTAGAATTTGTTAATATTATCATTCTAGTTCTTAAGAGATTCTAATATTATCCTTAATCATTAAAAACCATACATGAATTTGGTTTTGGGGTTTTTTTTAAGGTTTTTAAGTAGTTGTGTGAGATATATGACATATTTAGGGAGAAAAATAAGAAGAAATTAAAAAAGTATTAAAAAAAGTAAGTTTCTTATCATTATTAAGGATATTATAATAATAAAAAAAGCATTAGTTATAATTATTTTGAAATATATAAAAATAGAAAGCCAAACAATCTCTTTATTTATTTTTTAACTCACATCAAATGGTGGACACTTTAGTTTTAAATGAGAAATGCTTTGATTTAAATACTTAATTGAAGAATGTTACAATATAAGTATTTATTAATAGCTTACTATTAAGCCTCTCTCTTAATGATTTCACAAAAAAACGAGTTAATTATAAATTTACAATTGTTTAGCAAAACTAATTTAATTATATTCAATCATGATTAATTATATTTAATCCTTATAAATTTATGATGCGGTATTTTTATTAATTTCATATTTTTTTTAATTTTTTTTATTTATTTCTCTTTTGAATTATAGAATAAAGAAATGAGAAGTAAGTGAGATGAGAGAAATTGACTAGGAAATATGGCAATTGCCAATTAAAAAATGACTTAATTTGGATGGCCCAACTAAGACTATAGGGACAATTGATTAGATTAATAAAGTATAGGGACTATATTAAAACTAACTCAATGATAAGAAAAAAAAAGATAGTAGCCATAAAAAAAATAAAAATAAAGAATCACACTAGTTTGTTTCCTCTATTTCACACACACACTCTCTCTCTCTCTAGAAAATAAAAATTTAATGCTATAACCCCTTAAAATCCCCAATTCATAAACCCAAATTCTCCACATTCCTTATCAAATCTCTCTCTTAATGGAAACAAATGCAACCCACAAAACTCCTAAACCCTAAAGCCGCCACCAAGGCGGCTGCTGCGGCAGCCGTTACCACCACCATGCCAAATGAACTGCTGGCACAGAAACCATCAGCATCGTCAGTTCTTGACAAGTTCCGGTCTTTATTGAAGCAACGACAAGGATCAGCAGTGGAGGACGATGGTGGTGGTGACGGGGCGAGTTTGCGTCTGGAGGATGTGGTGGAGATTTATGAGACGGTTTTGAATGAATTGACGTTTAATTCAAAACCTATAATTACAGATTTGACTATTATTGCTGGAGAACAGCGGGAGCATGGTGAGGGTATTGCTGATGTTCTCTGTGCCCGCATTGTTGAGGTCTGTTTTTTATTTCTCGCCTTTTTTTTTAATGTGTGGGGTTTTTTAGGGTTTTGTTCTTGATATTGAGTAATGCTAGAGATAATGATAATTTTAGTATATTCTTGTAGTCTCAGAATCGGTGAGGTGGTATCGCTTAATTTTGGATTTTAGGGTTTAGTTATTGGGATGAGAATATTGCTAGTATTGATGAATTTATAAGTTATGGCGTTGGTAAAATGTGGGAGAAATGGTGAGTTTTAGGGTTTAGTTATTAATAAAAGTACTGTTGATATAGTTGGTATTGGTGTTTGTTGTTTTAAATTGGTTTCTTTGATGTTATTGATGGCGGGTTTAGTTGAAGGCGTTGGAGAGGGGAATTTGTTGTATTTTGTGGTTTGCAGAGGTTGTGTGTGTGTGTTAAGAGTTTTTGAATGTTTGTATTGGTTGGGAAAATGTGAGAGAATTAAGAAGTTAGAATAAAATTTAGTTGAGACGTAACTTTTCAGCTTTGCTGGGCTGCAAAATTGAAAGTCTTAGTTTTTTCCCCTACCTGTTATTGCTTTTGTCTGTATGTTCAAGTAGAATCAGTGGAAAGGAAAAACAATTTGAAATTTTACAGTGTTCAGATTCCAGCTGCTTGGTTGATGGTGTTGCTTCAAATCTTGTTCTTTTTGTGTGTGTCTGTGGATTTTAGGAAATTACTTTTAAAAAAACTTTTTTTTTTCTGCAATTTATTTTGGTTGAATTCATTAGGTTTTGAACCTTTTGATTTCTCACTGTCATGAATTCGTTTTTTTGCTTGGTTACTTGTCTAGTTCCTTTGATAAATTTGGGTTAGGGAAAGATATTTTGAGTGTTGAAGTTAGGAAAGATATATTACGTAACTTTGAGAAACTGAAGACAGGATTGACTTTCAAATTTTTTGAAGTTAAGAGAATTTTGAGACCATTATATTCATCTTCATTGTGTTCTCCAATTTAAAAGTTTGAACTTTTCTCCCTGTCTTATCATTTTTCCCTATCTTAAAGAAAATTGAGTTTATATATCTATGCCTTTTCTTTTCTAAGGGGAGGTCGTTTGTGTTTACTTTTAATCTTTTGCAGGCCCCTGTAGATCAAAAGCTGCCTTCATTATATCTTCTAGATAGCATTGTCAAGAATATTGGCCGTGAATACATTAGGCACTTCTCGTCCCGTTTGCCTGAGGTGAGTTAATCAGAGTATTGTGCTCTCTTCTCTTGCCATCTTCCATGCTGTATATTGCTTATCCTGCATGATTGTGATATTTGTCACCTTGTCACCTCACCAGGTTTTTTGCGAGGCATACAGACAAGTTGACCCTAGCTTATATCCTTCAATGCGCCACCTTTTTGGCACATGGTCCTCAGTGTTTCCATCTTCTGTACTTCACAAGATTGAGACTCAACTTCATTTTTCTCCACAAGTTAATGATCAGTCATCAAGCTTGACTTCCTTCAGAGCTTCTGAATCACCCAGACCACCTCATGGCATACATGTGAACCCAAAATACTTGCGTCAGCTGGATCATTCAACTGCAGATAATGTAAGGTTTCCAATGAAATCTCTGCCTCTCTCTGGTGCCTGCAGCTATTATTTTATAGTCCTGCTGATGAAACCATGTACTTCTTGTTTTAGAATCTTCACCTGGGATTTTGTGGTTAAAATACAGGTTCAGTGATATGGTCTTTCTAATGGCCTGTTTAAACTTTAGAATTTAATTTTTAAGTAAAATGAATTCATAGTGGAGTATACATATACCCTGTTAAATTGTCATCATTTTGATGTTTCAAGGCTGAAATATCAGTGGATAAAGATGGCCTCTTGATGCTAAACATTGCAGTAGTAGACTGTGGAGATCAAGATGAGTCTTAAGCAAAGTAAAAGTTATGCAAAATAGCTCATTGGAGCTTGTTTATATGTTGCATCTCCCTTTAACCTAACATTCTCGTGGCTCTCAACTATTATAACACATAACACTCAAATGGAAAGCCTCTTAGTTGTTTTGCAACTTTGTGGAATTTCTTCCGGGCTAAATTCTTCCTAATGTAGTGTGCTGGTTCTCTAGTGTTTACTATGTACAAAATAAATAATTTGATTGTAAGTTTAATAAATGAGCACACAAGCTACATTTTGAGATTATGTCATATTTTGTTGTTGATTCTCTGTTGTGTACTGTGTAATGCAATGTGCATCTGTTTGCATGCAGACAGGGTGGTCAATACAAACATACAAAGCTAAAAATGTAATTCAATCTTTGCAGAATGTTCAGCACGCTAAGGGAACTTCTTCAAATCTGAAAATATATGGTAAAAAACCTACTGTTGGATATGATGAATATGAAAGTGATCAAGCAGAGGCCATATCTTCACAGGTTGGAGTGGGCCGTACATCTCTCACTCTTGGATCTAATAAGCTGCAACCATCTTCAACTTCCAGGCTTGCAAGACGCTTGTCGCCTTCAACAACTGGAGCCGAGAGGCCTTTATCTTCAGAAATTGATGACTTTGCAGTAGGGAATTCTCCTCGAAGGTTTGTTGAGGCGCTGTCCCCATCTCATCCTCTATTTGATTATGGACACAGCAGAGCCATTGTCAGAGATGAGGAGGCAAATGAATTAAGAAGAAATAATTATTCTGATGATAACCATAACCGATTTGAACCTTCTGCTAGATATAGGCTTAGCAATGGACTTGAACATCAAGGACCCAGAGCTTTAATAGATGCATATGGGGATGATAGGGGGAAAAGAATTACAAGTAGTAAACCTCTGCATATTGAACAGTTAGCCGTAAATGGCGTGCACAATAAGGTAGCTTCAAGATCATGGCAGAATACTGAAGAAGAGGAATTTGATTGGGAAGATATGAGCCCTACTTTGTCAGAGCGTGGTAGGAGTAATGATTTCTTGCCATCATCTATTCCACCTTTTGGAAGTGTTGTTCCAAGGCCTGCCTTTGGAAGGCTAAGTGCTATCCATGCGGAATCTGATATCAGGAGCAATCGATCTAGTCTGGCTCCAATGGCATTTGTGGATGGCTCCTCTAATATTGCTGAAGAAGCAGTCTCGATTCTGGGTGTACGCTGTCTCAACTTGTTTCCTTATGTGTTGCTGTTTAAGTTTATTTACTTGTTCATATACTGTCCAAAAGCTAGGCTCTTGTTTGATTCCATTTACGTATTTTGATTTCTTTTCTAATATTTTGATTTCTTTTCTATAATAAGGTGGTTAATATTTTTAATGGATTTGACTAGACTTTATTTGAAAATGAGTTTTTTTCTGTCCTCTTTACCTCCATCTGGCAATTCTCTTGCAATTTGGCACCTTTTAGAGCTTACTGCTGCATTCTGTGTCATAGTTCAAATTATTATGTGATGATGATTTGCATTTCAATTTATTATTTGTATTGTCAGTTAACTCATTAAGAAGATACCCAGTTAAGTTATCTTCATGTGTTTTATCCTTTCCCCTTGTTATTTGTTTTAAGAAACAGTTGACTGTGTTGTTCATTAACCAGGAAACAAGCTGTACATTTTTTTCTTTCTGTTTTCAATTATGTTTTTGCGTATCTTGGGAAAGAAAGTCAACTTCAAACTTTGATCTCACGTCCAAAAGAAATTGATGTGCTTCCTGCAGTCTGGCCGTGGATCAACAAGCAAGATTCCTGGATTCCGAACTGAGAGAAATCAGATCTCGGGTTCCCGTCATCATCAAGAAGCTTGGAATTTTCCACCTCACATCCATCAGTCAGCACATCTCCTGAATTCTAAAGGAAGAGGACGGGATTTCCAGATGCCCTTATCTGGAAGTGGTGTGTCTTCTTTGGGTGGTGAGAATTACTCTCCACTTGCTGAAAAACTTCCAGATATTGATGCACAGCTTAATAGGCCTCCTGCCATTGCATCAAGATGGGGCTCTAATATTGACTCTACTAGTTCAGGGACCTGGTCAAGTGTTGCGCCACCATCATCAGGGGTCTGGCCTCCAGTAAATGCACGAAAGTCTCTGCCACCTCCTGTGCATCGTATTTTTCCTCCACCAGAGCAGAGTAGAAGTCAGTTTGATCCAATAAATGCCAGCAGCACTGTCATAAATCAGGTTTTACAAAAGGGTTCAGTTATGCCTGAACAACCATTTAATAGTTTTGAGAACAAAGATTACAATTCGATGAAGCCAACACCAATGTCTAATCAGCATGCTGCTTTGAATCAGCAAAACCAGGCACATGTAAATCCTTTTCAGCCACAACAACTTCCATCTCATGAAGCCCGAGAGAATTTTCATCCATCTGGGGTAACTTCAATGCCACCTCGTCCCCTGGCACCACCACTGAATCATGGATACAACACTCACGGGCATAGCACTGCCATTAGTATGGTTCCTTCAAATGCATTACCTGCTGTACAACTGCCTTTACCAGTCAACAATATTCCAAATATGTTGCATTCACAGGTGGGGGTTCGGCCACCTTTGCCACCTGGTCCTCCTCCCCAAACAATGCCTTTCCCTCAGAATGCTAGTTCAGGTGTCCCCGGCCAACCATCTGGCAGTGCATTTTCGGGTTTGTTTAACTCTCTCATGGCACAAGGATTGATCTCATTGACAAAACAAACTCCTGTGCAGGTACTTGTTTGAATAGCTTCTCCATTCTTTCTTTCAAAGAATGCAATATTAGCCTGAAAATAACCTTGTGGCTCAATATGCAGGACTCTGTGGGACTTGAGTTCAATGCTGACCTTCTCAAGCTGCGCTATGAATCTGCAATCAGTGCATTGTATGGTGATCTGCCAAGACAATGCACAACATGTGGCCTTCGGTTCAAGTGTCAAGAAGAGCACAGTACTCACATGGATTGGCATGTTACTAAAAACCGGATGTCTAAGAACCGGAAGCAGAAATCTTCTCGCAACTGGTTTGTAAGTGCAAGTATGTGGCTCAGTGGTGCAGAGGCATTGGGAACTGATGCAGCTCCTGGTTTTTTGCCCACTGAGACCACTGTGGAGAAGAAGGACGATGATGAAATGGCTGTTCCTGCTGACGAAGAGCAGAGTACATGTGCATTATGTGGAGAGCCTTTTGATGATTTCTACAGTGATGAAACTGAGGAATGGATGTATAGAGGAGCTGTCTACCTGAATTCATCTAATGGATCAACAGCAGGCATGGATAGGTCTCAGTTAGGTCCTATAGTACATGCTAAATGCAGATCCGATTCTAGTGTGGTTCCCCCTGAAGATTTTGGACATGATGAAGGGGTATGCATTTCTATTTCTATCTCCTGCTTTTAGCTTCTTTTGGTCTGAGCATAATTTATCTTTTATGTTTCTACTTGATGTGTTGTTATCTATTGGTGTATTTTTCAATAAAAGTGCTAATTGAAACACCAAAAACTTAAATCAGTTGCACACTCATGCCACCTTCATCCAAGATGTGGATGTATACATTTTGTTGGAAAAATTAATGGCTGGAGCTTGCAGCCAAATTGAATCATGGCTATACAAGTGACTTTGGTGGAATGTTGGTTTTGTATTAAACTACCTCCTTTTTTTTATCTTTTCCGTGCTCTTGCAAACATGTTAGATATATATTCTCTGCTAGATTGGGGTCTGTATGGTTTGTATTCTGTTAAAAACTTATGAAAGCATGTTAGCTTGTATGTAAGTTGAAAGTTCAGTTGACTAAATATATTATCCATGTTCCTTCACTTCCTTGCTCTTCAGTTTCTTTTGATTTTCCAACTACCTGAGATGTATTTCTGATTTATCATCTGCAGGGAAATTCTGAAGAGGGTAATCAAAGAAAACGAATGCGGAGCTAACCTTTATTAGATCGGCTTCCAAGTCTCATGTAACTTTGAGTTTCATCATGTTAGTGGTATGCGCTTACTTGTTTTTATAGTTGTGTTGGAGCTTGCAATGCATTGGCTCTTTAGCCCAAATCATGTAAATATTACTTGGGCTTGTACCATGCATAATATCTTTAAAAAAAAGATAAAAAATTATGTCTTTCTAACATCCAGAAAGATATTTAGAACCATCTATTTAATATGCTAAAAAGAAATGTTTTTATTAGATTTGCTGCTGGGTGCTTATAATGCTGAAAAGAATGTGATGTGGAACGGACGAATGGTAGCCTTTTATTCCGAGGACACCCAGTAGAATCTACTGTAATTATTAGACTGCTGGGTTGTCTACTCTTTGCAGATTGTTTTGATTTTCTGCAGGGACTGCAAACATCTCCAGTTATTCACATTCAGTTTATTCTCTTGAAGGCTGGAACGTCGCATAATAAGCTTAGTTCCTCCCAAATTGATGGATTGGTGGCAGCAAAAGCACTCTTTGCCTTTTCCTGGTGTTGATTATCTGTATTTGTTGAATTACATCATTTCTATTTGAAGTAGAGTACTAATGCTACTATCTTAAAATATCCTTTCTGGATGGTTTTTCTGAAATGATGCCATAAGGAATTTGCTTGATAGCTGATATTATGCTGTATTCCCTAGTTTGGGATGGATCTTTTGAGATCACCTCTGGACTATGCTTATCAACTTCAATTCTTTCTATGGTTGGATTTTTTATTTTTTTTTATCTTTTCTAAATAATATTAGATGTATTTAAGGTCTTTTTCTTGAGTCATGGCTATTTTTGGATGTCATCATAGTGTTTGGTGTATTAATTTGACACAAATAAAATATGCTTAGAAAAATATGTAATAGATATTCAAGACTTTGTCGATAATATTTTTAATAAAATACAAAAGAAGAGGCTAAAATAATTAATCTCGCATGCCTTTTCTATTTATTAATTGTAATAAAACTTCGATTGCCCCAAATGAAAACGAATGCAAATGGGTTGGTTAAAAAAAAAAAAATCAACAATTTCTCTTCCAGGAAAAATCAACCATGGCTGGCTGGCCACTGCTTATAGAACAATGATATATATAATGAGCACAGAATTATGCTTGCCTTTTCGTCTTTTTCAGTTTTCCCCTTTGCATATAGAACAATGAATGATATCATGAGCACAATAATTTCGCCTTTAACCAGCAGTGCTTTCCTTTTATTAGCGTTTGTACAATCATTTGTCTGAGAACTTGTCTGTTTTTGCATTCGATTTTGTGGTATATATTGAATTGCTTTGTTGTGAACAAATTTGGATCTCATGCTCAAGTAGTCACTCCACTTTTGCCACAAGATGGAGGGAGGCAACGACTCATATGATTCAACAATCTCTGTAGAATTTGGCATAAGAAATGGTTTTTGCTTTTTGGGTTTTCTTTGTGTGGTGGCCAAGTCTTTTTTTTTTTTTTAGCTGTTGATAAAAATTCGTGGAAAAACATTGAGGAAACTAGGTTAGTAATTAAAAGTTGGAAATGAAGGAAAAATACTCTGTATCACTCTGTATTTTATCTAATATAAATTAAATCATATATACTAATTAATGTATCATATTTAAACTGACATGATTTTAATATCTTATTTCCATTTCTCTGAATAGATTATATCATATTAATTTTTACACGATTAAATGATAAAGTAGGAGGGGGCATTAGCAAGTGATTGGTTTGTCGTTCATGGTAGTCGTGTCCTCATCACGACAGACGAGCCATGGTGGGTGTAATTAGCTAATGAGTAGGTGGGAATGCATGTTTGCTGACCAGAAAGAAACGATGAATATTAAGTTCAATAAATTAATGTATATATTCATTAACGTTGTCGTTGTTGTTATTAAATAATTATTATCACATCCAATAAATTAGATGGCATTAACTCCAAGATAAAACCTGTGATTGCAAAACTATGAGATTTATACAAGGTAAAAGGTTTGCTTTCTAGGTATATGAATACTACTATATTATTTATTCGTGCTATACTATAATTTAGAATTGGTTTGATGAAATTGATAAATTTAAAAACAACTCAAATAATTCTTAATTAAAAATCAAAATCACGCTGTTTTGCATGGCAATTTTTCCGACCATGCATGGTTACAAGTTTGTCTTCGTGTGACAAACTTTTCAAGACAACCATTTGCATGATATCCAGATGACATTAATTGATGTGGAAATTTGATGTATGTTTTGGCAGAGAAAATAAATGATGTAGAGAGTCACAAAGAGCTCCTACGGGTCACTAAATGCTGTTGAGTGTGAAGGTTTTATAAATATTTATATCGATTGTCTGCGAATTAATTAATGTGTTTGTACAATTTGTTTGTAACAATTAATGATGTAATAAAATCTTTTTTTTTTGTTTAATTTCATCAAATTATGTTACTCTAAATTCAGCAAATGGCATTCAAGCTGCATCAAGCTTAACAAATGATAGCAGAACTGCCATAAACTCAGCACTAACATTACTCAACCAAAATTAATTATGTTTGCTAGAAAACTTGATGTGTTTCTATTTATGAATCAAGAACGTGATCTTTTGATTTGGAACATAAAATTCAAGTCCCTCTTGTTTAAACTTGAAAAAACCAAATCACATCTCCAACTCATGAACAAATCTATGTCTTAATCACTCAAGCTCACCCCACTCTATAAAAGCTGACCAAACCTAGCTAGGTAACTTAATTTCCCTGGTAAATTTAATTAATTCTATAACTTGTAAATCTAAAAACTTAAATTATTAGATGAGATCTCAAGATATAATTTATATTATTTTCTAACACACCTTTCAAGTAAAAGTTCATTTATTTTTTATTAAATAAATAAGGATAGTGAGATTCAAATTTATAACTATTAGTTATAGTTGAAACAAGATTTGTGATAATTAAATGGCTTACAAAATCAGGTAGACATCTCTGCTATTTATATGATTATGACAGTATGTGAGTTATGGTGTAACATACTACATACGATAAGTCAATACATCAATAATAAATTAATAACACAATGTTTTTTATTCTACAACACATTCCATAATACAAGATATTAATACTATATCAAAAATTAATTCAACTCAAAAACTTAAATTGTTAAATGAGATTTTAAAATATAATTTATATTATCCTCCAATACTTAATAATTATTGATATTTAGTGATCTACTTGTTGTCTTTCATACTTCTTGTATCTTCCCGACAATGTTAATAAAATTCTTTAGCTAGACCTTGTTCCTGCATCCCGCGGAAAGATTGCATCAATCTTATCACTTACTAATTGATATTTAGTGAGCTACGTGCTGTCTTTCAAATTTCTTCTATCTCCCCGACAATGCTCATAAAATTCTTTAGTTGGACCGTGTTTCTCGACAAAATTATTGGTCTCTGAAATCTACAACAATATAGTTTCAATAAAAGTATTGTAGCTGATGCAATTATTGTTTTGGCAATTCAATATTGTGGTGCCACTTGTAAAGATATCAACGTCCAAGATGATGCCACATGTCAAGAGATTATGTAATGAAATGGTTAATAT
>Ga0307517_10004951_pt1 | contig 20287 bp, 17 predicted proteins | sample 23_EM_MG_FD_194515 | JGI IMG/M metagenome (GOLD analysis project Ga0307517, IMG submission 194515) | Populus trichocarpa ectomycorrhiza microbial communities from riparian zone in the Pacific Northwest, United States - 23_EM | ecosystem: Host-associated > Plants > Roots > Unclassified | place...
CCGAACAGGGCCTCGGCCCGCCGGTCGCGCGGCACATAGCCGATGCCCGCCGCCGCGGCCTTCTGCTCGGAGCGGACCTCGCTCTGCGCCCCGTCATGGATCCGCAGGACCGAGCCCTCGCCGGACGGTCCCTCCCACAGGGCCTTGATGAAGGCGTCCTGGCCGTGCCCCTCCAGCCCGGCCAGGCCCACCAGCTCGCCGGCCCGCAGCTCGAAGTCCACCGGCTCCGCGTCCGGCCGCAGCCGCAGCCCGCGTACGCGCAGCAGCACCGGTGCGTCGGCGGCCGGGCCCGAGCGGTGCGCGAGGCTGCCGCCGTCCGGGGTGACGGTGAGGTGCTCGGCGCCGGTCATCAGGCGGACGAGCTCGCCGGTGGTGGCCTCGGCTGCCTCCAGGGTGGCCACGGACTCGCCGGAGCGCAGCACGGAGACCCGGTCGGAGATCGCGTCGACCTCGTCCATGCGGTGGGAGACGAAGAGCACGGACATGCCGGCCGCCTTGCGCCGGGCCAGCGCGGCGAAGAGCCGGTCCCGGGTGGCCACGTCGAGCGCGCTGGTGGCCTCGTCCAGGATCAGCACCTTCGGCTCGCGTACGAGAGCGCGGGCGATGCCGCAGGCCTGCCGGTCGCTGAGCGAGAGCTGCTCGACCGGGGTGTCCAGGCCGGGCACCCGCTCCAGCAGCTCGCCCAGTACGGCGGCGGCCTTTGCCCGCTTGTCGGCCTCGGACACCTTGCGGCGAAAGACCCCGTCGGCCCCGAGCCAGACGTTCTCCAGCACCGAGCGCGGGCCGACGACCAGGACCTCCTGGTAGACGGCCATCACCCCGGCGTCGATCGCCGCCGCCGGGCCGCCGAAGCGGACGGTGCGGCCACCGACCTGGAAGCCGCCGGTGTCCGGGGCGTGCACTCCGGTCAGGATCTTGACCAGGGTGCTCTTCCCGGATCCGTTCTCGCCCATCAGGGCGTGCACCTCGCCCGCCAGAAGCCGGAGCGAACAGGACCGCAAGGCCCTGGTCGCCCCGAACGACTTGGCGAGGCCGGTGACTTCCAGCGTCACCTGGCTCTGCTCGCTCAACGCAACTCTCTCCGTTCGTGCCTCGTACGGCGGATCCTTCCGGTCTAGCCGAAGAAGCCGTCGATGTAGCTGTCCTCCGCGAACGTCTGGTCGACGTCGGCGACGGTGATCGTCGAGGCGTCACCGGTCTTGAAGCTCGACTTCGCGAACTTCGACAGATTGTCGCCGGTGACCAGCGGCGGGTTGATCACGATGTCCGAGACCTTCACGCCGTCGCCGTCGAGCATGTGCTTGGCGACCTGGACCACGGCCTTGGCCAGACCGTCGGCCGGGTTGAACAGGCCGACGCCCTTGTAGCTGCTCTCGTTGGCGCTCCAGTAGGCCACGCCGCCCTTGGTGAGGCCGTTGTCCGCGATCGGCGGCACGGTGACATTGGACTTCTGGAAGGCCGAGATGATGCCGGTGGTCATCGGGCCGCCCTCCAGAACGCCACCGATGGTCTTGGTCGGGTTGGCCGCCAGGTACTGCTGGACCTTGGTCTGCGCGGTGGTCGGCGAGAAGTCGGTGTAGGTCGAGTCCTCAAGGCTGATGTCCGGGCACTTGGCCAGGGCGGCCTTGGCGCCCTTGAAGGTGTCGGTGTCGATCGGCACGCCCTTGATGCCGTGCACGCCCAGGATGGTGCCCTTGCCGCCCATGTTCTTCGCCAGGGCGGCGGCCTGCGCCTCGCCGGCGGCGAAGGAGTTCGGCACGACGTTGACGGTGTTGGCGTCCGCGACGTTGTTCAGCACCGAGATCGAGGGGATGCCGGCCTCGGCGGCCTTGTCGACCACCGACTCGAAGCCCGAGGCGAGCGGCTGGTAGATGATCAGGTCGACCTTGTCGGTGATCAGCTGGTTGAACTGGGATATCTGGTTGGTGACCTCGTTGGTGGAGACCAGGTCGATGACCTTGTAGCCCTCCGCCTTGAGGTAGGTCTGCAGCGCGGTGTTGATCAGCGTCTGGTACGGGTTGGTGAGCTGGGACTCCGAGATCCCGACGGTGATCGTCCCGGACTTCTTGCCCTCCCAGTTCGCCCACGCGCTCTTCTGGACGGTGCCGGAGTAGCCGCTGTACGCGGCGGTGTAGTCCCCGCCCAGGGCCTTGACCAGGCCGGCGGCGTCGGTGAAGGACGCGGTCGGCACGGTGCCGCAGTCGGAGGACGAGGACGAGCCGGTGGTGGACCCGGCGGTGTCGGCGTCGGACTTGCTGCAGCCCGCGGCGGTGAGCGTGAGCACGGTCGCGGCACAGAGAGCGCCCGTGACCCGTGCCATGCGGTGCGGGGCGGCCGTGGCCGGTCTTGCGGTCATGGTGGGACTCTCCTTTGAGTCGTGCTCCCTCGGTCCACCGGCGCAGCGGCGCGAGGGCCTGATCGATGCTCGGAGCGTAGGAAGCACCGGTCACACCGGACAAGGTGATCGGTCATCGCTGGTCGGCATGGGTGGTATGCCGACCAGGCTTCGGCAGCCGGTCCGGCGCCCGCCGTCAGCAGTCCCCGGGCGGCAGCGCGACGGCGGTCAGCGTGAAGGCGACCAGCCCGTCGCGGGTACGCCGCAGTGTCGGCGCGGTCGCCGGATGGTGCTCGGAGATGAGGTCGACGATGCGGTACGCCGTCTCCTCGTCCTCGGCCGTCACGCATACGTACGCCGTGCCCTCGCCGCGCCGCTGCGCGGGAACGCGGTGATCGTCCACCGGCACACACCTCCTGGTGATTGTTCCGGATGCCGTGGGAGACAGCGCCGGCCCGCACCGGGTTCTGCCGTGCGGCCGAGTTCACCCGCACGGGTAAGGCTCGGCCGGATCCGTGGTGCGTCCCTTCAAGAAGTTGACGTGCGCAGGTCATTGACGCGGCTCGTGAATGCACTTACAAAACTCTGAGAGCGCTCTCAAAACCCGCAACCTCCGTCCACCGGCAGGAGGTGCTCCACCGTGAGCACGACCGAACGCACCACCCCGTCCCCCCTCCTACGCCGCCCCCGCAGCCTGCTGGGCGCCGCGGCCACCGCCGTCACAGCCACCGTCGTCCTGATCGCCGCACTCGTCGCATCGCCCGCACAGGGCGCCGTGCCGACCCCCGCCGGCTGGACGCTCCAGTGGAGCGACGACTTCACCGGCACCGCCAACACCCTGCCCTCGACCTCCAACTGGATCATCGACACCGGTCACGGCTACTCCGGCGGCCCCACCAACTGGGGCACCGGCGAGATCCAGAGCTACACCAGCTCCACCTCCAACCTCGCCCTCGACGGCTCCGGCAACCTGAAGATCACCCCCATCCGGGACTCCTCGGGCAACTGGACCTCCGGCCGCATCGAGACCCAGCGCGCCGACTTCAAGCCCGCCTCCGGCAGCACCCTGCGCATCGAGGGCCGCATCCAGATGCCGAACGTCACCGGCACCGCCGCCCTCGGCTACTGGCCCGCCTTCTGGGCCCTGGGCGCCCCCTACCGGGGCAACTACCAGAACTGGCCGGCCATCGGCGAGTACGACGTCATGGAGAACGTCAACGGCATCAACAAGGTCTGGGGCACCCTGCACTGCGGCACCAACCCCGGCGGCCCCTGCAACGAGACCACCGGCCTGGGCAACAGCCTCGCCTGCCCCGGCTCCACCTGCCAGTCGGCCTTCCACACCTACACCTTCGAGTGGGACCGCTCGGTGAGCCCCAACGTGCTGCGCTGGTACGTGGACGGTACCCAGTTCCACAGCGTCAGCCAGAGCGCCGTGGACGCCGCCACCTGGTCCGCGATGACCGACCACGCGGGCTACTTCATCCTCCTCAACGTGGCCATCGGCGGCGCCTTCCCCGACGCCATCCAGGGCTCCACCACCCCCACCTCCGCCACCGCGTCCGGCAACCCGATGCTCGTGGACTACGTGGGCGTCTGGACCAAGACCGGCACCAGCACGAGCACCAGTACGGCCACGAGCGGCACCTCGGCCTCCCAGTACCTCCTCAGCGGCGGCACCCTCGGCAGCGCCGGCTCCGCCTCCAGCGTCACCCTCGCCTCCGCAGGCGGCACCAACCACGACGGCACCCCCTACCAGCAGCAGACCTTCACCAGGACCGGCGTCACCGGCACGTACACCGGCGGCTCCACCGCCTTCGACCTGTACGTGGACGCCGGCACCACCGTCGCCAACGGCCAGCAGGTCAGGGTCAGCTACGACCTCACCGGCGACGGCACCTACGACCGCACGGAGACGTACAACTACTTCGCCACCGACCCCGTCACCGGCTACGAGCACTACACCCAGGCCAAGGGCCTCAAGGCCACCACCGGCTCACTGGGCAACCTCTCCAACGGCACCGTCCGCGTGGAGGTCTGGAACGCCATCGGCAACGGCACCTCCACCCTCGGCACCGGCAACCAGTCCGTCGTCACGATCCCCTACAGCTAGTGCGGTGACCGCATTGGCCGGCGGGCTGCGTAACCCGGCGAACGTCTCCGGCCACGGCACTGGACGACTCAGGGCAGGGGTGGCGGCTCGCTACGATGAGGAGCCGCCGCCCCACCGCCCCACGGAGACAGAGCCTTGCCCCAGCAGAAGATCCCGGTCATCGTCCTCGCGGGATTCCTCGGCTCCGGGAAGACCACCCTGCTCAACCACCTGCTCAGAAACAGCGGGGGCACCCGCATCGGCGCCATCGTCAACGACTTCGGCAGCATCAACATCGACGCGATGGCCATCGCCGGGCAGGTCGACTCCATGGTCGCCCTCGACAGCGGCTGCCTGTGCTGCGTCGCCGACTCCGACGACCTCGACGAGATGCTGGACCGCCTCGCCCGCCCCGCCGCCCGCATCGACGTCATCGTCATCGAGGCCAGCGGCCTGGCCGAGCCGCAGAGCATGATCCGGATGCTGCTCGCCAGCTCCGACGAGCGCATCACCTACGGCGGCCTCGTCGAAGTCCTCGACGCCGCCGAGTACGAGGCGACCCGCGCCCGCCACCCCGAGATCGACCGCCATGTGCGCATCGCCGACCTCGTTGTCCTCAACAAGGCCGACCGAGTCGGCCCCGAAGCCCTCGCGGGCCTGCTGGACACCATCGCCGGGTTCGGCCCCGGCACCCCCGTCGTCACCGCCGAGCACGGCCGGGTGGACCCCGCGCTGCTCTTCGACCCCCGGCCCCGCACCGAGCACACCGAGCCCGTGCACCAGCTCTCCTTCGACGAGCTGTACGCCGACCTCGCGCACGAGGACGACGACCACAGTGGCCACCTCCACACCCTCTACGACAGCGTGGAGTTCACCACCGCCGAGCCGCTGGCCCCCCGCGCCTTCATGGACTTCCTCGACGCCCGCCCCGCCGGTCTGTTCCGCATCAAGGGCCACGTCCGCTTTGCCCCCGACGCCCAGACCCGCAAGTACGGCCTCCACGCCGTCGGCGGCCACCTGCGCTTCGAGCCGTCGCCCTGGGCCCGCGCCGAGCGGCCCGCCACCCAACTGGTGATGATCGGCGCCGGAATCGACGCCGGAGCCCTCACCAAGGAGCTGCGCGGCTGTGTCGACCCCGCCCCGGAAACCGCAACCGCCGAGCAACTACTCTGCGTCCTGAGGCACGTACGCGGCGAGTAGTGTCGAGGCCTCGGGAAGAGGGCGCGTGCACAGGTTTCGCACGCCCCTAGGCAAGCGTGCCGAAGACCGGTAGTTTGCCCTCCCTGCCGCCCATTTGGCCGTGGCGCGGCACTGACCAGGGGAAGGGGGTGCGGGTGCGGCAATTCAGCCTCCCGCCCCTGCTGGAGCCACTGAGTTCGGGCGGCCTGGCCGACTCGGTCTACGACGTGGCCGCGCGCTACCCCGGGCTGCCCCAGCTCTCCCGCCGCGACCCCGCCGACCCCGAGCAGTGGCACACCGTCACGGCCCGGGCCTTCCGCGACGAGGTCATGGCGCTGGCCAAGGGCCTCCTGGTCAACGGCATCGGCTTCGGCGACCGGGTCGCCCTGATGGCCCGGACCCGCTACGAGTGGACGCAGTTCAGCTATGCCCTGTGGTCCATCGGCGCCCAGGTCGTGCCCGTCTACCCCACCTCCTCCGCCGAGCAGGTCCGCTGGATCCTGACCCACTCCCAGGTCACCGCGGTCGTCGTGGAGTTCGAGGAGAACGCCATGACCGTCGGCGCCGCCTGCGCCGACCTGCCGGGCCTGCGGCACATCTGGCAGCTCGACGACGGCTGCGTGGCCCGTATCACCGCCGAGGGACGCCGGGTCCCCGACGAGGCCGTCCACCGGATGCGCTGGACCGTCGAGCCCGCCTCCATCGCGGTCATCGCCTACACCTCGGGCACCACCGGCCGGTCCAAGGGCTGCGTCATCACCCACGCCAACCTCGCCGCAGAGTGCGACACCCTGCTCACCTGCTTCCACTCCGTCTTCGCCGAGCCCGGCGAGCAGCCGTCCGTCCTGGCCTTCCTGCCGCTGTCGCACATATACGGCCTCATGGTCCAGGTCTCCTGCCTGCGCGGCGGTGTCACCCTCGGCCACCAGCCCGACATAGCCCCCGCGGCCCTGCTGCCCGCCCTCGCGTCCTTCCGGCCCACCTTCCTGCTCGCCGTCCCGTACATCTTCGAGAAGATCTACGAGGGCGCCCGTCGCAACGCCGAACGCTCCGGCCGCGCCCGCCTCTTCGAGCGCGCCACCGACGTCGCCCGCCGCTACGCCGAGGCCGTCGAACGGCGCGGCCTCGGTCAGGGTCACGGCCCGGGCCCGATGCTGCGCACTGCCCACGCCGCCTTCGAACACCTTGTCTACGCGCGCATACGGGCGGTGTTCGGCGGCCAGGTGCGCCACGCCGTCTCGGGCGGCTCCCCGCTGCGGCGCGACCTCGCCCTGGTCTTCGCCGGGGCCGGGATCACCGTCTACGACGGCTACGGCCTCACCGAGACCAGCGGCGCCGTCACCGCCCAGCCCATCGACCGCCCCCGCCACGGCACCGTGGGACGCCCGCTGCCCGGCGCCTCCGTCACCATCGCCCGCGACGGCGAGGTGTGGGTGCGCGGCGACACCGTCTTCGCCGGCTACCTCGGCGACCCCGCCGCCACCCAGGCCGTGCTCACCCCCGACGGCTGGCTCGCCACCGGCGACCTGGGCCGCCTCGACGAGGACGGCTATCTGATCATCACCGGGCGCAAGAAGGACATCATCATCACCAGCGGCGGCAAAAGCGTCGGCCCGCAGCTACTGGAGGAGCGGCTGCGGGCCCACCCGCTGATCTCACAGGTCGTCATGGTCGGCGACAACCGGCCCTACGTCGCCGCCCTGATCACCCTCGACCCCGAGGCACTGCTGCACTGGCGGCACCTGCAGGGCGACCCCACGGCCGTCCGGTCCGACACCCTCACCCGCACCCGGGCCGCCGCGGTCGCGGCCATCGACGCCGGCGTACGCACCGAGATCCAGCGTGCGGTCTCCACCGCCAACACCGCGGTCTCCCGGGCCGAGTCGATCCGCGCCTTCCGGATACTGCCCGCACAGTTCACCGTGGCCGACGGCCTGCTGACCCCCTCGCTCAAGCTCCGCCGCCGCGCCATCGTGCGGGCGTACGCGGCGGAGATCGACGCGCTCTACGCGGCCGGAGAGGCCCGCGAACTCCGGGACCGGGACCGAGACCGGGACCGGGACCCCCGCCGGGACGGGAACGCTACTTGAGGTCGGAGGCCTTGATGTAGCCGCCGTCCACGAGCACCTTCTTGTAGTTCGACTTGTCCACGCTCACCGGCTGCAGCAGGTACGCCGGCACGATCTTGTTGCCGTTGTCGTACTGCTTGGTGTCGTTCACCTTGGGCTTCTGGCCGTTGAGCACCGCGTTGCCCATCTCGAACGCCACCTTGGCGAGCAGGCGGGTGTCCTTGTAGACCGTCTCCGACTGCTCACCGGAGATGATCAGCTTCACCGAGTCGACCTCGGCGTCCTGCCCCGTGACGATCGGCATGGGCTTGGAGCTGGAGTCCGTGCTGTACCCGGCGGCCGACAGCGCAGTGACGATGCCGCGCGAGATGCCGTCGTACGGCGACAGCACCGCGTCGACCTTCTCCGAGCCGTAGTACAGCTTCAGTAGGCGTGCCATCCGCTGCCTGGCGTACTCCCCGTCCCAGCGCAGCGTGGCGACCTGCGTCTGCCGCTTCTGGTCGCTCTTCACGATCAGGCTCTTGTTGTCGATGTACTTCTTCAGCACGCTCATCGAGCCGTTGTAGAAGTACTGCGTGTTGTTGTCGTCGGGCGAGCCCGCGAACAGCTCGATGTTGAACGGTCCCGTCGCGCTGCCGTCCTTGAGCCCCAGCTTCTTCACGATGTACTCGGCCTGGAGCACACCCACCTGGAAGTTGTCGAAGGTGGCGTAGTAGTCCACGTCGTTGGACGCCAGCAGCAGCCGGTCGTAGGAGATGACCTTGATGCCCGCGTTGCGCGCCTCGACCAGCACGTCGCCGAGACCGGTGCCGTCGATCGCCGCGATGATCAGCAGCTTGTCGCCGTTGTCGACCATCTTCTGGACCTGGTCGGTCTGCTTGTCCGGGTCGTTGTCCCCGTACTGCAGATCCGTCTTGTAGCCCTTGGCCTTGAACTGGTTCACCAGGTTGCTGCCGTCGACGAGCCACCGGGCCGAGTCCTTGGTCGGCATCGCGATTCCGACCGTCGGCGTCGAGCTGCTGCCACTCGAACTGCCGCCGCACGACGCGACAGTGGCCGTGATCGCGAGAACGGGTATGAGCACGGCGGTTCTGCGCAGTCGGGCGGCTCTGACAGTCTGCATGGGGTGGATCCTCTCGGCGTGCGGTTCGGTTGTACGGCCCGTACCGGCCCTGCCGCCCGTCGCAACCCCGGCCCCCCGCCGAGATCGTCCCCTGTACGACGGACGCCCCAGGGGAGTACTTGAGCTGGAACGTCAGGCGGCGGGCCCAGCGCGACGCCGGGGTCACCGGGTCGCCCTCGGCGGACGCCTTCAAGGTGGTGTCGGAGGCTAGCACACCGAGTCCCACCGGTTTTGAGCGGGTTCTAGTAGCGCGGAGTGTTCGCCTCCGGCAGCGGCAGCGGACCGTTGGGGTCCCAGCGCTCCAGCCCGTCGCGCGGGTCCCCGCGCCGCCTCCTGGTGACGGAACCGGCCGGCCGGACCCATCGCGCGGTGAGGATGATGAGCAGGCTGGCACCGGCGGTGATCAGCCCCGGAGTCAGCGCCTTGAGGGTGATGACAGTACCGGCAACGGTGAAGGAGAAGCCCGCCTGGTCGCTCGGGGAGCCCGGCACGGCGGGGGCGGCCGCCGCGGCGCTCGGCGGCGAGGACGCCGCGGCCGCGGACGGGGCAGTGCCGGCGGAGGCCGACGAGGCCGCCGTTCCGTTGAGGCGCACCCCGAGCGCCGTAAGAGCGGCATTCACGGGCTGGAAGAAGGTGACGCCGCCGCTGGTGCAGTCCCCGCTGCCCCCGGAGGTGATGCCCAGGGCCGTCCCCTGCGTGAACAGCGGGCCGCCGCTGTCGCCCGCCTCCGCGCACACATTGGTCTGGATGAGCCCGGTGACGGTGCCCTCGGGATAGTTCACCGTGGCGCCCAGCGCTGTCACCGTCCCGGTGTGCAGCCCGGTCGTGCTGCCGCTGCGGAAGACCTGCTGCCCGACGACGGCGTCGGCGGACCCGGTGATCTTCACCTGCTGGCCGTTTCCGACGTCCACCACGTCGTCCTGGGACAGCGAGGTGTTCTGGTAGCTCACGAGCGACCAGTCGTGCCCCGGGAAGTCACTGGTGAGCGTGGCCCCGACCTGCGTCCGTCCCCGTTCGTCCTGGAACCAATTGGTGCCCTTAGGGCCGCAGTGGCCGGCGGTGAGGATGAATCCCGTCGTGCCGTTGGTGACGTTGAAGCCGACCGAGCAGCGGGCCTGCTGCGTGAAGATCGGGTCCGCGCCGGCCGTCCGGGTCGTGAAGGAGCTGGTCGTCCGCTGCATCGTCACCTCCCCGCCGATGCGCTGCGCCACGCCCTTCATGCTCGACCACTCGCTCGCCGACACCGTGCTGTCGGCCAGCACCACGACCTTGTTCGAAGCCGGATCCACCGACCACGCCGTCCCCGTGACCGTCGGCGCCGCCCGCAGGGTGTCCACCGCCGCGTCGAGCTGCCGCATGTTGTACCGCACGACCTTCGCCCGTACGCCCGCCTGCCGCACCTGCTGCGCCGCGGCCGCGTCCGTCACCGCGACCACCGCCTGACCGTCGGACGCCACCCAGCTTCCCGCCGCCCGTGACTCGCCCAGCCGCGCCGCCAGGCTCGCCGCCCGCTGCGCCACCACTGAGCTGTCCTGCTGACCCGAGGACTCGCCGGCCACGGCCTGCGCCGCCATGAGCGCCCCGGCCACCACCCCCGCGATCCCGCCGAGCCGCATCACCCGGTACGCGTTCCGCCGCGCGTGCGTCACGGTGGGCCCCTCTCTGAATGTGCTCCGCCTGACTGTGCTTCCCTCCATACGTGCCGTAGCGCCGTCCGGTTCACCGCGGGAGGTGCTTGATCGGCAGCCGAACCGGCTGCCGCCGGGCGGTGCACCAGGACAGGAGAACACCGGACCGTGGCACGGCGCTCGATCGGACATCCGCAACTGGGCTCTGCCCTCCCGCAGACCGCAGCGGCCGCACTTCCCGCAGTGGCGTCCTGGGCCCGGTGGCGGACCGCGCTGCGCCGGACGCCGGTGGTGATGTGGCGTGACGACGTGTCGGACTGGGCCGCGGCGCTGACGTACTACGCGGTCCTGGCGCTGCTGCCGGGGCTGCTCATGACCGCGTCCCTGGTCAGCGTCTTCAGTGCCCCGACCACCGCCGCGCTGATCGCCCACGTCACGGCCTGGGCGCCCGGGTCCTCCGGCAGCACGCTGCGCGGGGCGCTGGGCGATCTGGCCGGCGAGCGCTCCGCCGCCCTGACGATGGCCGCCGCCGGCGGACTGAGCGCCCTGTGGTCGGCCTCCAGCTACCTGGCGGTCTTCCGGCGGGCCCTGCACGCCCTGCACGGGGTCGAGGACCGCAGGCCGGCGTGGCGCACGGCGCACCGGATCGTCCTGACCGCCGTCGTCCTGCTGGTCCTGCTGGTCGCCAGCGCCCTGGTCCTGGTCATCAGCGGTCCCGTCGCCGACGGCCTCGGCCGCCGCCTCGGACTGGGCGGCGCGGGGGAGACGATGTGGGGCTTCCTTAAGTGGCCAACCCTGCTGTGTCTCGTGGCGTTCCTGGTCCTCGTGCTGTTCCGGACCGGCCCGCCGGTGGCCCGTACGCTGCGCCGCAGCCTGCCCGGAGGGATCCTCGCCGCCCTGCTGTGGCTCGCCGCGTCCGTGGGCTTCACCGCGTACGCCGACCTGGCGGGCGCCTACAGCCGGCTCTACGGCTCACTGGCCGGCGTCGTCGTCTTCCTCGTCTGGCTCTGGCTGTCCAACCTGTCCCTTCTCGCCGGAGCGCAGTTCGCCGTCGAGCTGGGGGCCGAGGCCGATCAGCTCCTCTAGGGGCAGACCCGACGCCCACGCGGTGAGCCGGTGGCGCCCGATGAGGTGCGTCCCGTCGTGCCGGTGGGCCCGGCGCTGGTCACCGGGGGAGAACTCGCCGCGGGAGACCAGCAGCCGTACCGCGCCGCCGGGCGGATCGTCGGAGACGGGGGCGTCCAGGTCGGCCGCGCCCTCGCCGGGCAGCCGGAAGGCCACGTCGATACGGATCCGGGTGCGCGGATGGCGGCCGGCCAGGCGGGGCCGGTCGTCGCAGGGGACGTTGCGTATCCGCCAGCCGTCGCGCCGCAGGACGGTGCGCACGGCGGCGTACAACTGGTCGTCCTGCAGGGCCAGTAACTCGTCCTCGCTCCAGATGCCGCCGTGCCGGCGGCTGGCCGCACGGCCCCAGCGCACCAGCGGCACGGCGATCGCGCCCACGACGGCCAGAGCGGGTAACAGCCCCGCGAGCCGGAACCGCGCGTACAGCCAGCCGCACAGCAGGACCGGTGCCGCCACGACCCCGCACACCACCAGGAAGCCCGGCACCACCTCCCGGACGGTCGGCCCGTATCCACGTTCCGTCACTCCCCAGACCGGGTGGTGGCTGCGTAACCCCATCGACCGTCCCCCGCTCCGCCGCCCCACGGATCCCCGACGTCCTTACCGATACCCCGGGGGAAGGGCTCTTGCGCCTTCCCGGGGGGTCCGGGCCGTCCGGTGGTCGTGTACGCCGCCCCGCGAGCCGGTGGCGCGCGCCTGTTCGGGCTGTCCGTCAGGCCAGCAGGCGCAGCCGGGTCGCGGCGACCCCGATGCGGACGACCTGGCCCCAGGCCAGCTCCAGGGCGTCGCTCTCGATGCCGTCCCCGAAGGCGACCAGGCGGTCGGACTCGACGGTGAGGGAGAGCTGCCGGCCCCGGTCCAGGATGCCCTGGACCTGGTCGGTGCCGGTGGTGGGCGAGGGCCAGGCCTCGCGGACGAACCAGGCCAGCTCCGGGCTCGCCGGCGCGGGCAGCGGCAGCGGGCTGGCCCGCTCCAGCCACGCGGACCGGCACCAGCCGGTGGCCCCAGTGCCGGTGCCCACCAGCACCCCAGAACTGGCCTGGGCCTCCGGCGCTCGGCCGGCCTCCAGCCGGTAACGGGACGTCTGGTGGCCGGGCTGGCCGAGATAGATCTCGTTCAGCGCCAGCAGCCGCTGGGTGTCGTCGGCCACCGCCTCCACCATGGTCCGCGGGTCCAGCCGACCCTCCACACCCGCCGAGGTCGCGGCGCGCAGCAGCTTCGCGGTGTCCCCGGCGCGGTGCCGGACCAGGACACCGGGATTGCGGCCCGGCTCGGCGTCTATACCGACGACCGGCTGCCCCTGAAGGTACTTCGCGGTGTTGGCGACCAGCCCGTCCTGCCCGACGACCACCACCACGTCCTCGGGCGCGAACAGAAAGCGGGCCAGATCGCCGCGTTCCACCCGCGCATGCCGCCAGTCCGCCGGGACCGCTCCCGCGACCCGGGCCACGGCGGCCTCGGTGATGCGGTGCCGCTGTTCCACCTCCCCGATCTCCAGACCACGGCTGCGCAGGAAGAACTCCGCCTGCCCTCGCGTACCATGACGGTCGATCAGCTCCCGGTACTCGGTGCGCCGGTGGACCAGGACGGCGCGCGGGGCCAGGCTCACCGCGCCAGCCTGCCCAGCAGATCCGTGATCAGGTCGGGGGTGAGCGTGAGATGTTCCACCTGGGGCAGGTTGCCGGCGAGCGCCATCAGCGCGAGCGCGTGCAGCACCGCCGGATCCACCTGCTGGTGGGCGGCCAGCCGGTCCGCCTCGGCGGCCGCGTTCGCCGCGCCGAGGGTGCGTACGGCCTCGGCCTCGGCGGTGGCCAGCGTGGTGCGGCGGCTTGCCTCGGACTCGGTGCGCACGGCGGCCGCGGTGGCCTGCTCCTCCGCCTCGCGGCGCGCGTTGGTGCCCTGCTGGGTGACCAACTGCTCCTCGCGCCGCGCGAGTTCGATCCTGCTGTCCAGCTCGTTCTCCGAGATCGCCCGCTCCCGCTCGACGGCCACCGCGCGCCGCTCGTACGTCGCCCGGTCCGCCTCCTGCTGGATCTGCTCACGTGCCGGGGTGCGCAGCGCCCGCTCCACCTCCGGCTCGGGCCGCAGCGCCACCACCCGTACGGCGATGACCTCAAGCCCGGTTTCCGTCAGCCGCGGCTCGGCCGCCAGCGCCTCGGCGATCCGCCCCCGTACCGCCGCCACACCGTCGGTCAGTGCGTCGGCGAGGCTGGTGCGGGCGAGCAGTTGCAGGGCGTGCTGCTGGGCGTTCTCGGTGAGCAGCGTCCCGATCTGCTCCAGCGGCGCCGCCCGCCAGACCCCGGTGTCGGGGTCGATACCGAAGTCCAGCCGGGTCGCCGCGGCCGCCGGGTCGGTGATCCGGAAGGTGACCGTGGCCTGCACGGTGACGTCCTGGAAGTCGGCGGTCCGGGCGTGGAAGAGCATCGCCAGCTCCCGGTCGTCGACCGGCACTTCCGAGATCGCGGCGACGAGCGGCCGGAACCAGAAGGCCAGTCCGGCCCCGTCGTGGACCACGTTTCCGCGTCTGAGGTGGCGGATGTGCGAGGTCGGTGCCGCGCGCAGGTGTCGCAGCCCGAACCGCTTGCTGATGTCGGCCATGACGGCCCCCTTATCGTCAGTAAGACGATAGTAGGGATTATGGTTATCGTCAAGATGACAATATCGACATGTCGGCGCCCTGCTGGGACGGAGTGGTGGATTCTAGGGCGTGGACGACGGCGGGTATGGATCTTTCGGGTTTTGGTCCTGTGCGCTGGTCCCCGGTAGTGGGCGGCGGTGGACAGAAGGCAGTGTGGGGTCCATGGGTGGAGCATTGACAATGCGTGTGGTGGGTCAGGAAGTCGTCGGAGGTCCCGAGGTCCTGAAGGTGGTGGAAGTCGACCGCCCCGAGCCGGGCTACAGCCAGTTGCTGGTCCGGGTCCACGCGGCGGGCCTGAACCCGGCCGACTGCAAGCACCGGGCGCTGCGGCTGCTGGGCGACGCGCCGCACGTCCTGGGCTGGGATGTCTCCGGCGTGGTGGACGCGGTCGGCCGGGGCGTGACGCTGTTCCGGCCGGGTGACGAGGTGTTCGGGATGCTGCCGTATCCGTCCGGGGTGGGCTCGCACGGCGAGTACGTGACCGGGCCGACCCGTGCCTTCGCCCTCAAGCCGCGCTCGCTGGACCACATCCAGGCCGCGGCCCTGCCGCTGGCGGCGCTGACGGCCTGGCAGGCCCTGGCCGAAACCGCCGACATCCGTCCGGGTCAGCGGGTCCTGGTCCACGCCGCGGCCGGGGGCGTCGGTCATCTCGCCGTGCAGATCGCCAAGGCGCGGGGCGCGTACGTGGTGGGCACGGCCAGCGCCGCGAAGCACGACTTCCTGCGGGCGCTGGGCGCGGACGAGGTCATCGACTACCGCACCACCGACTTCACCCAGGCGGTCGGCGGCATCGACGTCGTGCTCGACACCCTCGGCGGCGACACCTGCCGTCGTTCGCTGGGGGTTCTGCGGCGTGGCGGGATGGTGGTGTCGGTGCTGTCGCTGGATCAGCCCGACCTGACCGAGGCGGCCTGGCGGCGTGGGGTGCGGGTGGAGCGCATGCTCGTCGAGCACGACCACGGCGGCATGAAGGCCATCGCGGACCTCGCCCGCACCGGCCGGCTGCGGGCCGCGATCGCCGGCGCCTTCTCCCTGGAGGATGCGGCGAAGGCGCACGAACTGGGTGATTCCCGCCGTACGACCGGCAAGCTGGTCCTGGTCATGCGCTGAGGCTTTAGGGCCTGTCCGGCGGTGCGGCCCGCAGTCCGTCGAGCAGGATCGCCAGGGCGCGCCCCGGGTCCGCGCCCTTGTTCGCCGGGTGCCGCAGGGCGAGCAGTACGCCGCCCAGGACGGCCATGAGGTCGGTGGTGTCGACGTCGCCGCGGACCGTACCGGCGGCCTGGGCGCGGGCGAGGAGGTGGCCGACCTCGTGGCGCAGGTCGGCCGCCGTTGCGGCGACCGTGGTCCGGACCTCGATGCCGGCTCCGGCCAGGGCGTCGACGAGGTCGGACTTCGCGGCGGCGTCGGCGACGACACGGCCGAGGATGTCGAACAGCGCCGCTCCGGGGTCGTCGGCGTCGCCAAGGGCCCGGGCCTGGTCGACAAGGCTCCGCAGGCGGTCATGGACGACGGCCTCGAAGAGCGCCTCCTTGGTGGGGAAGTGACGGTAGAGGGTGCCCGCGCCCACCCCTGCCCTGCGCGCGATGTCATCCAGCGACACGGACAGTCCCTCGGCTGCGAACGCCTGCCTCGCGACCTGTAGTAGCCGGTCCCGGTTGCGGCGGGCGTCGGCGCGCAGCGGCCGGTTCTCCGCCTCCATGCCGGTCTCCCTTCTCGGCCCCGAGGCTAAGCGGGGCGCTGTCTCCGATTATGCTAGCGTAAGCCGTAAGCGGGGCGGTGTCTCCGTTTGGCTTTCCTCTGGCTTCTTGGTGAAGGAGATCTGATGACCCTGGCCGGTCAAGAGACGAAGACGCGGACGGCTTTCCTCGCACTGGACTTCGCGACCTACATCGTCGAGAACTTCAGCCACGACGCCGCCGTCGCGGAGCATGCGTCGAAGGCGCTGGCGTCGGCACGGGCCGCGGGACTGCCGGTGTTCCATGTCCTCCACGAGGCGATGCTCGGTCAGATCCACCCGCTGCTGGCGCCCGTCGGGGACGAGCCGGTGCTGGGCAAGACCACGCTCAGCGCGTTCGCCAGCACGGACCTGCACGAGTTGCTGCAGGCGTCCGGCGTCGGCCGGATCGTCATCGCCGGTGTGGCGACCTCCGGGACGGTGCTGTCCACCGCCCGGTGGGCGTACGACATCGGCTACGAGGTCGCCGTCTGCGCCGACGCCTGCGCGGACCCCGACGCGCAAGCGCATGCCGCGCTGGTGGAGGAGTCCGTCTTCCCGAAGAGCTGGCTGGGGCTCTGGCGCATCGCCCGCATGGTGCAGCCGGCCGAGATACAGGCTATGTAGAGTACGAGTATGGGTACGCCGCGTATGACCCTGCAGACCCAACTGGTCCTGCGGGCGCTGCTGGAGGACCCCGCCAGGGAGCGCTACGGCCTTGAGCTGTGCGACCTGGCGGGACTGCCGTCGGGCACGATCTACCCCATCCTCGCCCGGCTGGAAGGCGTCGGCTGGATCGAAAGCGCCTGGGAGGACCCGGCCGTCCACCAAACGGCCGGGCGCCCGCGCCGCCGGTTCTACCGCATCACCACCGACGGCGCCGAACAGGCCCGCGACGCCCTGGCCCGCGCCTACCGCTCCGGCAGGCGGCCGGTCCCTGGCTGGGTCACCGGCTAGACAGAGGCGGCCCGGGGCCTGTCCGGCGGAACTTCGCCGGTCAGAGGTCGGCTGCCGCGCTGTGCAGGTTCTTGGCGGCCAGGGCCAGGCCCTCCGTCTGGGAGTAGGCGGCGTCCTCGTGCTCGATGTTCACGGCCATGTCCGGGTCGATCTCGGCGAGGGCGCGCAGGAACTCCGTCCAGTAGGCGACGTCGTGTCCGATGCCGACGGCGACGAACTTCCAGGCCGGGTTCTCCGGCCAGGCGTTGCACCAGAACCCGTAGCCGGTGGGCACCTTGCCGGGCGCGTCGGCGGGCACGCGGGTGAACGAGGTGTCCAGGACACCGCGGATGTCGGCGCCGGGGCAGAGCGTTGCGTCCTTCGCGGCGGCGTGGAACACCAGCGGGCCGAGCCACTTGATGGAGGCGACGATGTCCATGCCCTGCCACATCAGGTGGGAGGGGTCCATCTCCGCGCCGACATTGGTCGCGCCGGTGGCGTCGACGAGCCGCTTGAGGGTGACCGGGGAGAACACCAGGTTGTGCGGGTGCATCTCGATGGCGACCCGGACGTCGTTCTCCCGGGCCAGCGCGTCGATGTCCTTCCAGAACTCGACGGCCACGCCCCACTGGTAGTCCAGGACGTCCATGTAGACGCCGTCCCACGGGTTCACCACCCACGAGGGGTACTTCGCGTCGGGGTCGGAGCCCGGGGTGCCGGACATGGTCACGACGTGCCTGACGCCGAGCAGGCCCGCGAGCCTGATGGTACGGCGCAGGTCGTCGGCGTGCTTCGGCCCGACACCGGGGAGCGGGTTGAGCGGGTTGCCGTTGCAGTTGAGCCCGGTCAGTTCCATTCCGCGGTCGGCGAAGGCGGCCAGGTACTCCTCGCGGGCGGCGGCGGAGGACAGCAGCAGGTCGACCGGGCAGTGGGGGGAGGGGATGAAGCCGCCGGTGTTGACCTCCACGGAGGTCAGGCCGTTGGCCTTGAGGATGTCGAGGGCCTCGGCGAGGGGGCGGTCGTGCAGGCAGGCGGTGTAGGCGCCGAGCTTGAGGGCCATGGGGGTGCTCCTTGGATGTGTGGGGGAGGTCAGGCGACGGGCGGGACCGCGACGGCGGCGCCGCCGTTGCGGGAGGAGTCGACGACGGCCTGGATGATCTCCATGGTCCGCAGCGCATCGGCGAAGGTGGCGCAGGCCGGCAGTGGGTCGGCGACCCCCGCGACCTGGTCGAGGAAGGCCCGGGCCTGGTACGTGAAGTTGTCGGCGTTGTTGGCGCCCACGCCCGCCGCCTCCATCGGGACCCCGCCCGCGAAGTACGGCAGCTGCGGGCCGGCGATGATCTGCCGGGCGCCCCGGGTACGGGCCTCGGGCTGGGCGTCGTCCAGGAGGTACTCGGCGGGCCGGTGCTGGTCGAACGCGGCCCGGCCGCCCACGCCCAGGACGTCGAAGGCGAGTCCGTTGGGCAGGCCGAAGCCGGTGCGGGTCACCGAGAAGGAGCCCACGAGCCCGGACTCGAAGCGGGCGGTGAAGGACGCGGTGTCCTCGTTCTCCACCTCGCCGAACTCGTCGGAGACGGGAGCGGCCTTGTGTCCGACGACCGCGCCGAGCGGCAGCGGCCGCTTGGGGATCTGCGTCGAGAGGAAGGCGCCGGAGACGGACACGATGGGTCCGGCGACGTACTCGGCGGCGTCGATGATGTGCGAGCCGACGTCCCCGAGCGCACCGGAACCGGCACCGCCCTTGAACCGCCAGCTCAGCGGCCCGTTCGGGTCGGTCGCGTAGTCGCACCAGTAGCGCCCGCTGAACAGGGTGAGGTCGCCCAGCTCACCGTGGAGCACGTGGTCACGGATTCCGGCGATGCCGGGGGAGCGCCGGAAGGTGTACCCGACGGCGGTCACGACGTCGGCGGAGCGCTCCAACCCGGCCATGGCGCGGGCGTCTTCCAGCGAGCCGGCCAGCGGCTTCTCGCACAGCACGTGCTTGCCCGCGGCGACCAGCGCCTCCGCGATCGGGCGGTGCAGCGCATTGCCGACGACGATGCTGACGGCGTCGATCGTCGGGTCCTCGGCGACGGCCTCCCAGCTCGGGAGCGCCTTGTCGTACCCGTAGCGGCGGGCGGCGTCCTCGGCGAGCTCGACATTGGCATCGGCTATCGCGGCCAGCCGGACCGGTGGCAGCCCGGCGCCGAAGACCGTGTTGACATTGCGGTAACCGGCGGCGTGGCTGCGGCCGGCCATGCCGGCTCCGATCACCGCGACGGAAAGGGGCTTGCCGGACGTGGTCATGGGGGTGCCTTTCAAAGGGACACGCAGCGGTGTCAGTTGGAGGTGGGGAAGTTGAACCCGGCGGTGACCTGCTGGGCGGGCCGGGGCCAGCGGGTGGTGACGACCTTGGGGCGGGTGTAGAAGCGGATGCCCTCGGGACCGTGGATGGGGGAGTCGCCGATGAGGGAGTCCTTCCAGCCGCCGAAGGAGTAGTACGACATCGGCACGGGCACGGGGACGTTGATGCCGATCATGCCGACCTTGACGCCCCGCTGGAATCGGCGCGCGGCCTCGCCGGAGTCGGTGAACAGGGCGGTGCCGTTGCCGTACGGGTTGGCGTTGATGAGGTCGATGGCCTCGTCGAGGGTGCCGGCGCGGACGATCGCCAGGACGGGGCCGAACAGCTCCTCCTTGTAGGCGTCCATCTCGGCGGTGACGTGGTCGAGCAGGGACGGGCCGGTGAAGAAGCCGCCCTCGTGACCGTCGACCTTCAGCCCGCGGCCGTCGACGACGACGGTGGCGCCCTGGGTGGCGGCGGCGCCGACGGCGTTCTCGACGCGCTCCTGGGCGGCCTTGGTGACCAGCGGGCCCATGTCGACGCCGGGCTCGTCCCCGGGGCCGACCTTCACCTCGCGTGCCTTGCGTTCCAGGATCTCGACCAGTGCGTCGGCCGCCGAGCCGACCGCGACGGTCACCGACACGGCCATGCAGCGCTCGCCCGCCGAGCCGTACGCGCCGGCGGTGATGTGGTTGGCGGCGAACTCCAGGTCGGCGTCGGGCAGGACGACGGCGTGGTTCTTGGCGCCGCCGAGGGCCTGGACCCGCTTGCCGGTCGAAGTGGCCGTCTCGTGTACGTACTTGGCGATCGGGGTCGATCCGACGAAGGAGACCGCCTCGATGCCGGGGTGGGTGAGGATCGCGTCGACCGCGTCCTTGCCGCCGTGCACGACGTTGAAGACGCCGTCGGGCAGCCCGGCCTTGGCGTACAGATCGGCCATGAAGTTGGCGGCCGACGGGTCGCGTTCGCTGGGCTTGAGGATGAAGGTGTTGCCGGTCGCGATGGCCATCGGGTGCATCCACAGCGGCACCATGGCGGGGAAGTTGAAGGGCGTGATGCCTGCGACGACGCCGAGGGGCTGGCGGAAGTTGTGCACGTCGACGCCGCGGGAGACCTGGTCGGAGA